>Ga0209526_10001758_pt1 | contig 14540 bp, 15 predicted proteins | sample JacPinW_OM2H0_M1_FD_188566 | JGI IMG/M metagenome (GOLD analysis project Ga0209526, IMG submission 188566) | Forest soil microbial communities from Algoma, Ontario, Canada - Jack Pine, Ontario site 1_JW_OM2H0_M1 (SPAdes) (version 2) | ecosystem: Environmental > Terrestrial > Soil > Boreal... | reverse complement strand
CAGACTCGGTACACATGGGTGCGCCCCCGAGCCTGAAGTCGATCCGTGGGAGCGACCTCGAGCAGGCGGACTTTCGCCTCGTCTGGAAAGGCGAGCCGGAACGAAAGTGGCCGCCCATGGGCGAGGTTGCCGATGCGCTGCTGTATGTGGGCGCGGCGCAGACGCTCGTCTATCCGCCCGGCGATCTACCTGGACCTGCCCTACCAGACGGAGCTTCGCCGCCGCGCCGCGATATCAAGGAGTACAGCGGGCAAGACTTTCCGGCGGCGATCGACGAGCTGGTGAACGAGGCCACGAAGGCGAACAAGTAATCGAGCACCGCACAGCGGGCAGGTAGCCGCGGGATACGTTCACTTCGCGAGAAACTCCAGGACCAGCTTCGTCGTCGCGCCCGGATTCTCCTCCATGATCCAGTGGCCCGAGCCCGGAACGATGGCGGCGCTGACGTTGGTGCCGACGAATCGAATCTCTTCGGCCTGGCCCGGGCCGAAGAACTTCTCCGCGCCGACGGCGAGAATCGGCATGTTCAGCTTCCCGGCGGCGAGCAGAGCTTTGTTGTCGCTCGCATCCTGCGAGAACGCGGCGAACTGCTCGAAAGCGTCGTGCATCGCGTGGGGGCGCGCATACAACGCCGCATAATGCCGGCGGGTCGCCTCGTCGATCGCTTTCGGGTTGGCCGACAGCTCATTCCAGAAGCGGTCGAGATAGATGCGCTCGCGCCCGGCCACCAGCCGCTCCACGTCCGGCCCGCGGAAGTTGAAGTGCCAGAGCAAGGGGCTGCGGGTGATGGCGTCCCAGTTTCCAATCCCGGGCAGCGGGGCGTCGATCACGACCCAACGGGTGACCCGGCTCGGGTACTGAGCGGCTAACGCGTACCCGACCATGTTGCCAATGTCGTGGGTGACTAAGTCGGCCTTGTCGACGTTGAGGCGGTCGAGCACGCCCGCGATGTCGACGGCCTGGTTCTTCTTCGTGTAGCCGGTGTCGGGATGGGCGGACAGGCCCATGCCTCGCAGATCCGGCACGATCACCGTGTGGTCCTGCACCAGCTTCGCCGCGATCGGCGCCCACATGTCGCCGGTGTCGCCGAACCCGTGCAGCAACACGACGGCGGGTCCCTTGCCGCCGGTGCGGACGTAGAGCTTCGTTCCGTTGGTGTCGATCATCTCCGTGCGAAAACCTGGCGGATATGGCTGCACCGCGGCGGACGCAGCCGTCGAAGCGAGAAGGGCCGCCAGGATCAAGGGCGAGCGACGACGCATGGCGAACGCGCCGTGGACGAGCACTACGGTCTTCTGCGCCTTCTCCTGCGCGTGCACGGCGCTCGAGAGCATCGTCATCACCATCAGCGAGCGATACATGGGTGTTCCCCCTTGTGCTGATGGGATGCGGTTGCGGGGCGCCGGTTCGTCCAGCAAGTTCAAAACACTTTTCCAGATCAGGAACAGTGGATCTGAGCTGCTGCGATGGTTCACTCCGTTGCTGGCGCACGGCTGAAACAGAAGACATGGCGTTGGCTGAAGACGTTCGATCAGCGGTGTGCCCGCCTCGGAGCACCGGCTCGGCAGTCAAGCTGGCCTTAGACGCGCCACCGCATGCCCGTCTTGGTGTAGGTCTCACAGTATCTCGTTGATGTTGTGGATCGCTCCGTCCGAACCGACTTCACCAACACCGACGGTAATGATGCGATTCAGATACGTGTATCTTTCCGTCGAGGTTTCGAATCTCGGGAGCGTTCTAAAGTAGTAGCTCGCTGGATCGATCACTTCTCCACGGCCGAGCGCGGCGATGACATCGGGCGGCCCATGGCGCAGCCCCTGAAACGTCATGTGAATCAATGCATGATCGTCGGTCTCGAGCGTGACGCGTAGGTCGAGCTCCAGAACACCGTCGTCGCGCAGCAGCAACCAGTCACCACCTCCGGACAGAACCTTTCCGCGAAGACGCGGGCCTTCAAAGTCGCCTCCCGTAACCGGAATGATGCTGCGTATGCCATGCGGGACTGCACCAAGCTTTTGGGGCGGAGCCGCGGCGATTCTCACCGTCATCAATGGTCGCGAGTTCATGCTCTTTCTCTCCGTCGATCGCGTGCATCGCTAAAGGAGGCGCTCACCAACGCCCCGTCGTCGCGCCGCCATCAACCGGCAGGACTACGCCCGTCGTGAACCTGGCGTCGACGAGATAGAGCGCCGCGTCGACGATCTCGTCAACGGTGCCGATCCGCTTCATCGGCGACAGCGTCTTGAGGAACTCGTGCGTCCCCGGATTGTGCATCGGCGTGTTGATAACGCCAGGCGCGATCGCGTTGACCCGAACGCCCTTCGGCGCCAACTCGAGCGCAAGCGCGCGGGTCGCGTGGTCGATACCACCCTTGATGAGGACGGCGAGGAGCGCAGGAACACCGGTTTGCGGCTGAATCGCAAGGCTCGCGGTGATGTTGATGATCGAGCCCGAGCCGCGTTCGGCCATGTGTCGCGCGGCTTGCTGGCTCGGATAGAAGAAGCCCTTCAGGTTCGTGCTGATCATCTGCTCGACGTCGTCGACGACGTAGTCGGCGGTCGGCTTTGCAATGAAGACGCCCGCATTGTTGATGAGCACGTCGACGTGCCCGAATCGTTCGAGCGCTACGTCGAACAAATGCTTGCCGACTTCGGGTTGGCCGATGTCCCCTTCGACCGGGACGAAGCGGTCGGGCGAGCCGAGCGCGCCTTGAGCCTTCTTCAGGCGCGATTGTGTGCGTGCGCTGCCAATGACCACATAACCACGGTCGAGAAATGCCTCAGCGAGTGCCAGACCGATTCCACTCGAGGCTCCCGTCACAATCGCCGTCTTCGTGTCCACCTGCATCCTCCCTTGTCGCTCTCTTGCGACACGGGGAGAGTCTGCAGCCTTCCTCCGGTTTCTATTAGGTGGGAATGATGGAATCTATTTTCCAGGGGTGGCACAATATCCGCATGGTCGACCTCACCGAAATCGCCGTCTTTGTCTCCGTCGCGCAGCTCGGCAGCTTCACCAAGGCCGCACGCGCGCTTGCGATGCCCGTGTCGACGGTCAGCCGACGGATTGCCGATCTCGAAGGGCAACTCGGCGTCACGCTGATACAGCGGACGACGCGAAAGCTCAAATTGACGACGCAGGGGCGCGACTACTTCGATCACTGCAGCGAGCCGCTTGCGCACCTCTACGACGCCGAACGCGTGCTGACCCGCAGCCAGCGCCAGCCCGAGGGCATTCTGCGCATCTCCGTGCCGGTGATTCTCGGCGACCCAGTGTTTCTCGGCTTTCTTTCCGACTTCCTACGCAACTATCCTCGCATTCGCCTCGACCTTTTCATCACCAACCAGATGCTCGATCTCGTGGCGGAGAGCATCGACGTCGCGTTGCGAATCGGCGAGCTCAAGAGCTCGAGCATCGTCGCGCGCAGGCTCGGCACCACGGTGCGCTACGTCGTCGCCGCGCCGGCCTATCTCGCCGGCCGCGCGCGGCCCCGCGAGCCGGCGGATCTCGCCGAGCACGCGTGCGTGCTGCTCAATGCCCTCAACAACGAGGCCGAATGGGAGCTGGTGAATGACCGCCACCGTGCGCGTGTGCGTGTCGCCGGGGCGATCGCAAGTCGCGATTTCCAGTCGGTGACCTTCTTCGTCGATCGCGGACACGGAATCGGTCTGTTGCCGTCGACCTACTGCGACTCGCAGATCGAGAATGGCACGTTGGTGCGCCTCTTGCCGAAGTGGAGCTCGGCGCCGGTGTCGGTTCACGCCGTGTATCCCACGCGCAAGTTCCTGCCGGAGAAGATGCAAGTCTTCCTGCAAGCGCTGCGTGCCTGGCGAAGCCCGTTCTGGATCTCGGCGTAGCCAGCGCGCTCGCGCCATTTTCGCGAGCGCGCCGGGTTTTGCGCCCTGCCTTCGGCGGCGAAATTCGCACACCCGACTCTAGTTCGCCGCGGCCTTCGTTTCTTCCACGAGCTCGGCGTCGATGGTCAGCTCCACCTCGTCGCTGACGGCAACACCGCCAGTTTCCAGCGTCTTGTTCCAGACCAGGCCGAAGTCCTTGCGGAACAGCTTGCCGGTCGCCGTCGCGCCCCGGACCGTAGTGCCCCACGGCGCCTTGGAAAGCGGCGCGATCGAGTCGACGGTCAGGGTGACCGGCCTCGTCACCCCGTGCATCGTGAGGTTCCCGATCGCGAGGAGCCTGCCGTCGGCGGCCTTCTCGAAGTGGCTCGATTTGAAGGTGATGAGGGGATACTTCGCCACGTCGAAGAAATCGGCGCTGCGCAGATGTTCGTCGCGCTTGGCGTTGCGGGTATTGACCGATGCCGCTTCGATGGTGACGTCGATGCGGCAGCGGATGAGGTCGGCATCGTCGATCTCCACCTTGCCGGCGAAAGTGTCGAACTGGCCGCGAGCCGTTGCAACCATCAGGTGCTTCACGGCAAAGCCAGCCGTGGTGTGCGTACTGTCGACCAAGTACGAAGCGGCGATCAGCATCAGTGCGGCGAGGTGCATGGAGTGTTCCTCCTTGTGCCGATGGGATGCGGTTGCGGAGTGCCGGTTCGTCCAGAAAGTTCAAAACACTTTTCCAGATCAGGAACAGTGGATCTCAATCTGCTGCCCGGTAGTTCACGCCGTCGCCGAGCCGCGTAGCTCGTGCTTGGGCCAGCAACTGCGCAAGGCGCAGGCGGTACTGGCCCACTTGTCGCGCGTCATGACGATGGGGGAGCTGAGCGCATCCATTGGGGAAGCTGACGCTCCGGGAAGTCACGACGTCGCAGCTCGAAGGGTTGCTGCAGCGGAAGTCGCGCGACCTGGCGCCGCAGTCGCTCAATCACATCCGCGGCCTCGTGCACCGCATATTCGCGCTCGCGATCAAGCGCAAGAAGTGGGTGGAGCGAATCCTGCGGCCGCCGTCGAACGTCGCAAGGTCCCCAAGCGGCTTCCGAACTACTTGCGGCTCGACGAAGTGCCGCGGCTTCTCAGCGCGCTCGATCCGAAATGGCGCTCTCTATTCGCGACCTCGATCGCCATGCTCATCCCGAACGCCGATGATCAATTCCAGACAACGGGTAGCGTGAGCGATCGCTGAAGATCGAGTCACTTCTGACAGATTGATCGTCGAGATGCCACCGCCTCCGCGTGGCAAAACACGCGTCGGGTAGCTGGCTCTACAGCCCGTCATACTTGGAGTAGCCGCGCTCGTTCCAATAGTCGGCCGGCGCCTCAACGGAGTAGGCGATCGAGGTGATAGCCTTGATGTTCTTGAGTCCGAGTTTCATCGGCGCGAGCAGCCGCAGGGGCGCTCCGTGTTCGACCGGGAGCGTCTTTCCGGACAGATGCGTAGCGAGCAGGGTTTGCGGGTGTCGAGCGGTCGGCAGGTCGATCGAAACGTAATACGGATCGGGACTGCCGACGGCGTCCAGGTTGACCGAAGATTCGAGCTTCGCCCAGCGCGCGCCCGACAGTGGGGGATACGCCTGCAGGAGATCAGCAAAGCGAAGCCCGCCCCACCAGGCGATTGCGCTCCACCCCTCGACGCAGAACAGCCGGGTGATCTGCTCGTGGCGCGCGAACCGGCCGAGTATGTCGGCAATCCCGAGGCGTTCGACGCGCCCCGAGGACAAGCCGGAGATTGTCAGGGTCCACCCGGGCAGATAGGCTGGCGTGGGCGTTGCGCCGTTGTAGTTGTTTCTGAGCGGCGTGACGTCCGACCTGGAGTATGTGCGCACCGATCGCGTCGGCGAATAGAGAGCCTCGGCGACGTCGTCGTCGAGCGTCAAGACGCGGTTCAAGAACCTGTCGCGTCGGCCGCGGTCAGCGCCCAGACGCGCCTCGAGCGAGTCGAGCCAGTCGCGCATTGCCGGCGTCAAATGGTATTCGCGGGTCTCGTCGGGAAGGAGCCACCAGAATCCCCCCGTCGCGAACAAAGCTCCGGCGCTCCAGAGAAGGAAATTTCGTCGGGTCCTGGCGCGAACCTTCGAGAGCGAAAGCTCGACCGGCGACTCGTCGGGCTCGGCCAGCCACTTGGCGAGTGCTATCCGCCGGCGCGCACTCTGATGCTCACTCTCGTCCATGCCGTCCTCCGATCCGGTAGGACCAGCCTGTGACCATCGACCGGAAAGTGTCCCAGCCGTCCGCGATCACCAGGACGACGTGCGGGATTACGAAGGTGGCGAATGCCACCATCGTCCAGAAATGAATGATGCGAGCCCCCTCGTAATTCACGAAGAGGCACTCCAGCCATTTCAACTGGACCGGCTTGTGCATTGCCCAGCCGCTTGCGACCGCAAGGACGCCGAGCAGCGGCATCGCCAGGTAGGCGATGCGCTGCAGTGGATTGTACTTGGACTTGACCGGCGGATGCGGCCACGGGCGGCGCAGCAGCCTGGCTGGGACCACGCCGAGGTAATACCGCAGCATCGCAAAGGCGCCCGCGAGGTCGGAGCGGCGAGGGAGCAGCGCCTTGAACCCACCTCCCAATGCGAGCCCGATCGCGTAGAGGAGTCCGACGGTCATGAAGAGGTAAGCGAGCAGCCAATGCAATCGCAGCGCTTGCGCCAGACGAAACGTCCCCAAACCGAAATGGTCGTAGAGCCAGGCGCCCGGATCGGCTGCGGCGCCAGGCAGCAGCTGCGACATCCAGATGCCGAGATCCGCCAGGTAATCCGTGCTGCCTGTGGCCGGATCGACCGGGTGTTGGTGGACCGGAGAAGCCCAGTAGATCGAAAGGCCGCTCGCGACCAGTCCGAGAAGCACCGGCAAGTTCGCCCAGTGCGCCAAACGCACCAGCGCATGGTGCCTGACGACGACCCTGCGGGTCGCGGCCGGATGCCCCTCGTCCATGATTCGCATGGGCACGGCGCCTAGATCCGCGACACGAGACCGTCTTTGCCCGCCAAAACGAGAGCCGCCGTCAGCGCTCTCCCGGCGTCGCGCGTGGCGACGACGAAGACGTACGCACCGGTGTGGAGATCGGCCAACTCCCCCGGCTCGACGGCGACCACGGGAATGTCAGATGGAATGGCGATCGTCTGAGAGGCGGCCGACTTGCCGTTCTTGTACTGAAGTGTCAGCGACGATCCGCCTGCCTACGAGCTCACGGTTCCGTTCGTCATCTTCGAGCGCGAGACCGTCCCGTTCGTCATTTTCGAGGCGGTCCCATTGGTCATCTTGCTGCCCCCCGAGCACCCGGCCAATCCCAGGCAGCGGTTCCCTCGGCCTGCCCGCGCAGCGCTTCGGAGAACAGGAGGACTTCCAAGCCTCGCTGCGAGCCGTCCGCCTGGGCGACGGAGACGATGCCGAGGTAGCTGCCTTCGGCGATCTGCGCGCGATCGGATCGAACCAGCCTGTCGATGGGAGTCGACGGCTCAATCCGGATTGGCACCGATCCGGTCGATGTCGCCACCGTGAGAACGCCGTCCTGCAGGCTCTCGATGGTGCCCCGGATGTGCTCCGGTTTCGCCAGCGGCTGACGATCGGCCGCCTGGAGCAGGAGCGCCGCGCAGAGCAGCGCGGGAAGAGCTGCCCATCGAGCATCAGTGTCGTGTTTCGGTTGTGTGCGTGTCATGTTTCTCCCCGTGCAAGCACTGCGCCAGCCCCTGCATCCGCGAGAAGTCGAGCATCGGAGCGACGCAAATGGCGATAGGCAAGCGTTGCGCCCACGCTTGCCTCTCGTTGCGGTCGTCGTTTCGAACGACCGTTGATCAGTTGCAACTTGGTTGCTGCCCGAAATCGATCACTCAACGCGGCGTGCGCACTTGCGAGTCCGGCAAATCGAGAATGGCACGCTGGTGCGCCTCCTGCCGAAGTGGAGCTCGGCGCCGGTGTCGGTTCACGCCGTGTATCCCACGCGCAAGTTCCAGCCGGAGAAGATGCAAGTCTTCCTGCAGGCGCTGCGTGCCTGGCGAAGCCCATTCTGAGTCTCGACGTAGCCAGCGCCTCGCGCCGACTGCCTGCGTCGAATCCAGCAATCCTGGCAATGGCTGGAAGCGAAAACAGGGCTCCCGATCCGAGGCCCAGTGTGGTCAGCATGTTTCTCCTGTTCATGACGGACTCGCCTCTGTTTACTTTTGCGTCTTCATGAAGTCACTGACCAACGTCGCGATCTCATCGGCTTTGGTATCAAGCGCGAAGTGTCCGGCGTCGAGTACGTGGACGTCTGCAGTGGCGACGTCCTTGTGATATCGCTCGGGTTCGCCGGGATCGAAGGAGAGGTCGTGCTTCCCCCATACGACCAACAAACGGGGCTGCTTCTCGCGCATCCAGGCTTGCCACTTGGGATAGGCGTCCACGTTTGTACGATAGTCATAGAAGAGATCCATTTGTATGTCCGCCTGCCCCGGCTCGTTCAGGAACGCGAGTTCGTCCGTCCAGAGATCCGGGTCGTACCGGTCCAGATTCGGATCGTCTCCGACATGGCGGGTTCGCGTTGTCGCCCGCGAGAGGAAATTCGCGCGAAATGCGCTTTCATTGCCAGGCCGATCGGCCCAGAAGGCCCGCCGCGGTTTCCAGGCCGCACCCAAGCCATCGTTGTGTGCGACTGCGTCCTGGACGATGAGAGCCCCTGCACGCTCCGGATGCGCCAACACCATGCGGAAGCCCACGGGGCCGCCGTAATCCTGCATATAGAGGGTGTAGTGTGAGAGCCCAAGCGCTTCGGTGAAGTGATCCATGATCTCAGCAATGTGATCGAACGTGTACGCGAATTGTTTCGGGTCCGGCCAGTCGCTGTGTCCGAAACCCGGATAGTCTGGCGCGACCAGATGGTATCGATCGGAGAGTCGCGCGAAGAGGGGCTCGAACATCCTCGAGGAAGACGGAAATCCATGCAGCAGGAGGATCGTCGGCGCGTCTTTCGGGCCTGCTTCTCTGTAGAAGATCGAAAGCCCATCAATGTTCGTCGTGCGATAGAGAGTCGGGTACTTCATGAGAGGTTCCTTTCCCTGTGCTTGGAGCGGCGCCTGAACGGATGCAATCGCCACGACGAGAAGGCGGACAAACCGAAAGCGCCGTGCGCAACCAGGTAACGTTAAGACATGCATGGCTCAGCTCCCCATTCGATCGCAGCGCTGTCGGACGCCCCTCTAGTTTGCAGGCCCTTCGTTTCTTCCACCAGCTCGGTATCGATGGTCAGCTGCACCTCGTCGCCGACGACGACGCCGCCGTTCTCCAGTCTATTGTTCCAGCGCAGGCCGAAGTCCTTGCGCGATAGCTTGCCGGTCGCTGTCGCCCCGCGCACCCAGGTGCCCCACGGCGCCTTGGAGGGCGGCGCGATCGAGTCGATGGTCAGCGTGACCGGCCTCGTCACGCGTTGGATGGTGAGGTTCCCGCTCGCGAGGAGCTTGCCGTTGGCGATTTCGAAGTAGCTCGACTTGAAGGTGATGAGGGGATACGTCGCCTCGTCGAAGAAATCGGTGCTGCGCAGGTGTTCGTCGCGCTTGGCGTTGCGGGTATTGACCGAAGCCGCTTCGATCGTGACGTCGATCCGCGAGCGGGTGAGGTCAGCATCGTCGATCTCCACCCTTCCAGTCACCCTGTCGAATTGGCCGCGGGCCGTTGACACCATCAGGTGCTTCACGGCGAAGCCGACGGAGCTGTGGGCGCTGTCGATCGAGTACGAAGCGGCGATCAGCATCAGGGCGGCGAGTTGCATGGTGTGTTGCTCCTTCTGCCTATGCGATGTCGTTGCGGTGCGCCGGTTCGTCCAGCAAGCTCAAAACACTTTTCCAATCGAGCAAGAATGGGCTTCAACCTGAGCCGGGGGATCGCGTCGCTGGAGGCTCTGGGCGCCGAGCTCTTTACGCCGAACGACGCCGATGATCGAGCTCACCGAGGCGTGATGCGGCTGACCGCTTCTACCGGTGAGCTCGATGCTAATGGGCTGTTCTCTTCGCTGCTGGCGCATTCACGAGGAGCGATCCGCGTGCTGGCGCGACAGTGGAACGCGCCCACATCTCAGCCTGGCAGAGGGCGCGCGGACTTCTTATAGAGGCGCCGTGCATGGAGAGCAGCCAGCGCGGGGTTGGCTCCACGTCGTTCTCGCGGGGTGTCCGAAGGCCATCGGCTGGTTCGCCCGGATGGGAATGCTGAAGGGGACCCTCGGCTCTGGGCAGCGCGCCGTCGCTGTTCAAGAGCGACTGAAGGAAAGTGCAGAATGACCGCAGGCAGGACGACCCATAAACGGCGCTACACTGGTACGACTTTCTCCGCCCCTTCTGCTACTTCTTGAGGTGCGGCGAGTGGACGGAATCCCGCATTATCCGTCCTACGACCTGGAAGGTGGTCGGCCTCGCGTCGGCCCGGGCACTGGAAGCGAAGGCGCGCGTCTCGAAGATCGCCGTGGCCGTCGCCTTCGGGTCGCCGCGCTCCGCGCCGTCGGCCGCGCGGCGCGGATCGGGGTCGTAGGCAGCGATCGGCGCGGCCCGGACCGCCGAGCTTCCCGCCCAGTCGGTTGCAAAACCACTCGGCTCGACGATGTGACATGAATTCCGAACTGCGCGACCTCGGCGGCGAGCGCCTCGCTGAACCCTTCGGGCCCCCGCTTCGACGCGTGGTAGTTGTTCAGCCATGTCACCCCGATTTCTGCCTCGAATGGTGCGCCGCTGGTGCGGGCCCCTTGGCAGGAAGGGTGGCGCAGTAAGGGCAACATGTCGAGATCAGACGCCTTTCGGCTCAGCTGCGAACCCCCAACCCCCTGGCTCTGGGCAAGGTGTCGTGGGTGTCCGCTAACCACCTGAAATCAGGTGGCTACAACTCTGACGCACGGTGTCCAGCCGTCAGCCGGAAGCGCGCTAAGTAACTGAATTCATTGAAAGTCGGGGAGACAGGATTTGAACCTGCGACCCCCTGGTCCCGAACCAGGTGCTCTACCAGGCTGAGCCACTCCCCGAAAATGATGTTCCCCCGCGAAGGGGCGCGAGGAAGTAACAGGAAGCTCCCGGCGCGTCAATCCTGCGGCGTCCGGCCATTGCGCCCGCTTGCCGCTGCCGGCGACGCGGGGCATCCTGCGCCGCCGTGACCCTGGCCCTCTCGCAACATCTCTCGTTTCATGCCCGGGGCGATGCCGTGTTCGTGTGGCACGGGCTGACCGGCGACGTGGCGGAGATGAGCCGTGACGTGCTCGGACTCCTGCTCTCCTTCGATCCGCCACGCGACGAAAAGGACGCTGCACCGCCCGAGCTTTCGCCCGAGCAGGCAGAGGAGTTCGTCGGGATCCTCCGTGCGCGCCGGTTCCTGGTGCAGGCCGGTTCGCAGCGCCGGCCGGACGAGATGGGTCCGCTCCTCGCCGGCTATCCGCGGATCCCGCGCGCTGCCGTGTTCGAGCGCGGAGACAGGGTGACGCTCTACACCAGGGAGGGCATTGCCCTCGGGCTGGATCCCCTCACCAGCCGCCTCTTCCTCCGCTGCGACGGGGAGCGCTCGCTGGGGCAGGTGCTCGGCGACTCCGGACCGCAGGCGCTCGGAGCTCTCCTGCGGCTGGCGCGGGCCGACGTCGCCGCGCTGAAAATCCTCGCCAAGCCGGTCTCGCAAGGTGGCGTGCAGCTCAACCCGGCTGCGGAATCCACCATGCCGTATCCGGAGATCCCCGACGTGCGCCTTTACGCGGCAGGCGCTCCGGCTCCGCAGGAGAAGATGGCGGAGGAGGTGACGTTTGCGTCCCTGTTCCAGCATCCGCACCCGAGCCTCGATGGCCGGACCTACGCGCAAGCGCTGGCGAATGAGCTGCGGCGCAGGGGCGCGTTCGCGGGATCGCCGCCGTTCCAGGTCCTTTCGCTGGGGCTCGCGCTCGAGCTGCCGGACGCGAGGGTGGAGACCAACATCGCGCGCGTGCAGGAGCCGGAGTCGTACCAGGCGGTGGTGGCCAACGAGATCGGGACGCAGCTCGGGTTCTCCGAGGGAAAGAACAGCGGCCTTCTCCGGCTCGTGTCCGATGCAGCTGCGGCGCTGGCGCCAGGCGGCGTGCTGATCGTCGCCGATTACGGCGACCCGAAGGCGGACGCGACCCCGCAGAGCGTCGGCTTCGGGGACCTGCAGAGGCAGGCGGCGCAGTGCGGGCTCGGCGCGCGGGTAGTGCCTCTCGCCGAGGTGCTCAACCTCGACGTCAACGTGCAGGCGCTCTCGACCACCCGGGCGTCGTTGCCGGCGCTGCAGGCGCTGTTCGCCGCGTACGGCCTCTCGCTGCCCCGGCGCGCGTGGTTGCGGAGCGAAGTCGAGAAGCTCGCCGAAGGCAAGCTCGACCTGTCCACCGTGCACGGCCTGCAGTGGGCGCCGCTCTCGGAGCGCGCGCTCGGGCTGTCGCCGCGCCAGTTCTGGGCGCTGGTCGCGACCAAGGCGGGGCGAACCTTGCACTAGGTCCGCACCCGCCCGGATTCAGCTGCCCGGACGCCTGCGCATGGGAGATCGTCGCCGCGAGCGTCGGCTGACCTGCTACTTCGCCCAGGGGACGAAGCTCGGCCCCCTGTCCTGCCGGTACTTCTCCGGCTTGGTGAACAGCGGCGAGCTGATGATGTGGTCCGCCGAGCTGCGGTTGCAGGCGATGGAGACGTCGTAGAGCACCGCCAGGCGGAGCAGCGCCTTCACGTCCACGTCGTGTGGCTGCGGGGTGAGCGGGTCCCAGAAGAAGAACACCGCGTCGATGCGCCCCTCGGCGATCAGCGTGCCGAGCTGGGCGTCGCCGCCCATCGGGCCCGAGAGCATCAGCTGGATGGGCGTGTCCAGGGCCGACTGCAGCGTCAGCCCTGTCGTCCGGGTGGCGAAAATCGTGCACTTGGACAGCGTTCCGCGGTTGAACGTCGCCCACTCGACCATCTCATCCTTGCGCCTGTCGTGGGCGACCAGGGCGACGACCGGCCGGGGGCTGTCCGCACGGGGCAGCTTGGTGACGTTGTTCTCCATGCCGCATAGCGTTACACGGTTCTGTCACGGGCGCATCATGGATTACGCGCTGCGTCACGAAGTGCCCGAATCGCCTGTTTATAGTCCGGACGGCCGAATATGGCGGTTCCGGCCACCAGCACCGTGGCGCCCGCGCTCACCACCCGTCCCACGGTATCCGGGGCGATCCCGCCGTCCACCTCGATCCTCGACTTGAGCCCCCGCTTGAGTACCCAGCCAGCGAGCTTCTCGATCTTCGGAAGGCAGCCCTCGATGAAGCTTTGCCCGCCAAATCCAGGGTTTACGGTCATCACCAGCACCAGGTCGATGGAGTCCAGCACGTACACCAAATTCTCCGGCGGCGTGTGCGGGTTGAGCGCCACCCCGGCGGTGGCGCCGGTGGCCTTGATCTGCTGCAGCGTGCGGTGAAGGTGCACCGAGGGCTCGACGTGCACGGTGATGTTCGCCGCGCCCGCCTTCGCGAACTCCTCCACGTACTTCTCCGGCTCGACGATCATCAGGTGGCAGTCGAGCGGCTTCTTCGCGTGCCTTTTCATCGCCGCGACCACCGGCGGGCCCCAGGTGATGTTCGGCACGAACCGGCCGTCCATCACGTCGACGTGGATCCAGTCCGCGCCGGCCTGCTCGACGGCCCGGATCTCCTCCCCGATGCGCGACAGGTCGCAGGAGAGCAAGGACGGCGCGATCAGCACGTCGGTCATGCGGTTCTCCTCAGGCGCGCGGCGAAGAAGCCGTCGGTGCCCGTCCGGTGCGGGAGGGTGCGGAGGAAGTCGCGGTCGAGGCAGTCCGCGGGAAAGCCCGCCGGCGGCTGCTCGAGGCGGAATTGGGGAAATGCGGCGAGGAACCGCTGCACCTGCTCGTCGCACTCTTCCGGCGTTAGCGTGCAGACCGAGTAGACGAGCAGGCCGCCGGGCCGGACATATCGCTGCACCGACGCGAGCAGCCGCGCCTGGAGTTGTGCAAGGCGGTCCACGTCCTCGGGCGACCTGCGCAGCTTCAACTCGGGATGGCGCCGCAGCGTTCCCAGCCCCGAGCAAGGCGCGTCGAGCAGCACCAGGTCGAAGCTCTCGAGCGGGACGTCCGGGATGGGCACCGTCACGTCGGCGGCGCGCGCCTCCAGATTCTCGAGCCCGAGCCGGCGCGCGGTCTCTGCGATGGCGCTCGCCTTGCGGGCGTGCAGGTCCACGGCAAGCACCGAGCCCTGATCGGCGATCTCCGCGAGATGACAGGCCTTTCCCCCGGGCGCAGCACAGGCGTCGAGGATCCGCGCCGAGCGATCCGGACCCGCGAACAGCGAAACCAGCTGCGCCGCTTCGTCCTGCGCCTGGAAGAGTCCCTGCGCGTGCCCTTCGATGTCCAGCGCCGGCGGCGCTCCACTGGCGAGGACCAGCGCGTCGGGGCTGTACTTGCCCGGCCGGGACTCGATGCTGGACTTCTGCAGCGCCTCCTGCGCTTGCTGCGGGGTCCCGCGTCGGCGCGCCACCCGCACCGTCGCCGCGGCTTGCTGCTGGTTCGCCTCGGACAGCTTCTCCGCCTCGGAAGGCCCCAGCCAGCGGGACCAGCTCTCGATCATCCAGCGGGGGTGGGCGGTCAGGGAGGCGACATGGCCGACCGGGTCGACCTCGCGCGACGGCGGCGGCGGCGGCGCCCGCG
>Ga0209526_10001757_pt1 | contig 14540 bp, 12 predicted proteins | sample JacPinW_OM2H0_M1_FD_188566 | JGI IMG/M metagenome (GOLD analysis project Ga0209526, IMG submission 188566) | Forest soil microbial communities from Algoma, Ontario, Canada - Jack Pine, Ontario site 1_JW_OM2H0_M1 (SPAdes) (version 2) | ecosystem: Environmental > Terrestrial > Soil > Boreal... | reverse complement strand
GGTCCACGGCGGCTACTTTTCATTCTAGCCGAAAACTTTCTTAGCGGCTGGAAAACTCCACCTTGGCCTCTGCATCTGTGGGGACACCATTGCACAGGGCAGGACGATAGCGCCAGAATCGCACTGCATCAAGGATGGCACGGTCTTCATGCGGCCCGGCGCTCTCCAGGATCAGCGCGCTGTGCACTCTTCCGTCGGTTCCAATGACGAAGCTGACGCTAACCTTCGAATTCAGGTCCGTTTCGTCGAGCAAAGGATCCGGCGTCGCCAGCGCCTGTGGAGGCTGCGCCGCTTCGCATGAGCGACTCGTGCTCTGCGGCATGGCACCAAACTCTGAGTCATGGACCGCAGAACTCCAGAGGTGATGTTCACGATCGGCCAAAGAAGCCTGTCCGCCAGCAATCCGCGTTGGGGCGGACTCGACCGAGGCAAGGCCGACGGTCGGCGCCGTCGCGATCAAAATAACAGACCACAGTGTACGAAGCGGCATGCTCTCATTCCCGCGTGGAAGTGGCGCAGGGAACCACACTCTTGATGCGAGGCAATCAGCATGCCAGGAGAGCTTAGGTAAGTAATTGATACATAAAGAGTTGCAGTAAAGGTCGGGCGGAGCTGGAGGCGGAAAGATGAAAACACTTGCAGTTATGAGTATCAACCGTGACTGTCAGCCGGCCGGCTGCCGCGGCCCGGTGCTGTAATGTATGATCCAAGCTGATTTCTTGGGTGCATTCTGGGCAAAACTGTCTGCTTGCCGTAACGGATCCAGGCCGGGGAGGGTCATACTACTGGGCCGTGCCCTGTCACTGTTTCCGCCGTCGTTCGCGTTCCGGGTCCTGGTGATCGCATTACTTTCGCTCGACGCGCCTCTGATGTTGCAGTCTCAGCAATCAACCTTCAGACAGCTTTCCGGAGTTGTCTCTGATCAGACTGGCGCCGCGATTGTGGCGGCTGAAGTAGTTTTCACGAGTGGTGCTTTTTCGGCGACCCAAGTCGCAGACGACCGTGGGGAGTTCATATTTCCCCAACTTCCAATGGAATCCGGAGTTGTGAAAGTTTCCTCCCCCGGATTCCAGGTCCGTACCGTGGATTGGCGCGCAGGCGCAAGTCGCATTCAGATCGTGCTCCTGCCGGCCACCACAGCGGAGCAGGTTACGGTCACCGCCAATCGTACCGGCATGCGGGTAATTGAAAGTGCGACCAGGGTAACCATTCTTTCAGCGCAGGATCTGGGCGCAACGGCCGCATTCAGAACGGACGACATACTCCGCCAGGTGCCGGGATTCGGTCTTTTTCGCCGCACCACTAGTCGCACCGCGAACCCCACCGCGCAGGGTGTGTCGCTACGCGGTCTGGGTGCAAGCGGAGCCAGCCGTGCCCTGGTGCTGAGCGACGGCTTCCCTCTCAATGACCCCTTCGGCGGATGGGTCTACTGGGACCGCGCTCCACACGCGAGCATCAGCAGCATCGAAGTAGCGAGCGGCGGCGCCTCCCATCTGTACGGCTCCGACGCTCTTGGCGGCGTCATCAATATTCTTCGCACACCACTGGGTCGGGACGCGGTTTCGCTCGAGGCTGCTTACGGGAACGAGAACTCGCCCGATCTCTCTCTTGCCGCCAGCAAGAAGATGGGACCGTGGGCCGTAGGCCTCACCTCGGAATTGTTCCGAACCGATGGCTACATTGCGGTACCCGCTGACCTGAGGGGCGCCGTGGACGCCCCAGTCAACTCGCAAGATGCAACGGGCGACCTTAGCCTACGGCGCAAGTTCGGTGATCGCGGCGGCGTCTTTGTTCGCGCATCCCTGTTCGGCGAGTCACGTCATAACGGCACACCTCTACAGACCAACCGCACAACTATTCGCGAACTTGATCTCGGCGGGAACTGGGACGCATTTCGACTGGGCGCCTTCGAATTGCACGCTTACGCCAGCCGTCAGAACCTGGATCAGTCATTCTCCGCGATAGATTCCGACCGCAACGGCGAGCACCTGACTCGCACACAGCGGGTTCCCGCCCAGCGAGTGGGATTCTCCGTACAATGGAGGCACACTCTAGGCACGCGTCAACAGCTGGTGGCTGGGCTGGAGGAATCGAATATTCACGGCCAGACCAATGAGCTTGGCTTCTCTGGCGGTGTTCCTACCAATGCCTCCGAGGCCGGAGGACGAGAGGCGACCTGGGGTGGTTATGTCGAAGACATAGTCCGGGTGACCCCAAACTGGCTGCTGACTCTGAGCGGGAGGGTGGACCGCTGGCAAAATTTCGATGCATTCGCGCCTTCACAGCCTTCGCAGCCAGTCGGCGCAGTTCCCCTTTCCGACCGCAGCGAGAGCTTCTTCAGCCCTCGCCTGGCACTTCTGCATAAGTTGACCAACAACCTGTCTCTCACCGCTTCTGGTTATCGCTCTTTCCGCGCGCCTACCTTAAATGAACTCTACCGCAGTTTTCGCGCGGGCAATGTGTTTACCGAGGCCAATACAAACCTGCGCGCCGAGCGCCTGACCGGGGGAGAAGGAGGTTCCATCGTCACTGGATGGAATCAGCGCATGATGCTGCGCGGCAATCTTTTCTGGAACGAGATTACGCGCCCCGTTGCCAATGTCACGCTCCGCACCACTCCCAGCCTGATCACTCGGCAGCGCCGGAATCTTGGAAGCACTGTTTCACAAGGAGTAGAACTGGAAGCCAGCGGCCGCCTTAGCGCTTGCATCACACTCTCCGGAGGCTACGAATATACCCATGCCACGGTGACTGATTTCTCAGTCGACCCCGCCCTCGCCGGTTTGAATCCGAGCCTCGTGGGCCTCCGAGTTCCGCAAGTTCCACGCCACCAGTTCGATGTCCAGGTGCGTTACGCCCGGCCTTTCATCCTGCTGGGAGTCCAGGGCCGATTCGGAGGGAATCAGTTCGATGACGATCAGAACATGCTGCTACTGCGGCGTCATTTCACCTTGGACGCCAGCGCATCTCACACGCTGTATCCCGGTGCGGATTTGTTTGTCGCGGTCGAGAATCTCCTCAACCAACGCTATGACGTCGGCCGAACTCCGCTACTTACGGTCGGCCCACCGATTGTCGCCCGAGCAGGTCTGCGGCTGCAATTCGGCGCGAGATAGATCTTTGCCGCGAGAAAACGCCGAACCCCGGTCGGTGGATTCGCATTGCACGTTTCGATCAGCCTCTTAATGGTGGGTAAACTTTTTCGACCATGGCAGCAAGTCCCACGTTTGCCAGAAAGCACGCATTTGCTCCGGAGTACCGAGCGACACCCGAATGTAATTGCTCATTGGCGGGAAATAACGTCCGATCAGGATATTGTGTTTGCGAAAATGCTCGATGACCTCCTCCGCTGGATGCTGGATATTCATCATCACAAAATTGGTGTGGGAGTCGATGGGCATGAGCATTCGACCCATGGCCTGATTGAAGAACTCCTGGCGGTCGTCGCTATTGCGTTTGACGAAATCCTGCACTCCCTCGGCGTCCCCGATCGCCACGCTGGCAGCTTCAGCCACAATCGCGTTGAGGCTATCCTGTGTGAGAAACTTTCGCATTTCCTCAATTGCTCTTCGAGATGCAATGGCGTAGCCCAATCTCAATCCTGCCAGACCATATACCTTGGAGAAAGTGCGAGTCACGACAACTCTTTCGTCGATTAGCGGATGATCAATGAAAGAAGCGTACATTTCCGAACGGCCCGCGTAGTGATGATAAGCCTCATCCATCAGGACGTGGGTGGTGGCTGGAAGCTTGCTGATAAAACTCTCCAGATCTTTTCTGGGGGTTAGAGAAGCGGTTGGATTGTTCGGGTTGCAGATGTATACCAGCCCCGTTGAAGGGCCAGCATGCGCAAGCATGACGTCGAGATCATGCGCGAATCGTGGGTTTAGCGGTAGCGATATGACTTCAGCGTCAACTGAGTTGGCATAGTGCTCGATCGCTTCGAACGTCGGCGAAGCTTGTACCAGTTGCCGGCCGCGGCCGAGAAAAGCACAGGCTGCGACGCGGAGTATTTCTGTGGACCCGCATCCGAAAAGCACCTGTTCCACTTTCACCTTGTGAAAGCTCGCGATCCGCTCCACCACCTCGTCATACTCCATAAAGGGATATCGGTTGGCTACGCTGGTGGCGGAGCCAATGGCCTTCACCACCTTTGAAGACGGACCATAGGCATTCTCATTGCTATTCAGACGGATGAAGCCGTCGGACTGCTGGGTCCGTCCCGGCTCGAAGGCGTACGCCGCCGAAATTTCTCCCAATGGCCAATGCACAGCCGCTCCCGCGGCGGCACCGGTACCTAGCGAACGGAGGAAGTCTCTGCGCGATTTGATCATTGGATCTCCTTCAACCTGTTCAAAGGGAATGACCGATGGAGCACAAATTCCCTACGCAAATGCCTCAGCCTCTTGAAAAGGGACGCCAAGGCTGTCTTTTACGGAAACAGTCGGAGGGGTAGTGAGTTGCTGCCACTCGATCTTCAACGTAGGATCATTCCATGCGATAGTGCGCTCGGCCTCGGGATCATAAAAATCAGTAACTTTGTAGAGTACGTGAGCGCTTTCCGACAGAACGCGAAAGCCGTGAGCACAGCCCGGCGGAACCCACAACATTTGTTTGTTCGCTTCTGAGAGGTTAGTTCCGTACCAACGTCCAAAGGTCGGGGAACTTCGCCGTAGGTCCACCGATACGTCGAAAATTTCACCGACTGCAACACGCACTAATTTGCCTTGGGGCCGCAGCTGATAGTGCAAGCCCCGCAGAACATTGCGCGCAGAGAACGAATGGTTGTCCTGTACAAAACGCTCGCGGATACCGGCCTCCGCCATGGTTCTTTCATTGAAGCTCTCCAGAAAAAAGCCTCTGGAGTCACTGAACACTTTTGGCTCGAGAATGAGTACTCCTGGCAGCGCGGTTTCGATAACCTTCATGGTGACCTTGATCTCCTCGCCACGTTGTCAGAACACGCTTTCCCGGAGCAGTTGTTGCAAGTACAAGCCGTAGCCGTTGTTCTTCATCGAGGATGCGGTGTCCTCCAGTTGCTGTGCTGTGATGTACCCGTAGCGAAACGCAATTTCTTCCGGACACGCGACCATGAGTCCCTGACGCGTTTCGATGGTCTGGATAAAAAGTGAGGCCTCTAACATCGCCTGGTGCGTCCCTGTGTCCAGCCACGCCATACCTCGGCCCATGACTACCACCTCCAATTGTTTGCGTTTCATATATTCCTGGTTGACATCCGTGATCTCTAGCTCTCCGCGCGCAGAGGGCCTCAGAGATTTGGCGATGTCTACAACCTGATTGTCGTAGAAATAGAGTCCTGTGACCGCGTAGCGCGATTTCGGCGTTTTTGGCTTCTCCTCCAGGCCCAGCACCTTGCCCTTAGAATCGAATTCAACCACTCCATAACGCTCAGGGTCCTGCACAGGATAAGCGAATACCTGCGCGCCTACACTTTGCTGACCGGCTTCGAGGACGGTTTTCGCCAGATCGTGTCCATAGAAGATGTTGTCGCCCAAGACCAGGGCGCTACATGACGAACCGATAAATTGCCGGCCCACTAGAAAGGCCTGTGCGATGCCTTCTGGTCGGGGCTGCACTGCATACTGAAAACTTAGGCCGAAGCGCGCCCCGTCACCCAAAAATTGTTCGAATCTGGGTGCATCTTGCGGCGTGGAAATGATGAGAATATCGCGTATCCCCGCCAGCATGAGCGTGGATAACGGGTAATAAATCATGGGTTTGTCATAAACAGGCAGCAAGCTCTTGCATACGGCATGAGTCACAGGATAAAGACGCGTGCCCGATCCGCCGGCCAGAATGATGCCCTTATAGGTAGACCGCTTAAGAATTTGTGTAGGCATAGATAAAGGGCCGTCGCTCTGCATGTCCTTTCGACAACTCACAAACATCGTAACTAGAGTACTGCATCGTCATCCTCCGATGATAGGTCCTGATCGTGACTGCTCAGGTCCGGGTCTCTGGAAATACACGCCGCCCAAAAGCGGAGATTTAGCGCACAGTTTTTCATCGCCGACGGCAACCGTTCCTGGCAAGAGTTTGTGGTTTTCCGGTCGTAGTTCGGGCAGTTCTCCTGGTTATCCCCCGCGCGCGTGGTAACCAAAGTACTAACGTTCCGCTTTTCTAATGGCCTTTTGGTCGTACCTTTGGGCATTCACTTCCGATATCTACCGCGCGGGCAACTCTCCTAGCACACTGCATTTGGCTGCACTGTCCGTGTTTCAACTACTTCGTGGGTTGGCATTCGAATCGTGCAGAGAGCTGGTAAATCCCCCGCCGTATAGCAGTACGGCTTTGAGGCCCTCGTGAAGGTTCTCCGCACTCGCACCAAATTTGTTCTTGTTCTTCTCACCCTTACCACCATGTTGGGCTGCGGAGCCCTTGACGCCGGCAGGCCTGCGGTTCAACAATCTTCAGGACTAGTCGCTTCCTCGCCTGCTCTGGATTTCGGCACGGTGTTGGTCGGAGATACCGCCGCTCGCACCAACTCCATCGTCAATAACACCAACGCTGACATTGTTCTCACCCACGCCGAGATTGACCACACTGATTTTAGGATTAGCGGCCAAAAACTGCCGCTGAGGCTGGCCCCGGGTGAGCGCACTACTATGCAGATTGTATATTCGCCGCAGAGTGATGGCGGTTCCGAAGGCAAGGTTGTACTGGGGAGCAACACGATTAAATCGTCCACTACCTTCCTGCTGAAAGGGACGGCGATCGCTTCTGGCCGGATCAATCTGACTCCGACGAGTATACGTTTTGGGGGCGTACCAGTAGGTAAGACTCAAACTCAATCTGCGATATTGTCCAACTCGGGGAGCAGGACTGTCACGATCGGTCACGTCGCGATATCGGGACAAGGATTTGCTTTGACTGAACCAAGCTTTCCGCTGACTCTGAAGCCGGGGCAAAACACCAAAATTGGCGTGGCCTTCACCCCCGTCTCGGGGGGAGTTAACAGCGGCACCATCTCGCTCATTGGAAGCGTTTCGGTGAACGACACGAGACGGCCTCGAACACGCATCCGAGACACTGCCACTGATATTGATGTTAATTTCACCCCGATGCCAACCATGCTCAACGTGCCCGTCTCAGGCACGGGGACGGGGACAGCCACAGGCAAGCCCGTGGCAATTCCCCCCGGCGCGACCGCTGGCGTGTTGAGCACTAGCGATTCCAGCCTCAATTTTGGCAGCGTTCCGGTCAAAGGCAGCGCCACCCAGTCGGAGACTTTGACGAACACTGGCGGCTCCCGTGTTAAAGTCACCCAGGCCAACGTCTCCGGTGCCGCTTTCCGCGTCACAGGATTGAATCTCCCCCTGACCCTGAATCCAAGAGAAAGCTTTACGTTCGGCGCGGTGTTCGCTCCAACTCCTGGTAGTAGCGCCACGGGATCGATTTCCATAGTCTCCGACGCTTCCAATTCCACGCTCACCATTTCCCTGGCCGGGACAGCAACTGTACCTGGCCATCTGGTGGTGAGTCCGGCCACGCTAAGCTTTGACAACGTCCCCGTGGGGCAAACCAAGAGCTTGCCGGCCACGCTCACTGCCAGCGGCTCCAGCATCGAGGTGTCGGACGCCAGCATGACCACATCGGAGTTCAAGGTTAGCGGGCTTTCTCTCCCATTCACCCTGGCTGCCGGCAAGAGCGCGTCGTTCACCGTTAGCTTCACGCCCCAGGCCAGCGGCATGGCCTCAGCCAGCGGATCTTTCACCAGTAATGCTTCTAACTCTGCGGTTCAGTCGCTGACTGGCAACGGTACACCGGCGCCGCTACACAGCGTTGCTCTTTCCTGGAACGCTAGCACGTCCAGCGTTGTCGGCTACAACGTCTATCGTGGCACAACGACGGGCGGACCTTACTCCAAGATTAATGCCATGAATGCTAGCACCAGCTATACCGACAACTCGGTTGTGTCCGGCCAAACTTACTCTTACGTCACGACGGCTGTGGACGGAAATGGCAAAGAAAGTGCTTACTCGAATGAGGTACAAGCCGTGGTGCCGGGTCTGTCGGCGACCAATGGTGCGCCGACCAATGGTGCGCCCGCTGCTAGCAGTGGCAGAACTTACACAACGAATTTTCCGGCGACAGCGAATCCCATCTCTGAGGGCGGAAACTGGACCAACGGATTAACTACAGGTCTTGATTGGTCGAACATTTCTACAACTCCGGGACTGGCGATCGGACATGAGGGCAGCGTTATCCCGTACTCTGATGCAACAGCTGTGCTAACCGGTACCTGGGGGCCAGATCAGACTGTCGTGGCAACCGCGTTTGTGGTCCCGCCGACCCGCTCCTGTGGTCAGGAACTTGAACTGAGGCTACGCACGACTATCTCAGCTCACAGCATCAAGGGCTATGAAATTTCCTACTCATCTGCTTTTGGCGGCTTGATTATCGTCAGATGGAATGGACCGGTAGGGAGTTTCGCGATCTTAGCTAGTGCCAGCGTTACCGTAAGAAATGGCGACGTGATGAAAGCAACGATGGTCGGGAACACCATCCGCACGTACAAAAATGGCACCCTAGTATTGACGGCGACCGACGGTACTTATACGAGCGGCAGTCCGGGAATAGGAATCAATCTCACCTACAATCCTGGCTGTACTAGCGCGGAAAGTAACAATTACGGATTTACCAACTTCACCGCCGTCAGTCTCAAATAGGCCACATTCTGCGGCGTATGACAACCAGAACTTACCCCGTGCTGGCAGTGGCGGCCCACTTAATCACTATCAATTCTGCTGCCGTCGCCGATACAGTGGCCAAAGCGGCGACCTGTGTATCAGGTATCAGGTTGCAGTGGATCGTCAACAGCAACAGCTGTTCATGGCATGAAGTTCCATGCTCCCAGTCGTGCCCCCACCAACCAAAGCAGCGTCGATAAAAAAAACTCGTGATCTGATCAAACAACGAACGTGATGTTCCAGTTCTACAGGGGGCTAACTTACCTTTACTTAGTCGAGTTTGATGCCGGAGTACTAAACACATGCTGGACGTCCTGTCCGGCATTCAATTTGTGGGTGAATAATTTCTATTTGTGAGGGAACAGGCCGGCGCATACGCGATACTTTCTAAAACTGGTGAGGTCGATGACCGTAATCTCGCCGGTTGCGGAGGTGAAAGCGGAATCAAAGACAGCAAGACCAGCGCATTGGCTGCCGGTCAGCTTGTTGGCCCTTCCACGGGATTGGCTTGGTAGGAGGTGATTTGCGAAGGCGAACGCGCTCATTCAGAGCTTACTTAGTATCTCGGCAATACGCTGTCCGGCGTGTCCGTCCCAAAGGGGCGGCACGGTACCTTGCTTCTGCTTGCCCTCAAGAACCTTGGTAAGCTCGGAGCGCAGCCGAGCCCCGTCCTGTCCAACCAGGATGTTCGTCCCCATCGTCACCGTCACCGGCCGCTCTGTGTTATTACGCAGCGTAAGGCACGGCACCTTCATGTATGTGGTCTCTTCCTGAATGCCACCAGAGTCTGTGATTACCGCAGTAGCATGGCACTGGAGCGCTAAGAACTGAATGTAAGGCAGGGGTTCCAATAAATCAAGCTTGCTGGCGTCGATACCGAACTCGGCAATTCGCTGCCGCGTCCGGGGATGCACGGGGAAAACAACTTTCAGTTGGTTGTTAAGTTCCAGCAAATATCCCAAGATGAGCTTCAAGGTGTGATCGTCATCCACGTTGGCAGGGCGATGTAGCGTGACCAGAACGTAGCGCTCAGGCAATCCGCTCTGCTTCTTGCCCATGGCCACTGGCAATAGTCGGACCAGGGAATCGATCATGACATTACCCACCCTGTGGACCTTACTGCCGGCGATGCCCTCCCGCTCGAGATTCTTGTCCCCGTCTTCCGACGGCGTAAACAACAAATCTGCAAGCTGGTCCGTAAGTAGCCGGTTGATCTCCTCCGGCATGGTCCGATCGAATGAACGCAGTCCGGCCTCCACGTGGCCAACCTGAATCTGCAGTTTGGAGCAAACTAGTGCGGCAGCGACCGTGGAGTTGACGTCCCCGTAGACCAGCACGACGTCCGGCCTGCGTTCCACAACAATCGGCTCAAACCGGGTCATGATTTCGGCCGTTTGCCGCGCATGGCTTCCCGAACCGACCTCCAGGTTAACGTCGGGCGCGGGGATTTCGAGCTGTTGAAAAAACACATCCGACATATTTGTGTCGTAGTGCTGACCGGTATGAATCAAGGTTTGCTTTATTTTTGGGTACTGCGTGAGCGCGCTCAGTATTGGCGCGACTTTCATAAGGTTCGGCCGGGCGCCCACTACGTGAAGAATATGCATGCGAAGATCCTGATGTGGAGTGTACTCTTGCCAAAACTTGAGTCAATTGCCGTTGGTAATAGCACGCCGGAAGATTGATGGTGCGGCTCACAGACGATACCCCGTACCACGCAGGCGTCACTTGGAGACGGGATGGGGCGGTGATGGGAACTGCTCTACGACAGCCGCAGGAGAACTCAACCAGATTGGATGAATGAGGCAGGGGAAGTAACGGTCGGAAGGACAATAGCAGACAAGCGCGAACTGTTTGCAGCAGAGGGACTCTGGCCTGACTTAGGGGTCGTTCACGTCCGTTCGAGAACGAGTGCTTGACCTGCCTGGGACCTTGTCAGGTGCCTTTTCCAAAAACTCGCGCCAGTCCTTCAGCTTCAATGCGACTTGCTGCATATAAGCTGCAGCTTGCGCGGGGGTCGAAATCCCTTCATCATCTCCTGGCCGGCCCGAACTACCATCGACATTCTGAGCAGGCCGGCGCTGTGAGTGGATGCCCGCGGTCTCGGACTGGGGAGCCGAAGTGAGTTTCTCAATGTCCAGATCGGAAACTACCTCGTCCACCACCTCGGAGTCGACGCTTTTCTTTCGCAGCGCGCACGCCAGCGAGAGTGCGTTGAAACAGAAATTATTGACATTTCGGGGGATACCCTCGGTAAACTCGGCAACCGCCTCATAGGCCTCGGCTGTAAAGAGCGGACCACCTCGATATCCGGCAACCAGCAATCGATGCTCAATGTAGTTCTTGATTTCCCATACGGGCAGCGGTTCGAGGCCGTGAACAATCGACACTCGCTGACGTAGTTGGGCCAACCCCGGGCTCGCCAACTTGTCGGCTAGTGCCGGCTGCCCCGCAAGGATGATGTGCATCAGCTTGGCCCGTGACGTCTCAAAGTTGGAAAGCAGGCGCAACGTTTCCAGTACCTCCGGCTCCAGATTCTGCGCCTCGTCAATGACGACAATCAGGCGGTTCCCCGCGCGCGCCTCCTGCATCAGTCGTTTGTTGAACTCCTCGTGCATCTGCACAAGGTCCTGGGCGGTACCTTCGTAACCCAGTTCCGCCAGCAGAAAGCCCATGAATTCTCGTGAGTTGCACTGCGTGTGGAAGAGAAATGCAGTACGAGCCGACGTGCGAAATTTCTCCAGCAGATGAAACAAGAGGGTGGTCTTGCCCATGCCGGGCCTGGCCACCAAGCCAAGAAAGCCGCGATTGGCCTCGATACCATAATACAACGAAGCCAGCGCTTCCCGGTGGGCTGCGCTGAGATATAGGAACCGGGGGTCCGGGGTGACGCCGAACGGTTGTTCGCGTAACCCAAAAAAACTCAAATACATGCCCTACTCTCCGTTCCGACGCTCGCGTGGACTAAATCACTGACTCGATCCGGGCAAGGCGGGAACCCGCACACTCAAAGTCTTTAACAAATCATCTTCTATTGTAAGGCAGGACGCCTAGAGGTGCGCCCAAAAGCCCATGTCTCCCGAACCGGACGAGTGACGCAGGTAATATCGCTGGCCGTGGATGGAAAAGTTGGACAGACCACCGGCAATAGTGTCAAGATCGGATGGTTGGTGGCACGCGGGCGCCATTAAGGCTCGACAGTCTGGTGGGCGCGATGCCGACTACTCGCCTACCTGAGCAGAATGCCCTTCTCTGCGCGTTAGTCCCAAATAGTGTTGTGCGATTCCAACTGTTGACCGGGCTCTCGGCTAGGAGAAATTGTGATAAATGACGGGGACATAGCCGTGAGCGAGTGCCCAGGAACCAGTGTCCAAGGAGCTTAGAACTCCAGCAGGTTCTATTGGATCAGCCGCCTTTGGTGGATTCCATACCGAGGCGAATTGGGCAAGGATCCTGTGCTCTTTGCTCTGGAGGATCGGGTCAGCCCATCTACTTGAGCTCTGACTCTGCCTGGGATCCGGCTGGCTTACGCCGGGAACTCTGCGTCAATTAGCTTCTGACCCTTTCCAGTGTGCGGCCAGGTTGTTGCGACAAACCCATAGATCGTAATAGTCGCTGGACCCCGCTCTTTGGTAGTGCTGCAGAAACGCCTGCCGAAAAGGTTCCTCAAACAAGTGCCGAGTTGGAAAGATCCTAGCATCGGAATAGATGTTGAGGAGAACAAATGGTGGTTCACCCTTTGGGATCAGCCAGATTTGGGTCTGGCATGACCGGATGTAGTCAATTGTCCCCTTCGGGATGGCAAGTCCGGAGAGTTGCATGTCATCGAGTGCCACGGCATCGAGGGTAAGGGGGTTACCCGCAAAGACGAGCGTGGGACGATAGAGACTCATGGAGTAGATTTGGCCATATCCCATCTCGATGCGGTCGCCAGGGTGATTACGCATGATGTTCATCAAATCCCGCGTCACGGCCGTAGCGAGCGACCATCTCGTAACCAACTTCCGTTCGGTCAACAAAAACTCCACCGGGATCCGTGTCGCAACCGTGCTGGCTAGCCACAGCCAGCATACTGCCCTGGCGATAGAGCTGTAGGAGGCAGCTCGAACTGGGCTTATCGCATCGATTCGGCTATATACGTCGGAGCAGAGATAGCCAATCACGGGGCAAAACGGTAGGAGATGATGATTACCGGAACCAAACTTCGATGCGAGGATCGTCACCAACCCTAGGGACCCTACGACAGTTAAGAGAAAAATCCTCTCTTCTCGCAAATAGGCAAACATTTTCTCGGGATCGCTTTGATGAAACCGCCATAATAGCAGGAGGATAGGGAGGAGAATCGTCGCTGAGATTCTCAGGTTGCTGAGAAATTCGACCGCGCGAAATGGATGTAGAGATGCTTCATGGAGCCATAGCAAATAATTAGCCGCGGAAATATGGGGGAAGGCAAACGGTAGACCCCCGACCAAACCTGCACCCACAACCGCAAGTGCAGTGATTCGCATGCCCTGTCGACGATAGAGTAGAACAAAAAAAGGTAAGAAGTACAAAACTCCTGTAATCTTGATTCCCAAGCACACACCGGTCGCCAAAGCCAAGAGCGTCCAAGATTTCCAGCGCGAAGAGCTCAAGATTCCGAGGAGTCCCACAGCTACGGACAGAATCATGAGCCCATCGCCGCGCACCTGAAACGGATAAGGCTCCCCACTCATAATCAATGCAACAACAGCCGCAACTGCGAGAACTGCCTGCGGAGAATCCAGTCGTTTGCGATAAGCGACCCAGAGGAGGACCAACAAACACACATTGGCGAACAACACCACAAGTTTGAGAGACAAGAGCTTGCTGCCCAGGACACGAAGTGCCAAGGTGAAAGGCAAGTAGCTCATCGGGCCGTAAAGGATGGAGTAGCGCTGGGGAGAGGATAAGTCGTGGTAAAGCGGGGCTCCGTTGCCGAAGGCTGCTGAAACCGCAGCAATATGTGTTTCGCCGTGATCGAGATATCCCAGATAAAAAGTGATGCCCCCAAGGAAAACAAGGAATGCTACCAGGAACACCAGACTGGCAGGGAGCCAGAATCGCTTCGATTCGATGAGGTCGCGCAGCTTTTGCAAAGCGGATGGCCAAAGAAAATGCAGGGTTAGAAATCCGATAAGCGCAGCTACGAAAACGAACAGGGACAACCAATTAGTCGCAGAATGCAGCGCCTCAAGGAGGGTTGACATTGATTCCTATTCCTGGTGGTGCATGTATTCCAAACGACGATGCGGGATCATGCCACAGGCGGTCTTCGCACGGCAAGCGAAAAGGAAAACCCCAGGCTCCTTCCTGCAGTAGCGCAAACTTTCCCGACATTACGCCGTTTTGCGTCCGTAAATGTTACCCGTAGAGGTGGCCTCGAAAAGAGATCGGCGCAGAGAGAGGGATTTGGAATCCTCGCAGCCCATTGTTTCGCATTAACCCCGGCGATTCTCGCGAAGCCTTGGCCGCGAGGTCAAGACAAGACAGTGTCGGCGGTTGCCCGGCAGGTGGCGGCACAAACTCACTGTCGTACCCAGGACCAACAAGATCGCAACGCGCCATGAAGTTTGCGCTCCAAAGCCGACTTTGGACAGAATGACGCCGCCTGCAAGGCAACTTCACGAGCGCCAAATCCCGCTTTGAATCTCCGGAGACCCGGACTGTCGGCGCTGGAGCCTCCAAGGTTAAAGACCTGCACTCCTTCCTGTTTGAGGATATCGGCAACCTGCGACACCAGAAAGGGAGAGGCGCCAAGCTTCATCCCCTCGGGCAGAGTGCCAGCCGATTGATAATATGCGCCCTTGC
>Ga0209526_10001756_pt1 | contig 14543 bp, 25 predicted proteins | sample JacPinW_OM2H0_M1_FD_188566 | JGI IMG/M metagenome (GOLD analysis project Ga0209526, IMG submission 188566) | Forest soil microbial communities from Algoma, Ontario, Canada - Jack Pine, Ontario site 1_JW_OM2H0_M1 (SPAdes) (version 2) | ecosystem: Environmental > Terrestrial > Soil > Boreal... | reverse complement strand
GTGCTGGCGGATATGCGGAAGTGGTAAACCTTTCAGTTAGCGGCACAGTCACGGTGACCATAGGCGCTGGCGGGGCTGGCGGCACCAATGCTCCGACGAATGGCAGCACGGGAGGCACATCATCGTTTGGAGCATTCGCGTCTGCAACTGGCGGGGGCGGTGGCACATCTGGGTCCGGTGGCCCGCAAAACACAAGTTCTGGCGCAGGCGGTACTGGCTCAGGGCCAGGGATAAATCTGACTGGCGAGGGCGGTGGATTTGCTTACCCGATTGGCGGCACATCGCCGGCCGGTGGCGTCGGTGGTGCAGCCCCGTTTGGCGGCTCTATCCCGAGCCCGAACGTATTCGCGATTGGGCAGAATGGTAACTTCCCTGGTGGCGGTGCGAGCGGCGGGTCTGGCGGCTCTGGTGCAACTGGTGGTGGTGGGGGCGGTGCAGGCGCTGCCGGCTACATAACAATTGAGTATTGACAATGCCGAGAATCTTCGATCATCGCGGCTATGGAATTATACCATGGCATGCATGGATATATCTTACCGACCCTGTCGAACAGGGGCTGTTATGGGAGTATTTCGGAGCATGAAGCGGAACCTGGCTCGCATATCTGCCGGCCTATTGTTTGCGGCGCAAGCCGGCCAAGCTCTTGCCCAGACAACCCCTAATCTGACATATGGGCAGGTGCCGACAGCTGGGCAATGGAATAGCTATTTTGCGGCAAAGCAGGACGTGCTTGGCTTCTCGCCGTTTAATAGCATGGGGGGCTCGCTCGGCGGCGCGTTGTTTCTATTGCCCTCTACAACGGTCACCGCGGGGCTAAATGTCGGCATCGGAGTCGCGCCTTCGGTTCCAAATAACGGCGACATCTGGGAGACTGCTGGCGGATTGTTCGCGCGCATCAATGGTTCGAATGTCAATCTTGGGACAGGCGGCGCCGCAGGTCTAGCGTTCCCTGCGGCAGTTTCTGGCACAGTGACATCAGGTGGCGTGCCATACTTCAGCAGTTCAATACTCATGTCCTCGAGCGCCGCGCTTGGGTCTGGCCTTCTTGTCCAAGGCGGTGGCGCAGGGAGCGCTCCATCAACATTTACACTAGGTGGCGGGTGCGCGTTTGCGACACCAAACTTAACCTGCTCAGCGAGCGGATTAACTGGAACGACGCTAGCAGCTGGGGTGATAAATTCATCCCTTACGTCTGTTGGGGTACTCACGAGTGGTGCAACCGGCTCTGGATTTACAATAAATCTCGGAGCATCAACGGTAAGCGGAACCTTGCCAGTGGCAAATACGGCTGCCGAAACTGGTGACGTGACGAAGCCATCCGGCTCTAGCGCAACAACAGTGGCCAAGATTCAAGGAACTACGGTATCGACTCCGACAGGCACAGGTTCTGTTGTGCTTCAGGCAGCTCCGACAATCAACCAACCAAATGTGGTAGGCGATACGACGGCGGCGACGAATCCGGCTGCTGGATCCGTTGGCGAGACGCTCACCCAGACTGGGGGCTCGACGGCGATAACATCTAACACGATAACCAACTTGACTTCGAAGTCTATCACAGCTGGACACTGGAATTGCAACGTTTACATAGTGACGACGCCTGCTGGCTCAACTGTCACGACATCTATGGAAGGCGCCTTATCGACAGCCAACAACACTTTGCCGACGACATTGGGCGCGTTTCCATCGGCCGCGTTTCTCGTATCTGGGGGGGGTGCAGGTGGCATTAACACCATCGACGTTGGACCTGTTCGGATTGACCCGACAGCAACTACAACATATTACGTGAACGTGACTATTATCTTCACTACGAGTACAATGAATGCTACGGGCACGTTGATCTGTCAGCGGATTTTTTGAGATGTCCAGTTGGCACGGGATTGGCATATGGGTAGGCACTGGCCAGAAGTTCTAGCATTTGGCTTGGGCATTGCCATAACTGTGCTGGTACTACTCGCGACACTTGCTGCGATTCATCCATAGAGGGAGGTGTGAAGTGCTGCATATCTTTTCGCCAATCTTCTTCAGTGGGATAGCGTCCTTGTTCGGTGGATATATCTTTTCGCTTGAGGACGGTGCCTCAATGTCCGAAGTCTGTGAAGGTGCGGGGTTGTATGGCGGGATCCTGGCGGCATTCTTCATAGGAATACAGCATGTGGCGTAGGTGCTGGTTGACAAATGTGGCACACATAATGATAATAAAGAGATAACGCGGCGTGGCCCAAGATAGCCAAGACAGCCAGCGAATTATTGGTCCCGCCGCTCTATTCCATTCATGGAGTTGCTTAGATTGTCATTTTTTCAAGATACCTGCCGCACAGTCATCCCAAAGCTAATGGTGGAGTTTGAGTGGAGAGATTTCCAGGCTGCTGGCTGCATGGGTAACCTTGGGCATGAGAGTCTTGGTCTCACTAAACTAAGAGAGATTGGCCAGCCAGATGGCCGTGGCGGATACGGCTGGGCGCAGTGGACTGGCCCTAGGGCGCGGGCGTTTCTTCATTATTGTGCTGTCGTTAAGCTTGACTGGCATTCGCCAGAAGCCAATTACGCCTATCTCATAAAGGAACTTAGTGCGGACGGTCAGACAGTTTCCTCTGTTTTGAAAGCGCCAAATGTGATAGCTGCGACAGAAGCCTTTGAGCGTGGTTATGAGCGTGCGGGGATAGTTAACATGCACAGCCGCATCCATTGGGCGCAGATTGCGCTAGCGGCCGTCCGTGGGGCTGGCCCAGCCGAAATAACGGCATGAGACATCGTCCGACGAAGCTAAGAGGCCTACGCGAGTGGTTTATAACCGTCTGGCGCTTGCGCCTTATCATCCAGTGGCGAACGCCGAGGAGCTTAACATGCCAGGACTTACGCAAGATCAGGTGACGTCGGCGATTCGGTGGGTGGTAACGTCTATGTCAGCAGCGCTATCTGGGTTCCTCGTCTCCAAAGGGCTGGCAACCGCAGCGTCGGCGGCGGCTCTCATGACATTCTTGCTCGGAATGATTCCTGGCATTGTTGCCCTATTTTGGGGCATTTGGGCGCATTCCGCCAGCAGCACGATTGCCAGCGCGAGCGCACTGCCAGAGGTTCAGTCCGTTGTTACATCGCCTTCGGTTGCCCATTCTGCGAAGTTCGTGGCCAACGACAAGGTTATCACGTACTCTGAGAGCCAAACTAAAGTGAACATGGCAACTAACAAATGAGTGATTTTTTCAGCTGGCTCAATGATACATTCTATCCGCGCGCCGCGAAGCCAGTTGCGCCGGTGGCGAGAATGTCCCTTACGACAGAAATCGCAGATATAGAGAAGGCGCTGGCATTCTTTAAATCTGCCGATTGGGCTGGTTTCTCGGCGGCGTGGAAAGCCCACGACGTTGCGGCCGAACTCGAGGCGGGAGCGTCCCTTCTCGAGACATTCTTAAAGATTGGCTCAATTTTCATCCCCGCGCTAATCATCCCAGCCGAGGGCCTTGCGGCTGCCGAATTCCTTCTTCCAATTCTGATTGGCCTAGGAGCAGCGACGGTTCCAGACGGCCAAGGCGGGCGTATTCCATCCCATGGCCAATCTATTTATGATCCGAAAACTGGCCTATTCACAGGAAAGGTAACATGAAGAAATCTATTGCGGCTATCGCACTTATAGCACTTGTGTCATTGCCAGGCTGCGCCACCTTGCAGTCTTGGTTTCCGGGTGTGACACCAGCGTCCGCACTACAGGCGCTTGCGAATGCCATGAATAGCGCATGCGGAGCGGTACCAACTGTTAAAACGCTCGAAGGAATTCTAGCTGCACAAGGGATATCAAATCCAACAGAAACCGAGATAACCGCGATCGCGTCACAGGTATGTTCGGTGCTGAAACCGCCCGCAACGATGTCGTCGCGCGCCATGGGTGCGCCAGGTGCACCTGTGGTTCTCGGATATTACCATGGCGCGCCTGTCTATGGCCATTGGGCGAAGTGATGGGTATTGAAGCTGTCAAACTGGTGAATATTCCTGATTATTGGCCGTGGGAAGCGGTTACGAACACCTTCGATTTCGGGATTGCATATACCTACACGCCGCTGACGCTGGGCCTGGTAGTGGGGCCGCTAGCGCACCAGGATGGTATGCGGTTGCGGCAAACACTCAATGGTGCTTGGCAATGCGATTGGCTCTACAGAGAGGATCCGGAGCGCGGTGTGCTCGAGTATGGCGACGACTATCCAAAAACCAAGGCCTGGCAGAAGCTGCTATTCTGGACGCCAATTATCTCGCAGCCATGCGTTCTAGGAAAGGAAATTATCTGGGGTGGCATGCAGGAAATAGGTGATAGCCTAGGCGCGCCTTGCGAGACAGCCGGAATCGGCGGTCAGTGGGGGTGGCAGCAACTTAGCTATGACGAGATATTACCGACATTCTTGACACCTGGTGGCCTATTTGGTGATGTTCTCGTTCTGCGCTATTGGCAAGCGTGGTCCGGTGGGCCATCAAAGGGGGCAAAGATGTGGTTTGCTAAAGGCCTCGGTGTGATCAAGGCGCTCTGGATGGAAGATAGCAAGTTGACTGGTTTCGGCATGACGTTGCAGTCAACGACTGCGATTGAAGTCCAATGAACCTGGTTGCAGCAACCCTAATAATTTGCCAAGGCTTTAGTGCCCACTGTGCGGCGCCTGTGATGGTTAAGCATGGCTATGTCTCGCGTAATGCCTGCGTGTATAGGCCAATTACGGCGCGGACGGTAGATGGTATCCACACTGTTTCCATAAGGTGCGGGAGATGATGGAATCGATTCTGACTTTTGTCATCATTGTCATTTTTGCTATTCTTATGGCCGGCTGAATCCGACCATGGTAGAGCATGGATATGTCTCTAGGAATGCATGTTCCTATAGGCCAATTACGGCGCGGACGGTAGAAGGCACACATACGATTTCCATAAGGTACGGAAGATGGAGTCGTTTCTAGCGTTCGTGGGATTTCTCTCGCTTATAGCAATATGCATGTATCTTTGGATGCAAATTCCGCACGATTAATCGATAGGGGATACTGATGGTTGATTTCAGCAATATGCCACTTGGGTGTCTTGCACCGCATCCGCTAGAGGTATCCAAGCGCGTAGCGTTCACGGCTGTCTTCGGAGACGATCTACCGGCGCCGTCTGATACGCGGGACTGGACGGAAGGTGAGACAACGCGTCCGCATTTCGGCAACGACCGCCATGGCGACTGCACATGGGCGGCTATCGCAAACATCCTTGTTGGTGCACTAAAGACATCATTCGGCAAAGAATGGTATCCTACGACTGAGGAAGTCCTCGCGGAATATTTCAATATGACGGGTGGGGCCGATGGCGGTCTCGTAATCGAGGACGTTCTGAGATTTGTAATTGGTAACGGTGCCTTTGGCCATCATTTTATTGGCACGGCAGCCATCGGTACTTCTGATATCACAAATATCAAACGAGCGATTGACTGGTGCGGGGCCGTAGACCTAGGCGTAGCTTTAGTGGATGCGTGGAAGACGGCCGATAGTTGGACAATGGGTGGATATGACCACTACCTTGCGCAATGGCGCCCTGGTTCGTGGGGGCGGCACTGTGTATGTTCTGAGAAATATGATGCGGAATTTCTATACGTGTGGACATGGGGAAAGATGATCCCTGTGAGTTGGGATGCTGTGAAGACATATTTCGAGACTGTCGACGCAGTTCTAACTGCTTCATGGATAAAGAAGGGCCTTTCGCCAGATAAGCTTGACTTGACTACTCTACAAGCTCGCATGGCTGAATTCGGAGCATGAGCTAGGCTATACACGTACATTTCCTTAAGCCGCTGGAGCCGCCGATGAGCATCGATGTTGGCCCGCGCAAATACGAGGTGGAGAAAGCGGCCATTGACGCGGCATTCTCTAGAGAAGTCAGGGAGTTGTTCAAAGTCTTCTATTTCGCGGTATGCTCTGGAGGTGAAATAGAGAAGCGCGCTCTAGCGAATTTCAAAGAGAAGATTGACCGCCTTCGTCGCGTGCATGTGCGCGCATTGAGTGTGTTCTATGAACGTGACGGAATCTAAATGGATCAATGCATTTTCAATCATGCAGATGCAGAGCTCGGCGAAGCCATTGGCTTATTCTTTCTGCCTGAAGGCTGTCAGTGTTTCCCGGATGACCAGCTACAGTTTCTCTGTGAGCACCATTTGTATGAGTGCACGGATATCTGTGGCATCCATTGGGTGCTCTATTGGGGAGCGTAGAGCGGCGGGGCCAGATCCTTACTGGATGTCATGACAGCCGCCCACCTCTGCGTCCAGGGCGCCATTCGCTGTTGGTTGGTGTGTCTTCATTCCCGTCGCCGTCATCTGCTAAGATAATGCGTTCGGCGCCCGGGAACCGCGCATTGAAGCCATCTTCCCCTGTAGCTGATTTCGCTACTGCCTCCGCTGCTTCCTCTGCTGTTCGCTCTGCCGCCTGTTGGGCTAAGGCCTCCCTGTTGTCGCGGTGCCATTGGAGCGCACGTTCTCTCACTTTTTGCCGCGCCGGACTGTTCTTATCACCCCAGATCGCTTTCATGGTTCTTCTCATTTCATCTCCGCCTTGTTGACTGTCGCTGGCATAACCGCGCGCGATAGGTGAGCTAATGGCCAGCCCCAATTTGACACGAGCCAGGCAGCGAGTGGCTGTCGTCCAGCAATTGGGATCGTGCCAGAACTTAAATAATGGCGGCGGGGCCACAGCAAATTTGGCTGTCAGCTGGTTATTGGATCCCACCGCCTCCCGTCGCCGGGAACTATTCTGCCGCCGAGGCCATGGGCATTGTGGCTATCAGAGTATCAGCGGACCCAGGCGGAAGTTCGGCCCATCGATCAGGGTCTAGCTCGTTTCCCTCCTCGCGATTCCATTCCCGCCATATATCCTTTAACACAGCTTTCGTCATGACACGCATTGCGTCTCCATGGAGGTGTCCTCGAGACCAGTCTGGATGCGTTGTCAGGCAATGGTTGCGGCGAGCGACGTATATTTCGCCATAGGGGCCTTTCGCAACGCTAAAGTCCGTCCCCGCCTTTGCCGCCGATCCGAGCTGATGCTTACCCAAGCTCTCCCCCACACAGGCAAATATCTCGGCGCGCCTCTTGCTAGAATATCCAGCCGCTGTCCACTCATCTGCATTCAGCTCATTCCCGTGCCAGTTGCTCATTGCGCGGCCCTCGTACGGGGCAAGACCTAGTCGCTTCCACAGGTGTCGAATGTTTGGATATTTAGATATGTCCCCAGCCTCTCCTACCGTCACCGCTAGCCCTATTTCGCCTAGGCCAGCGACGGCCTTCGCCCACGGATAAACGGGAAGTTGTTTGGCCAGCCTCACCATTTCTTTTTCGATAACGTTACGGCGGTCTTCGACTGGGCCGAGCGTCAATTCTAATAGCTTTAGCTCTGCCACCATGACTGACGCAATGTCCGCGTCATTCGGTAGTTGCTCTTTCCCAGCAAGAGCGCGATCAACGATTCCGGCCGCCCTCTTACTTACTTTGGCGCGCTCAGTCTCGTCGATATCCCAGCGAAACCCGCAATAGCGGCGGGCAAGGGAGCGTGTGGAATTCTTTAGCTTAATAGCGAGCTTTATCGCCCACTTGCGCTTCACCTGAAGGGCTATGATAGTTTCGGATATCTCGGCGGTATTCATATCGTTCTCCATGCAGTTGGGACGGCGTGGCCACAGTTCCGCTGGCTGTCTGCGTTTTGTTGAGTCACGCCGTATTCGACACGTGCCAGAATCATCGTGGCTACCACTCTACCTTTGGACTCGTGTCGAAACTTCAATCATTTTACGGCTGGGACAGGCTGGACCTCCCGCGCTTGCTCTTGTGCTTGCTCTTGTGCTTGCATGTGTTCGACGTGCCTAGTTTCCATTGCTAGGAAGGCTGGTACCGTGATCTCTACTCGGTCTTGCACTAGCTTTGCGTATCGCTTGGCGAGCGCAACATGCCCCTTCACGACATCAACTGGCATGACGTCACGAACAATCGATTCATCATCGTACTGGCCATAGAGCTGCGTCTGATAGCTAAGGCAGGCCGCAAATGCTGAGTCAGGCACGATCCGCTTCACCTCGCGGATTCGTAGTCCCATATAGTCACGCCCGTCTGGCAGTTCGAGAGAATAAGCGGCCGGAGCCAATGCGCGCGCCGCCAGCGCCTCCGCTAGGCCATGGCGAGCATTGCCAGGGCGGTGGCGGTCGTGTTGGCGAACATGGATAGTGGCGGCGGGGCCAGAGCATCTCTGGGTTTCATCGACGCCTTGGACCCCGCCGCTGCCTTCGCCAAGTGGCGAACCTTGGTGCTTATCGGTCTGTATGAGCGCGGCCTGCGTTCGCAGGAAGTCTGCAGCGGTATTGCGGATAAGTTCAATGCCGACTAGCGCGCGTATCTCTGGACTTATACGCAGCCTATTCATGAATGCGAGCAACGCGCTGTTTGCATCACCACCATCGCGGTGCAGGGCATTGGTGGCCATAGTTGCAAGGTTTTTAATGTCTGATTCTGTGGCTGCAGCGAAAATGTGGGTTGCCGAGAAAGTGTGTTGTGAACGGTACATTACGATCTTTCCTTATGCTGACGGGTAGCATAATTGCATCCGTCTTGTAGTGCGGCGCGAGCCATGCTGTTTATGGCTGTCCTCCGGTCTGTGGGCTCGCGCCATGTCTCAACATGAGCCAGGCATTCCATGGCAGTCACTTCTGATCCATGTTCATGCCGGGACTTTAGTTCGCGGCGCAGCCAGCCGCGGGGTGGCTGTCTCGCAGCCCAAGGACTGCGCCGCGGGCGTCGTATGCCGGCCAGGGTTCCATCGGCGTTCACCATGTCCACGGGCTCGCATGACGACACGACTAGATCGGTGAAGTTAGATGATCCGCCATGAATAGCGAAGCGTATCCAAGCACCTCTAGCGCTATCAGAACGTACATCATAAGCCAGAAAGGACGCGTACTCATAGTTTTCTGTTCCTGTCCCGACCACCCCACCAGTTAACTTCTCTCATCCTCTTCTCGTCCCATTCTGGCCCGATACCAAGGAAGAAGCAGAGTTGCCGTACTGTCCCGTCATAGGCGCCGTGGGCTAGTGGATTCACCCAATAGCCAGTTTCAATCATATGCCACCCAGCGTCTCTGGCGGCGCGCATATAGTCAAAGGCGAGTGCCTCGCTCATTTAGTTACCTTCTCTGCGTGTGATGATGCGGCGTCGAATAAATCGGCCACGGCGATTCCCATGCTGTTGTATGGGGCATCAGAAAGCACTTGCGTAATTTCCTTACGCATGGCCTCCATCGCCGCGCTAGCGAGCCAATCTTGCCAGCTTTTCTGTCCAGTTTGGAATGCCCAAATAATGTCGGCTTCAAGGATCGCTTGCGCCACGCGGTCACGCATCTCGCTCATTTTGCTACCGACTTTCCTAATATAGGCGGCCATTTCGTTTTCATTAGCGCATCGCGAAGGGCATGCAGTGCATCAAGTTTTGATCCAATTCCGAACTCCGAATCTACCCAGAGCTTGAGTCCTTCCCGCAGCGCAGACTCGCGAGCCTGTTCAAGTTTAATTACGTGCTCGATCTCGTCTATACGATTTTCAAGCTTATCGCTCTCTGCCATCCATTGACTCCTGATCTTCACGAAAGCTCATTTCGTCACCGTTTCCTTTTCCCACGTGATGCGGCTTGTGATCGCGTCGTCAACAGCCTCGTGAACGATCTCCGTGATCACATCGTCCGTTTCCTCTTCATCAACGCGGACAATTCCGCGAATGGGCGATACAGTATGCGAAATGAAAATTTCCCACCTGACTTTGATCTCGCTCATTTCATCATCTTCTCCGCGAGTTTCCTGCGACACCAGGCGATGCCGTGGTTATACCAGAGGGCATAGCAGCCAAGGCCAAATGCGAGGGCCATAAGGGTAAAGAACGCATCGCTCATCTTGTCGTTTCTTTCTCATAAAGCGCCCGCGTCGGCGGCATCGGGAGTTTATCGCGTTGTGGCTTCTCGTCCTTCGCGCGCTGGGTTATCTTTTGTTTCTTGCGCTCTGCGCCGACGCTCGCTCTACGTTGGCGATCTGCCTTACGCATGCCGCGTATGTCAAGTCGCGTCTTCCCCTTATGGCATTCGGTGCAAAGCACTTGGCAATTAGCGACTGTCGCCAAGCCCCCATACTCAGCGGGCAATATATGGTCGTACTCTGGACGAGCCCCGCCAAACGGAAGTCCGCACCGCTCGCATTGGCCATTAGCGCGCGCGGCCGCTTCATCTTTTGTTTTATTGCTGAACTCTTCACGATTCCTTAGAGTGAGCGTGTTCATTTCGTTACCTTCTGCGTGGCATCGTCAGGTGGCCCATCATAGGACTGTGCAGCCCATGCGCGCCATTCTGTTAATGAAGTTATACGGGCGCCGCAGTTCTCCGCGTCACCGATATCGATCCCGAATACGACTTTGTCACCCCCTGCCCATATCACCGTCCTAGTGTGGTTGAATAGCCTATCCCCTGGATTGGGGTCGATGCGAGGATCGTGCGTCATCTTAATGCCCTCATGTGGCCGTAATTATTAGGCGTTTCTTGATAAAACAAACTCATAACTTGTCTTCATTCAACTCAACCTTAACTAGCACAGCCTGCGGCATGCGCCAGCAATGTGGCGATTTGCGCAAATCTGGTCTAGTGCGACGGTATCCGTAATGTTCGGTGATATGCGCCCGCGCGTCAGATCGCGAGCGAAAAAGCCATGGACATACGCCATTCCAATGAAACCATTCCCGATGCCCATCTAGCGGTGAATCTTGGGTCTCCTTGATAGCCCAGCGCATATGGCGCCTGAACTGGCGTGTCATCGTCTGCCCTCGTACGAACGCAATAGCTCTAGCCATCGCGCACCAGCGTGGGTGCCTGGCAGGATCTCTGCCCTGGAGCCGACGCCGCAATATATGCGAATTGCGTCCGCTGCGTTCTCGCCTTCCTTCCCAGCTGGGAGCTTTGACATCCATAACTGGAATTTCAAGTCATCGGACATGATACCGGCCTGCGCTGGCATCGGCAAATCACAGAACTGGCGACGCTCGCCAAGCCCTTGGGAAGGCCGCTGGGTGCCCGACATATCCAACCGCGCCATCGCTACCCAACGTTCTGAATCCGGCCTTGGCAGGCCTCCTAAGGCGGTTAGCGCGGCATCGGCTTCCTCAATGGGGACTTCTATCACTATTTGTGCTAGTTTGCGCGTCTTTATTAGTTTGAAATCGGCAAATGTGCCTTTTATGGCAGCTGGAGCGCTCATGCCGATTTCTCCAGAACCGCTGTGAGATCGTATGCCGACTGCAACGTGCATAGCTTAGCGTCTAGCTCTACCAGAAATGCCACAACCTGCTTCTCGAGGTCATGAATCATGGCGGCATCACGCGGGATGCGTTTAACGAAAAACTGCATATTGGCAGGCATCTCGGGACAAAAACTTACATAGTCACGCCAGGCGCGGCCGTCGCACGCCATGTTCCATTGGATCTGTTTTAGATAATTTCCTGGACACTTATGCGTCATTAGCGTTTCAATGTGTGTAGCAATTATGGGGCATTTTAGTTCGACACCTCCAGTATCGCCAATATACCCATCTGGCGAGGCCCCGCTCATTGGTATTTTTGGGTGTGTGACAAACCCTATTTGTTGAATATCGACATCGTAGCGGAACTCATAAAGCCAGCGAGCCGCGGCCTCTTTCTCCTTCCCGGCTAGCATATCTAGACTCTGGAAAGTTTCGGTGGGGACACCTGTTAGTCGCTCGGCGATTAATTCCCCCATATATCGAGCGCGACTCGCGCTGACCCCACTTTTAGTTGTTGCCGTCAAATCTGCTACCCGACTGCCGGTAACCTTCCCGCAACGGATTGCGCGCCATTCAGCCGTGCCTTGCACAATATCGGCATATGGATTATCCATGCACGTATCCCTCGAGCCGGCCGATGGCGACGTTCATGTAATAGCGTGCGCGAGAGAGCCTGCCACGAGCTAACGACAGAAGCACCCCACCTATAGGCCTTACGAGCCACTTGCACATAGATAGCAGGCCATATCGGTGGATGCGCAGGACATATCCTGCGCCGCGGCCATAGATCCTGGCCTTGTCATGGCCGGTCTCTATGTCGAATTCCTGGTGGTGACCGTAGAGAGACGGGAAATAAAACCCACGCTGTCCTGCCGCCAAGGCTCGAAGCATTAAATCCTGCCCGTCAGCAGCACCCCATGGCGTCGAGGCGCCGGGGCCGATGTCTGGATTAAAGCCGCCTGTTAATTCCAACACATGCCGTTTCCAAAACGTTACCCACTCTATCCCGCTCGTCCACACGTTGCCACGGGTGATCAGCCCTGGGCTTTCTTCATAACGCCCATTAATACTGCTTCCGTCCGACGTGGCGGCTCGGCCAGAAACGAAACCGCACCCCGTGGCGTCTATGAGCAATAGGCCTTTGTAGAGGAAGTCAGACGGATACCAGCAGTCATCGTCAGGGAATAACACGATGTCACCTTTGGCAAGTCCAAGGCCAAGATTGCGGCCGCGGCTCGCCCCTCTGGCCGTTGTTCTAATATGGTGTACCGGGAATGGCCAGGACTCTGTACAGAGCGCGTGTATTCGATCATCGTCATTCTGGTCGGCAACGATAACCTCGAAGTCCTTGTACGTCTGGGTTAATAGACTGATAAACAGCCGATCAAGTTCGCGAGAGCGCCCGCGGGTTGAGACAACAAGCGAGATCATTGTTCCATCCTCGGGTGGTCGAATGGCGCGGCATGAGCTGACTGTACGGCGCCACTTCGATTGCCCTTACGCGCTAATTCGGACATAGCGCGGTCAAAGTCACGCGTTGGTAGGGCGGAAAGGTTGCTAATCTTAAAAAAGCGCAAAAATTTCTGCTCGTCGGCACTAACGGTTAGGATCTTGGCGCGCAGTTCGGCAACTTGCATATCAGAGATAGTGACTTCTTCCACCCCACCCTGTATCCCCTCACCGTCATCGTCCTCGTCTTCCCCACAAACGCCCACAAGGGCGAAAGCTGATTGCCGCCGAGCGTATGTCATTGCACCTGCGAGCTTCTGGTGGTCAACTGGCCACCCGCAGACCGGATAAATAAGCCCAAGATATTGTCCAGATGTATGAATCAGGCGCACATGTAGAATGACACCATCGCGGGTGATATCCGTTGCTTGGACAAGCGCAATGCCATTGGCGGAAAGCGCTGGCCGGATGCAGTTGAGGCCAGTTGCGAGATCCGCATATTTTGACCTATAATGAGGATTATCCCGTGTCTTGGCTGGGTTCTCTATGACGCCCTGCGCTTTGGCAAGGGCAGCGGCAATTTCATTTATGGATTCGCTTGTTTGCATGTTAGGTTACCTCCAAACCAAATACTAGTGGCAAATGCCACGAATGTCAAGAGGTAGGAATATCAGTGGGTGACTTAGAACCTGGAGAGCCAGAGATGCGCGTCCGCTTAGCGGAACTAGAGGGGCGAGTAGCGCGCTTAGAGAAAGTGATTGCGCGACAGCGTGCGGTAAATGAAGTTTTATTGCGCTATAAACCATTCTGGGGCCGCGAGTTCATAAAAGCACTAGACGAGGCATTGGCGATAGAATGAACCGGGGCGGACACCGCAGAATGCCCGCCCCGACGACGGCCCAGCGCGTTGGGAGGAATCACGCGCCTAGCCGAACTATGTTCCTGGATCTATCCGATGGATATCGAATGATTCCTCGGTACAGGGACTGTTTTTGCCATGGATATACCCCGTAAAATAGCTAAGTAATGTTACGGCAACAAAAACGCAGCCTACCACAAACGATATTGATCGGTCGATTATCATAAATGCACCCAGCTCTACCAATATTGGCGTATTGCGATATCCCGTATTGTGCGCCTTTGGCGACGGCCACGAGTTCTGAAAATAGATATCATGTTATAGCCTTAGTGCAGTCGTGGTTCATATCGAATTTTACCTTACCGCGGTGGAAGGACGGTTGGTAGCCTGACGGGACAACCATAAGGCTGCTGTCTAAAACGAACATTGGTGAACCTGCATCAATCTCCTTAAAAAGGGCGGGTATGACACCCACAACATCATCCATCCTAGGGAATATTATAGTCTCCAGGTTGATAAAGACAGCAAAGACATCCTGTAAGTCACCTGGCAACATAGCCCAGGTGATATTATCGATACAAACGCGGTGATAGCCCCCGGTTGTAATTTCCAGAGCATCCGAGCCAACAAATCCTAGATACATAATTGTAGCCTCACCAAGGGGGGCGTATCGCGATGTCGCGGATTGTCAGAGGACGCTGCGTCGGTTCATTTTGGCGATGATGGAATGATTCTTTCCTCACTGGCGGTGGCAACGGTGGCATGGTTGGTTGCACAGGTGGCGGTGGCGTCCACTGGTGGTCAGTGTGCTCTGCCGGGGCTGGCGGTGGCGTTGGGGGGAGGATGTCAGGCCCGAGTGGTGGTGCTGGTGGCTGTGGCGGTGTGGCCGGTTGTGGGGCGTCCCCAGCCTCGCGTG
>Ga0209526_10001755_pt1 | contig 14549 bp, 13 predicted proteins | sample JacPinW_OM2H0_M1_FD_188566 | JGI IMG/M metagenome (GOLD analysis project Ga0209526, IMG submission 188566) | Forest soil microbial communities from Algoma, Ontario, Canada - Jack Pine, Ontario site 1_JW_OM2H0_M1 (SPAdes) (version 2) | ecosystem: Environmental > Terrestrial > Soil > Boreal... | reverse complement strand
AGCTTTCCTGCGAACGCCATGGCCATCGAGCGCGAGGTCGGCGGATATCTTTTCGACAGACTTCAGGCCGAGGGCCGCCCAGCCCGCGTGGACCTTGAAAATCCCGCACTCACGTGCCGCATTGAAGTGACCCGCGAACTCACGCTCCTGTACGCGCGAAGGATTCCCGGCGCCGGTGGTCTGCCTCCGAACACCGCCGGCAAGCTCCTGTGTCTGCTTTCCGGTGGATTCGATTCCGCGGTGGCGGCGTTCAAGATGATGAAGCGGGGCGCACACCTGAGCTTCGTGCACTTCTGGGGCGGCGGCGGGCCCGCCGGGGAATCTTCCGTGCACGTCGCGCGCGCTTTGGTCGAGCGGCTCGTGCCCTGGCAATTCACCACCAAGTTGTATCTGGTTCCCTTCGAGCCCCTGCAGCGCGAAATCGCGGCGGCAGCGCCGGAAGCATTCCGCATCTTGCTCTACCGGCGGCTCATGCTCCGCGTTGCCGAGCGCCTCGCCCTGCGCGGAAAAGCCAAGGGCCTGGTTACCGGCGATAGTCTCGGCCAGGTCGCTTCCCAGACTTTGCAGAACATGCACGCCGTTGGTTCCATCGCGCGATTGCCGGTCTATCGGCCGCTGGCCGGCGACGACAAGCTGGAAATCCAGGAGATCGCCCGCCGCATCGGAACGCACGACATCTCCGCCGAGCCGTTCCACGACTGCTGCCCCATGTTCCAATCCAAATCGCCGGCGCTATTCGCGACGCCGGAGGCGCTCGATGCCGAAGAGGCAAAGCTGGACGTCGGGGAACTGGTGGAGCGCGGCCTGCGTTCGCTGACGCTCGAACGTTTTCGCTACACCCAAGGAAAAGTTGAGCGCGCGCCCTCTTCTTCGAATGAGCTTTCTCGTGGGAACCTGAAGCGGCCAACACACAGAGCTACCGCGTAGGACTTCTGGAAGGGAGACCATGCGGCCCGCCTGGGACGAGGGCCGCCTTCAAATCCGGGAAGGCTTGCCTACCAGCGGTTACCGCGGTCGCCGCGATCCCCGCCGCGATCTCCGCCGCGCCCGCCACCGCCACCATGACCACCGCGTCCGCCGCCGCCGCCCCCGTGGCCGCCACGTCCGCCGCCATATCCGGCGCGCCCGCCACCCCCGCCGGTGCGCTCCGCCTGAGGCCGTGCTTCATTCACCACCAGGTTTCGCCCGCCGAAATTCTGCCCGTTCAGCGAAGTCACCGCGCGATCCGCGTCTTCGTCATTGTTCACTTCGACGAAGGCGAAACCTCGCGATTGTCCCGTAAAGCGGTCTCGGATGAGATTGACGCCTGAGGGAGTCACTCCTATCTGAGAGAACCACTCATTGAGCTGATCTTCCGTCGCGGAAAACGGAAGATTACCGATATAGAGCTTCTTCACCTGCCCACTCCTTCTGTCCGGAACCCAAGTGCGAGTCGCGGAGCGCGCCGAAGCCGAGAGGATCGTACACGGACAGTCGGGGTAGCCCAGCTGCCAGGGGCCGAGGCTTGCATCTTCAGCGGTCAATGGCATGGTCTCGAAAATTAATCCCTTTTGCAACCGGAAAGAACCTGGCCGAAGGGCCAGGCTCTGTCTACTCCAGGCACTTTCCGTTTGCGTTAACCCGCCGCAATTGATGATAGGATGCCGCTAGTTCGATCCCCTCCCGAGGCTTCATGCGCGGCACGATGATGGATTTTCCGCTGACGTTGCCCACGCTTCTCGAGCGTGCCGGGAAGCTGTTTGCGCGCGTTGAAATCGTGTCGCGCCGTCCCGATTGCTCGGTGGTGCGGACAAGCTACGGCGAGTTCTACCGCCGCGCGCGTCGACTGTCCTCGGTGCTGGTCAAGCTCGGTTTGCAGCCCGGGGATCGCGTGGCCTCCATGATGTGGAATCACGCCGGCCACCTCGAAGCGTTCTTCGGCGTGCCCTCGGCCGGCGGCATCCTGCATACCCTGAACGTGCGCCTGCACGCGCACGAAATGGCCGCCATCGCCAAACATGCCGGCGACCGCTTCCTGATCGTCGACGACGTGCTCCTCCCGGTGTATGAAACATTCCGCAAGGATGCACCGTTTGAACGCGTGATCGTTCTCCCCTACGGTTGCGGCGATGTTCCCGACCCTTATTTGAACTACGAAGATTTACTCGCCGAAGCCGACGACGATTTTCGCTATCCCCCCCTGGAGGAAAACGACGGCGCCGTCATGTGCTTCACCTCCGGCACCACGGGCTGTTCCAAAGGCGTGATCTATTCCCACCGCGCCCTGGTTCTGCACTCCTTCGCCTCGGCCATGGCCGACTCGTTCGGCATCGGCCACCACGAAACGGTCCTTCCCGTCGCTCCCATGTTCCACGCCAATGCTTGGGGTCTGCCCTTCACCTGTGTTATGACCGGCGCAAGGCTGGTTCTCCCCGGACCCCATGTCGACCCGGAAAGCCTGCTCGATCTGATCGAGCAGGAACGCGTAACCATCGCTTGCGGAGTGCCCACGGTGTGGCTCGGGGTGCTCTACGCCCTCGAGAAAAATCCCGACCGCTGGAAATTTTCCTCGCCGGTGCGCATCGTGTGCGGAGGTACCGCACCGCCGGTCCGCCTTATGCGCGCGCTCGACAAACACGGCCTGCACATCACGCACCTGTGGGGCATGACCGAGACCACCCCCATCGCCACGGTCAGCAGACTGAAGGCCCACATGCGGAATTGGAGCGAAGACGAACAATACGAAGTCCGCAGCAAGCAGGGCTGGCCCACGCCCTTCGTGGAACTCCGCGTGATGTGTCCGGAGGGCCCGGAAGGAACGGTAACCGAAGCCCCGCGCGATGGCCAAACCTCCGGCGAGCTCGAAGTCCGCGGCCCCTGGGTCGCCGGCAGCTACTACAACGCGCCCGAGCAAAGCCACCGCTGGACCGCCGATGGCTGGTTCAAAACCGGCGACGTCGCCACCATGGACGAGGAAGGCTTCATCAAGATCGTCGACCGCGCCAAAGACCTGGTGAAGTCCGGTGGCGAATGGATCAGCTCGGTAGACCTTGAAAACGCTCTGATGGGCCATCCCGCGGTGAAAGAAGCCGCCGTGATCGGCGTGCCTCACCCCAGATGGCAAGAACGCCCGCTCGCCGCGGTCGTCCTGAAAGACGGCGCCGAAGCGAGTCCCGAGGAGTTACGCTCCTACCTCGCCAAATCCTTCGCCAAATGGCAACTCCCCGACGCCTTCGTCTTCCTCGAGGCCATCCCCCGCACCTCGGTCGGCAAATTCAAAAAAACCGCCCTCCGCGAACAGTTCGCCAATTGGAATTGGGAGTAGAAAGTTCTGAACCCCGGGAACTCGGAGCCGGTCACTTTCCTAGAGTCCGCCCGTGGCGGGGTGCGCTTCGGGCCAGCTAGGTGCGGTAACTGGCATTGATGCGCACGTACTCCGCGGTGAAGTCGCAGGTCCAGTAGCGCGCCATGCCGCGGCCGGCGTGCAAGTCGACGACGATCGGGACGTGCTCGGCGAGCAGGCGGTTGCTGGCGGCGCGCTCGTTGAAATGGAGCGGGCGGCCGCGGCCGAAGACGGGGATGCCGGCCATGGTGATGTCCACGCGCGAGGGATCGAAGCGGACGCCCGCGCGGCCGGCGGCGGCAAAGACCCGGCCCCAGTTCGGGTCGGCTCCGGCGAACGCCGTCTTCACCAGCGGCGAGGTCGCAATCGTTTCGGCGATGCGCCGCGCTGCCGCTTCGCTTTTTGCGCCGCGCACCATGATTTCGATCACCCGCTGCGCGCCTTCGCCGTCGGCGACAATTTGCAGTGCCAGCGAGTGGCACACCTGGTCGAGCGCGGCAGTGAAGGCGCGGTGCGCCGTGCTTCCGGCCTGCAGGGCGGGAGCGCCGGCCGCTCCGTTGGCCAGCACCAACAGCGTGTCGTTGGTGCTGGTGTCGCCGTCGATGCTGATGGAATTGAACGTGCGGGCGGTCACCTCGTGCAGGGTTTTCTGCAGCAGCGCGGGCGCGATGGCGGCATCGGTAGCGACAAAGGCGAGCGTGGTGGCCATATTCGGATGAATCATGCCCGCACCTTTGGCGCAACCCACCACATGAATGCGCTTGCCCGCCATTTTGAAGGAGGCTGCCGCGGTCTTGGGTCGCGTGTCCGTGGTGCAGATGGCCAGCGACAATTCCGCGAAGGAGCGCGCCGACGATCTGCGGACCCGCGCCAGCAAGGGCAGCCGGCGAAGGATTTTGTCCAGCGCCAGAGGCACGCCGATGACACCCGTCGAGCAAACGAACAATTCCCGCGGTTTGCATCCGAGGCGTTTGGCGGCTTCGGCGACCGTGCGTTCGGCAGCGGCATGGCCTTGCTCGCCCGTGGCGCAGTTGGCGTTGCCGGCATTCACTACCGCCCCACGCATGCGGCCCTTCGAGCGGCGCAGGTTTGCTTTGGAAACCAGAACGGGCGGTGCAACCACCAGATTTTGCGTGAACACCGCCGCGGCGGAAGCGGGAACATCACTTGAAAGGATGGCCAGGTCGAGCGCGCCGGTTTTTTTCAAGCCGCAAGCGGTCGCGGCGAAGCGGAAGCCGCGCGGGAGGGATGCTTCAGACAGGGCGTGCTTCATGGCCGGCACAAGCGAGCGCTCACCGTGACGCTGCTCGAAGGGCCCTCCGATCCGGTGCGGAATTCGCGAAGGTTGGCTGCAGGTTGACGGCTAGCGTGCTCATGGCGTGGCTCCCTTTTGCGTATTTCATCCGGCACTCGGTTGGCGGATGCGCTTCTGCAATTCGGCGATCGCGGCGCGGACCGCTTCGCGCGCTGTTCCCCCGGGCACGGCCTTGGTCGCGATGGCGCTCTCCACCGAGGGACCGTCGAGGAAATCTTGATCGAGCAGCGGCGAAATCTTCCGCAGGTCTTCCTCGGAAAGTTGCGTCCAGGGCTTTCCCTGGCGTTCGGCTTCGCGCAGCACGAGGCCGACCAGGTCGTGCGCTTGCCGGAAGGGGATTCCGCGACGCACCAGGAAATCGGCGGCATCGGTGGCCAGCAGAGCGGGATTCGACGCCGCCCGGCGCAAGCGTTCGGCGTTGAACTTTGTCGTGGCCAGGGCGCCGGTCGCGACGGCCAGCATGCCCGCGACTTGATCGTGCGCGGCGAACAGCGCCTCTTTGTCCTCCTGCAAATCGCGCTGATAGCCGGTGGGCAGGCCCTTCAGTGTCGTAAGCAAGCTGATCAGCGCGCCGGTGATGCGGCCGGTCTTGCCGCGAAGGAGTTCCCAGGCATCGGGATTTTTCTTCTGCGGCATGAGGCTGCTGCCCGTCGAATATTCGTCGGGAAGAAGGACGTATCCGAATTCCTCGGACGCGAAGACCACGAAATCTTCGGCCAGCCGCGAAAGATGTGTGGCGATGCCGGTGAGCGCGAAAAGATAATCGAGCGCGAAATCGCGGTCGCTGACGGCGTCGACGCTGTTTGCCGTGATGCGGGAGAATCCGAGGTCGCGCGCGATCGCGTGGCGGTCGATGCCGAAGCTGTTGCCTCCGAGAGCGCCAGAACCCATCGGGCACGCGTCCGCCGTGGCCGCCGCCTGTTCGAGCCGCGTCATATCGCGAGAAAACGCCTCGGCATGCGCGAGTAAAAAATGCGAAAGCAGGATGGGCTGCGCGTGCTGCAGGTGCGTCATGCCCGCCATAGGCACGTCGAGGTTCCCTTGGGCCTGCTCGAGGAGCGCACTGAGAAGTTCGGTGAGCGCGCGCTGCTGGCGGGCCGCTGCGTCCATCACGAACAGGCGAAAATCGGTGGCCACCAGCTCGTTGCGGCTGCGGCCGGTGTGCAGTTTCCAGCCGAGCGCACCGAGTTCGTGGACCAGGGCGCTCTCGACGAAATGGTGAAGGTCTTCGGCAGTCGAACCATCGAGGAACGCAGGATCGTTCTCGAGCCGGGCGGCGATGCGGTCCAGGGCGGCGACGGTGTCGCGCACTTCCTCCTTCGTGAGCACGCCTACCTGCTCCAAGGCCTTCGCCCAGGCACGATCGACGTCCAGCTCATACGGCAGCAGACGCCGGTCGAAGGCAAACGACCGCTGGAAGGCGTCGAACCGTTCGTTCGGCGCGCGCTCGAAGCGGCCTCCCCACAGGCGGTCGTCTTTGCGTTCGGTCATCGTTTTCTCAATGCCTAGGGGCGCTTGCTCGTCGGGGCCCTCGGGCTTTCGTTGCGGTTGGCTCGCCACGTCTAGCGGTGGCTGCCTTCCGCTTTGGCCTTGGGCCGCACGGTGACGGGTAGCGCGAAAAGATTGATAAAGCCTTCCGCGTCTTTCGGGTTGTACCGGCCCATGGTGAAGCTGGCCAGGTCGGTGCGGTACAGCGAAAAGGGCGAAACGCGTTTGGTGACGGTGAGCGTGCTCTTCCAGAGCTTCAAGCCCACGGCGCCGGTGACACGCTGCTGCGACACGTTGAAAAAACCGTCGAGCGCAGAGCGCAGCGGCGAAAACCACAGTCCGTAGTAGACCAGCTCGGCGTAGCGGTGCGAGAGCGCTTGTTGAAAGTGCGCGGTTTCCCGATCGAGGGTGAGGGCTTCGAGCTCGCGATGCGCGGTGACCAGCAAAGTCCCGCCCGGAGTTTCGTACGCGCCGCGGGATTTCATGCCGACGAGGCGGTTTTCGACGATGTCCGCGCGGCCGATGCCGTGTTTGGCGGCGATTTCGTTCAGCGCGTTCAGCAAATCGACCGGGCCAAGCCTTGCGCCGTTGACCCGGACCGGCACGCCGGCTTCAAAAGCGATCTCGATCTCCTCGGCTTTTTCCGGGGCTTTTTCCGGAGAGGCAATCCATTGCCACATGGCCTCGTTCGGGGAATTGGCGGGATCTTCGAGCTCCCCGCCTTCGTGGCTCAAGTGCCAGATGTTGCGGTCGCGGCTGTAGATATTTTTCTTGCTCTGTTCGACCGGAACGTTGTGCCGTTCGGCGTAGGCGATGGCGTCTTCTCGGGAGTCGATGTCCCATTCGCGCCAGGGGGCGATGATTTGCACCTCGGGAGCGATGGCTTTGTAGGCCAGCTCGAAGCGGACTTGGTCGTTGCCCTTACCGGTGCAGCCATGGGAAAGTCCGTCGGCGCCGAGCTGCAGCGCCAGTTCGGCTTGGCGCTTGCCGAGCACGGGTCGCGCCATGGAGGTGCCGAGCAAATAGGTGTGTTCGTAGACGGCCCCGGCGCGGAGCGTCGGCCAGATGTAGTCGCGCACAAATTCCTCGCGGAGGTCTTCGACGTAGGCTGTGGAGGCACCCGTTGCCAGGGCCTTTTTGCGCGCGGCTTCGAGGTCTTCCTGCTGGCCGACGTCGCCGATCATGGCGATCACTTCGCAGCCGTAGTTTTCCTTGAGCCACGGAATGATGATGGAGGTGTCCAGCCCTCCGGAGTACGCCAGGACGACTTTTTTTGGTTTGTTCGCCTGCTTGTTCACAAATCCTCTTTCTTCTCTGGCGGGTCAAGAAATTGTATCGATATCGATCGCGTTTCCCACGCACTTTTCAACCCTCGGATGTGTGCGGCGGGGCGCGGTAGTTCGAAAACCGGGGCCGGCTCCCGCCCGGGTGGTGCATCGCCACAGCACTCCTCGCGGCATCGCTAGCGGAACAGCGCTTGCAAGATCGCTTTCTGCACGTACATGCGATTTTCGGATTGATCGAGGACCACGGATTGCGGGCCGTCGAGGACTTCGGCGGTGACTTCCGAGCCGCGGTGCGCCGGAAGACAGTGCAGGAACGCGGCGTCCGGCGCGGCGTGGGCCATGAGCTCACGGTTCACCTGGTAGGGGGTGAACACGGCGTTCCGCACGTTCTGCTCCGCTTCAAATCCCATGCTGGTCCAGGAATCGGTGTACACGCCTTGCGCGTTGGCCACCGCTTCGTGGGGATCGGTGAACAGCTCGATTTTCGCGCGGGTCTCCCGAGCCGCGCGCTTGGCTTCCATCAACACTTCCGGCGCCGGGCCGTAGTCGGTCGGCGTGGCGATGCGCAGATGCACGCCGAGCCGCGCGGCAAGAAAGATCAGCGAGTGGCAGACGTTGTTGCCGTCGCCAACGTAGGCGAGCTTGAACCCGCGGAGCGCGCCGAATTTCTCTTCCAGGGTGAAAAAATCGGCAAGCGCCTGGCAGGGATGAAATCTGTCCGAGAGCGCATTGATGACCGGGATGTTCGTGTTCACGGCCATCTCTTCCAGTACCCGCTGCTCGTACACGCGCGCCACGATGCCGTGGACCCAGCGCTCGAGATTTCGCGCCACATCCGCGATCGATTCGCGTTCGCCGAGCCTGGCCTGGGTGTGATCGAGGAACACGACCGAGCCGCCCATGCTTTGAATGCCGACCTCGAAGGTCACCCGCGTGCGCAGGGAAGGCTTTTCAAAAATCAGCGCGATGAATTTGCCACGCAGGGTGGCGGCGTAGCGCTCCGGGCGGGCCTTGATGTCCTGGGTGAGCTGCAGAAGCTCGCGCGTTTGCGCGGGGCTCCATTCCGCTCCGGTGAGCAGGTCGTTGACCAGCAAGATGGGTGCAGCGAGGGTAGCCGTAGTCATTATTTTCCTTTACCTTGCCGCGGAATGAGCCCGGGGCGGCACAGTTTTTGTGTTCTGCGGCGCCGGGGCGGATTCCGCCTTTGGCGTGGACGCGAGAACGGACCGAAACAAACGCAGAAAATCGCGCACCTGCGCTTTTGTGATGATAAAGGGCGGCAGGAGACGCAGCGTGAAGTCGTGCGTGCAGTTGATCAGCAGACCGCGGCGCATGGCTTCCGCTACGAAGGGTGCGCCATCGACGGAGAGGTCGATGCCGATGAGCAGGCCTTCGCCGCGCACCTCGCGGAGGAAGGCGAAGTTTTTGGCCTCGGCGGCGAGTCCCTCGAGCAATTCGGCGCCTCGAGCCCGAATGTTTTCCAGCAACTTCTCGTCTTCGATGGTCCGCAGGAACTCCAGCGCCGTGGCGCAGACCAGCGGACCTCCGCCGAACGTCGTGCCATGGAGCCCCGGAGAGACGCGGGCGGCCACGGCTTCGGTGGTCAGAATCGCGCCGAGGGGCAAGCCGGCCGCCAGCGGCTTCGCCACCACGGCGATGTCCGGTTTGGAGGCAAACTTTTGATAGGCGAATTTGCGGCCGGTGCGGCCGAGGCCACACTGAATCTCGTCGGCAATGAGCAGCGCCCCGTGTTGTGTCGTGAGCCCACGCGCGCGGTTCCAAAAGGCCTCCGTAGCGGAATGGATCCCGCCTTCGCCCTGAATGGTCTCGAGGATTACGGCCGAGACGGTGCCGTCGAATTTCGCTTCGAGGTCGGCGACGTCGTTGAAGCGCACAAACTCCACGCCGGGGAGAAGCGGTGCGAACGGTAAGCGGTATTTTTCCGTGGAAGTGATGCTGACGGCGCCAAAACTCCGCCCGTGAAAGGAATTGTCCATCGCCAGGATGCGGTGTTTGGCCGCCGGGCCGGCCAGGGCGTCGGCCGAGGACCGTGCGCAGAGGCGCGCGAGTTTCAGGGCGCCCTCGATCGCTTCCGTGCCGCTGTTGGCGAAAAACACGCGATCGAGTCCGGACCATTCGGCGAGTTTGCGCGCCAGAGGACCCTGGTAGGCGTGGTGATAGAGATTCGAGAAGTGGATGGCACGGGCGGCTTCGCGACGAACGACCTTTACGATGCGGGGATGCGCGTGACCGAGCGCGTTGACGGCGATGCCGCCGAGAAAGTCGAGGTACCTCTTGCCGCCGGCGTCATAGACATAGCAACCGCGACCGTGGGTGAGCAGCATCGGCGGGCGCCGGTAGGTCGGCAGAAGAAACTTGTCGGCATCGCTCAGCCGGGTGTCGGGTTTTGCGGTGCGTGCCACGAGCGGCCTCGGTTGGCCCGCCCGGCGCGATACCAGCTTCTTTTTGGAGCGTACCGGCATCATGCCGCCGACAGCGCCGCCTGCGCCGAAGACCAGGGCTCACGGAGGATTCGCGTGCCGGGAATCGCGGAAAGCATTTCGTCCGAGGGTGTGAAGGCGCGTGCCGCCAGCAACAGGGAATCGCGCGAGGTACCGCCGACAATGCGGACTTCCTGAACGCCGCCCTCGAGGGCGCGTTTCGCCGCTTCCAGCTTCAGAACCATGCCGCCGGAGACGACCCGAGATTCGACCAGCTGGGCGATTTCCTGGCAGGTGATGGCGGAGAGGACTTTTTGTCCGTCGAGTACGCCGGCTACGTCGGTCAGATAAACCAAGCGGTCCGCGCCGAGATATTCCGCGCAGGCGGCCGCCATGTGGTCGGCGTTGATGTTGTAGAGTTCGTTGTCCGAGCCGAGGCCCAGGCAGGGGGCGACCGGGACCAGCCCTTGGCGCCAAAGGGCCTCGAGAAACGCGGCGTTTATCCCCGTGAGATAGCCGACAAAGCCGAGGCTGCCTTTGACGTCGTTGTGAACCAGGGGCTCGGCGTGAAAACAGTTCGCATCCGCCGCAGAAATACCGAGGGCCAGCTGGCCTTCGGCGGAAATGGCCGCCGCCAGCCTCTTGTTGAGCAGGCCCGCGAACACCATGACGGCCACGTCGCGAGTCTCGCGGTTCGTCACGCGCAGGCCGGAAACGAATTGGCTCTCGATGCCCATGCGCTTCAGCGTGGCGGTGAACAGGCGCCCGCCGCCGTGGACGACCAGGATTTCCTGACCCTCTTTTGCCAGGACGGCGATCTGCCGAGCCAGGGGACCGACCGAGGCATCGTCTTCGAGCAAAGCTCCAGCCAACTTGATTACGGTTCTCATTGAAGTGCGGTGTGCTCCTCGATACCCAGCATGTGATTGAAATTTTGAACCGCCTGGCCCGCGGCGCCTTTTCCCAGATTGTCGAGGCAGGAGACGATCACCAATCGACGACCGGATTTGTCGAGCGCAAAGCCGATGTCAGAGAAGTTGGTGTGCGCCACATGTTGCAGCTCCGGCAGCTGGCCCGAGGACCAGATTCGGACCATGGACCGGCCGGCGTAAAACTTGCGGTACAACGTTTCGATCGCTGCGCCGGATTGCGGCGCACCGAGGGTGACGTAAATGGTCGAAAGAATTCCGCGCGCCAGAGGCAGCAGATGCGTGGAGAAAACGACGCGGTCTTCGCTTAGGCCGGTGTGATCGAGGATCTCCGGTGTGTGGCGGTGGGAGAACAAATTGTAGGCCTTGAAGTTTTCGTCCACTTCGACGAAATGGAGGTCCCGCCGGGGTTCCTTGCCTGCACCGCTGGCGCCGGACTTGCAGTCGCAAATCACGCTGCTGTCCCTGGCAATCCAGCCCGCTTCGGCCAGCGGGCGAAGGGCCAGGATCACACTGGTGGCATAGCAGCCGGGATTGGCGACCAGGCGCGCCTTGGCGATCTCGCCGGCGTACAGCTCCGGCAGACCGTACACCGCCTGGCCGAGCCAATGCGCCGGGGGCGCCGGGAGCTGGTACCAGGAGGTGAAAGTTTCCGCGGAAGGGAACCGGAATGCGCCGCTCAAATCGACCACCCGCAGCCCGGCTTCAACCAGCGCGGGAGCAATTTCCGCGGACACTTCGTGCGGCGTGGCGAGAAACGCGGTGCCGGCAGGGCTGGCGGTGATGGCCTCGACTGCCAGCGGGCGCACCGGCGCCTGGCGTAATCCCCGGAGCTGCGGAAACAGCTCGCCCAGGCAGTTCGCGCCGTGGGTTTCGCGCACGTAGAAGATGGGGTGGGTGACGGCGGGATGGCGCAACAGAAGGCGCGCCAGCTCAAAGCCGGTGTAGCCAGTGACACCAAGGACCGCAATTTGACCGGGGTGTCTCATTTTACCCTCGACCGCGAAGCGGCCGACTCACCAACGCTTCGATTTTCTTCTGAAGCGATTCGCGAGACTTGCGGTTCGGTGTGATGATCAAAACGGTGTCGTCGCCGGCTACGGTACCAGCGGTCTCCGGGAATTTCGCGCCATCGACGGCCGCGGCCAGGGGCTGGGCGCCGCTCGGGGGCGTTTTCAAGACCAACAAATTTTCCGCGGGCCGGATATCGAGAAGAAACTCTCCGAGAGCATGGGTCAGAGAGGGCAACCCGGGGGGCTCGTCGGGCAGCGCGGTTTCCGGTTTGTAGCCTTCCTGGGTCTTCACCAGTCGCAATTCCTGCAGGTCGCGCGAAAGAGTCGCCTGGGTGACGCGCAATTTCTGCGCGGCCAAGCGCCGCCGCAACTCCTCCTGGTTGGTGATGCGGTCATCGCTGACCAGGCGAAGAATCTGTCCGTGCCGGAATGTTTTACCCGTGCTCATCGCTTCGAAAAATATGCATCCACATGTATTTTTATACAGCGGCCGGCGGCGCCTGTCAACGAATTTCTAGGGGGTTTCCCCGAGCACCGGGACCTGGCCATCGGGACACCCGCGCGGAGACACGCTAATGCAGGTTTCGCACCACCGGCAAGACGCGCACTGGATTTTCAGAGCCAAGTATTGTTACCTATTCCAATAGCGCTTTGCGCCCCCATGGGCACACGTTGCCAAACTCCGGGATGCAAGAACGACACGCCGCCGGCTCTTGCCGAGCACCAGGTCTGCGTGTTGCATTTCACCTTGTCGCTCGAAGCGGGCTGCGCCGCGATGCGCCGCGAGACGGCGCTCGGCAATACCCCGCACGACCGGCAGCGGGAGATCATGGGCTTCATCACCGAAAATGGGGGGACGCTCGCCCGGGTCGCCACCAGCGGTCTGCCCCTGACCGATGACCTGAAAGCCCGCATCCTGAGCACTTTTCTGACGTTGATGAACCTACGCGAGAATATCGATCGGGCCTCGATGCGCTCCTCCTACGGACGATTGCCCCTGCCGCGCTGATCGCCGCCAACGCCGCTACCCGAACCAAGGATCAGGCGCCGATATAGCGCGCATAGAGGGATCGCGCCACGGCGGGATCTTGGGTGCCTTTGAGGATGGCCCGGCCATCGGCAAAGACGGTCATTTCATACCGGGCGATGCGGAAGCGAAGCAGAAACTCGTTGTGGCGTACCTCGTCCACGGTGGGCGCAAGCCGGTCTCGCAGCACCCGGAGATCGAGGATGCGACTACGCTCGTGAATCTGGACGGAATCGCGCCCGCACAGGGTGACGTGCGGCTGGGCCTGGCCACGGAGATACGGGAACTCGCGGCGTGCGCAGGCGCGGCATTCCGGGTTGCGGGTCACGCGCACGGATTGGAAGTGGCCCGTCCACACATCGCAGGAAACCAGGCGGCCGCCGAGGGCGGCTTCGCGTCCCGACAGCAATTTCATGGCTTCGGCGACTTGCAGCGACGCGACCAGATTCACGATGGGACCGAGCACGCCGACGGTGTCACAGGTCTCGTCGAGCCCTGGGGAATTCCGATCGGAGGAGAGCAGGCAGGCGAGGCACGGCGTTACGCCCGGACGGATGGTCGTCGTCAGGCCATAGCTGCCTACCGCGGCGGCATAAATCCAGGAGCTGTTAGACTCCACGGCGAAATCATTGACCAAGAAACGCGTCTCAAAATTGTCGGTGCCGTCCAGAATGACATCGAAGCCCGCCAGCAACTCCGCCACGTTGCGCGCGTTTACATCCGCTACAAGGCCTTCGACGGCCACCCCGGAATTGAAGGACCGCAGCTTGCGCTCTGCGGCGACGGCTTTTGGAAGGGCGTCGCGCGCATCGGCTTCGTCGAACAGCGTCTGGCGCTGCAGGTTCGACGGCTCTACGAAATCGCGATCGAGCACGCGCAGGCGGCCGACGCCGGCTCGGACGAGCAGATTTGCGGCCGCCGCGCCGATCGCGCCGCATCCGACGATCACCGCGCTCGAGGCCAGCAGGCGCTGTTGCCCTGGTCTGCCGATAGGGGCGAACAGCACCTGCCGCGAATATTTTTGCTCGAGAGCCTCGTCCATGAGCGATTGGGCGCGGGCAAAGATGCCGCCGGCGCCTCCCGGGTTCATCATAGCGCCAAACTTCGCAGGACAGGCAACGTCCGTGTGCTACCCTTCGTCTGAGCGAATGGAAGCATGAAAGCGTGCTGGTGCAATGGGTTGCGGAGTATTGTCGTGCTGGTGCTCCTGGTCGGGGCAGTGCTTTCGCGTGCGCAAGCGCCTCCCTCCCAGGCGATCCCGGAAGTCCCCGACGCTGCTCGGCCGCTGGTGGTCCGAGTGCGCACGGTGAGTGAGGACGGTCGAGTGCTCAAGGAATCGCCAACCGGACTCCCCGTACAGATTGGCAAACCGCTCGATCGCGCCCAGATCGCCGAGAGCCTGCGGACGCTGTACCGCACCGGAGACTATGCGGACTTGCGCGCGGTCGTGACGCCCGTGGCGGGCGGGGTACGCCTCGACTTCGTGGTTCGCGAGCAACTGTTCTTCAACCGCGTGGTCATCCAGGGTTTGCTGGCGCCGCCGAGCGACGCATCCGCCGTCGCAGCCATGCGATAGTAAGCCAGCTTGGAGGACGCGCCGTGGTTGTACTGCTTTAGAACCGCGTCCTGCGAGGGCGGGTTGGCCACGAATGCCAGCGAACAGGACGCGCACTGCACGTACTGGTACTCATTGCGCCGCTCACGACCAACGACTCGAGTCGAGCCACA
>Ga0209526_10001754_pt1 | contig 14557 bp, 16 predicted proteins | sample JacPinW_OM2H0_M1_FD_188566 | JGI IMG/M metagenome (GOLD analysis project Ga0209526, IMG submission 188566) | Forest soil microbial communities from Algoma, Ontario, Canada - Jack Pine, Ontario site 1_JW_OM2H0_M1 (SPAdes) (version 2) | ecosystem: Environmental > Terrestrial > Soil > Boreal... | reverse complement strand
GCCAGCGGCGGCCGCCTCGGCCACCTGCGGGCCGGTGGCATCACTGTGCCCCACGCTGACCACGACCCCCGCTCCGGCCAGCCGGTCAATGGCGGCCAGGCCGCCCTCGGCTTCCGGGGCCAGGGTGACAAGCCGGAGCACGCCCGCCCCCGCCGAGATCAGCTCGCCGACCGCCGCGGGGGCCGGGGGGATGATCCAGCTGGGGTTGTGCGCGCCCCGGCGGGCCACCGAGATGAACGGCCCCTCGACGTGCACGCCAAGCACCCTGGCCGCGCCGCGAGGCAGCGCGGGAACGAACGACGCGGCGCGGCGGAGCCCCGCGGCCAGGTCAGCCACCGGGGCAGTGATGTACGTGGGCAGGAAGGCCGTGGTTCCCAGCTGGGGCAGGCGGCCGGCCACCAGCGCCCAGCCGCCGGGGTCCGCCGCGCTCATCTCGACTCCGAAGTAGCCATTGACCTGCAGGTCCACGAATCCGGGCACGAGCACGCCGGCCGCCAATTCGACGTCGGCCCGGCCTGGCGGCGGCCCGGCCGCGACCGCGCTGATCCGGCCGCCGCTGACCGCCACGTACCCAGGTTCGAGGACACCGGTGCCGGGCGTCGCCGGGACCACCCGCGGCGCGCTGATGAACAGATCGGCCACGTCAGATGTTGATGTGGGCCATGAAGTCGGGCGGGTAGCGGTCGCCCGCCGCCGCGCCCCGCGGCGCCGCCTCGTCGATCTCCGCCAGGTCGGCGGCGGTCAGCTCGATCTCGCTGGCCGCCACGTTCTGCTCCAGGTAGGAGCGCCGCTTGGTGCCGGGGATCGCAACGATGTCGGTGCCCTGGGCGAGCACCCAGGCCAGCGCCAGCTGGGCCGGCGTGACCCCCTTGACCGCGGCAAGTTCGGCGACCTTGGCCGCCAGCACGAGGTTGGTGTTCAGGTTGTCGCCCTGGAAGCGCGGGGCCCGCCGCCGGAAGTCAGTATCGCCGAAGCCGCCGGCGGGCGAGAGCGAGCCGGTGAGCAGACCACGGCCGAGTGGGCTGTAGGCGACCAGGCCGATGCCGAGTTCCCGCAGCACGCCGAGCAACTCGTTCTCGGGATCCCGGCTGAAGATCGAGTATTCGTACTGCCCGGCGGCCATCGGGTGCACCGCGTGCGCCCGCCGCACGGTGGCAGGCGCGGCCTCCGAGATGCCCAGGAAACGCACCTTGCCCGCCGCGACCAGCTCGGCCATCGCGCCCCAGGTCTCCTCGACGGGCACGTCGGCATCCACCCGGTGCTGGTAGTACAGGTCGATGTGCTCGACACCCAGCCGCTCCAGCGACGCGTCGCACGCTTCACGCACGTAGTCCGGGCGGCCGTTCACCCGGCGGCCCCCGGGCGTCCGCTGGTTGCCGAACTTGGTGGCCAGCACCACCTCGTCCCTGCGGCCCTTGATGGCGCCGCCGACCAGCCGCTCGTTGGTGAAGGGTCCATAGGCGTCGGCCGTGTCCAGGAGCGTCACGCCCAGGTCGAGCGCGCGGTGAATGGTGGCCACCGACTCCTCGTCGTCGGGAACGCCGTAGGACTGGCTCATGCCCATGCAGCCCAGACCCAGCTCGGGAACCGTCAGGCCGTGGCCCAGCACACGCTCTTTCATCAGCTGACCTCCTCGTAGTGACCTGGGACAGAGTACTGGGGAGGATTCGTTCGGATAATTTCAGGCACTTGCCTGGCGGTCGCGCGCCGCTGCCTGGCGGTCGCGCGCCGCCGCCAGGGGACGTCTTTACCCCGGATGGCGGAATGTGCCCCTAAGTGATGCACCCGTTGTGAACCGCGGCTGTCATGATGAACAAACCGCTTTCGCCCGGCGGGGCGGGGGGAGGATCAGCACATGCCGGAATTCGATGTTGTTGTGCTCGGTGGCGGGACCTCTGGCGGGCTCGTCGCCACCGAGGTGGCCCGGGCCGGCCGGTCCGCCGCCCTCGTGGAGGCTGGGCTCGTCGGTGGCGAGTCCCCCTACCTGGCCTGCATTCCGTCCAAGTCACTGCTGCAATCCGCGCGCAGGGGCGAGACCTGGGAGCACGCGGTGGCCCGCAGGGACGAGGTGTCCGGGTACCTCGACGACACCTTCGCGGCGGCACGGCTCGCCGAGGCCGGGGTGACACTGATGCGCGGCACCGGCCGGATCACGAAACCGGGCACGGTCGAGATCGCGCCGATCGAGGCCCGCGGCGCCAAGGCCAAGGGCACCGCCGCAGCCAACGGTGAAGGGCCGGCCACCATCGGCTACGGCGACCTGGTCATCGCGACCGGAAGCGAGCCGGTGGCCCCGCCGGTGGAGGGCCTCGCCGATGTGCCCGCCTGGACGAGCGCGGAGGCGCTCACCTGCCCCGACCTGCCCCGGCGGCTGATCGTCCTCGGGGCGGGCCCGGTCGGCTGCGAGCTCACCCAGATCTACGCGGCGTTCGGGTCCCAGGTCACCTTGGTCGAGGCGGAGGCCCAGGTCCTCCCCGACGAGGCGGCGTTCACCGGGGAGATCCTGGCCGACGCGCTGCGCAAGGCCGGGGCCGAGGTGTGCCTGGGTTCCGCGGTGGTGAAGGCGGAGACGATGGATTCGGGGCTGGCGCTGACCTTGGCCAGCGGAACCAGGATCGAGGCCGATCGCGTCCTGCTCGCCACCGGGCGCAGGCCCCGGCTGACCGGGCTGGGCCTGGACAAGCTGGGCGTCGCTGGCTCTCCCGCGGAGGCGCTCCCCGTGGACGAGACCTGCCGGGTGGTTCCCGGCCAGGCCGGCGCGGCGCGCGAGGGCAAGAAATCCGGCGGGCGGATCTGGGCCGCGGGCGACGTGACCGGCATCGCCCGCTACACGCATACGGCCCGGTACCAGGCGCGCATTGTGGCGGCCAACATCCTGGGCGGGCATCGTCTCGCCGACTACCGCGCCATCCCGCGGGCCGTCTACACCTCGCCCTCGGTCTATTCGGTAGGAATCTCCCCTGAGCATGCGGCGGCCGCCGGGGTCGATCTGTTCACCGTGGGCTTCGATCTGGCCGGGACCGCGCGCGCCCTGGTGAATAACGACGACTGGGGCCGTGTCGAGTTGTACGCGGATGCGGGACGCGGCGACATCCTGGTCGGTGCCGCCGCCGTCGGCCCCTGCGCGGAAGAATGGATGGGCGAGATAACGCTGGCCATCCGGGCCGGCATCCCGCTGGCCGTGCTGGCTGACGTTGTGCACGCGTTCCCGACGTACGGTGAGGTGGTGGAGCCTCCGCTGCGGGAACTGGTGCAGCGGGCTCCGGCCGACCCGGCCGACCCGGGCGACCCGGCCGCAGCGGATCTGGCGCGGTTGGCGGATTTATCGCTGACACGAGGAAGGGCAGGCGCATGAGCGAGATGGAGGGGCGCGGTGCCGCCTGGACTGAGGAGCGAGGGACGAGCGACGAGGGAAGGCGGCGCCCCAAGGCGCCCCGGAGGCGAGCGGGGGACAGCTCATGAGCGAGAGCGACCTGGAGGCGCCGACCGCCGATGCCGTGGAGCAGGCGCAGGTGGTGGACGATGATGCCGAGGAGCCGTTCGGTGACGACGAGCCCCTGGAGATACCGCTCGACGTGAACGAGGCGGATGCCGCAGAACAGCACCGCGCGGTCGAACTCGACGACGACGACTACCGCTGACCGGCCCGGCTGGGCGGCCTGGCTGAGCAGCCCGCTGGGCGGCCTGCTGGGCGGCCGCCCGGCAGGAAGGTCACCGTCTGTAATGCCGAGTGGGCCCAGGCCGGTCGTAGGATGGATTTGACATGGCGGAACCGCGCGACGGAACACATCGGAGAGTCTCGTGACCGCAACCCCGCAGGCCCGGTCGGCCAGCCCGCGGCTGCCGAGGCAAGCCAGGCGCCGGCAGTTGCTTGGGGCGGCCCAGGAGGTCTTCGTCGCGCAGGGGTACCACGCCGCGGCGATGGACGAGATCGCCGAGCGGGCCGGCGTCAGCAAGCCCGTGCTGTACCAGCATTTCCCGGGCAAGCTCGAGCTCTACCTCGCCCTGCTCGATGAGAGCGTGGAGGCGCTGACCGACACTGTCCGCGCCGCGCTCGCGTCCACGACGGACAACAAGCAACGGGTCAGCGCCACCTTTACCGCGTTCTTCGACTTCGTGGGCAGCACCGGGCAGGCGTTCCGCCTGGTCTTCGAGTCGGACCTGCGCAACGAGCGCGCGGTCCGGGAGCGGCTCGACTCCACCATGCGGGTGTGTGCGGAGATGGTCAGCGAGATCATCCGGGAGGACGCCGGGGTGGGCGACGACGAGGCGCATCTGCTCGGCATCGGCCTGGTCGGCATGGCCCACGTCAGTGCCACGTACTGGCTCGGCACCAAAGGCATGATCCCGAAAGACGCCGCGGAGGAGCTGATGGCCCGGCTGGCCTGGCGCGGCATCAGCGGCTGGCCGCGCACCGGCTGACGTTTCGCTCGCGGCATACTGGCTGACGTTTCGCTCGCGGCGTACCGCCGCCGGCCCCGGATTGCTTCGTCCTGCCCTGGCCGCCGGTTAGCCTGCAAGAGCGTCTTCGGCCTGGCCAGATGGGACGCCGCAGCCGACTGGCAGGAGGAGCATCGTGGAAGTCAAGATCGGGATTCAGTCGATAACGCGGGAACTTGTCGTGGAGACCCATTTCTCCGCGGAGGACATCGAGAGCTCACTCGCCGCGGCGGTCACCGACGGCGGCATGTTCGTCCTGCCCGACGACAAGGGGGGCAAGGTTCTGGTGCCGGCCGACAAGATCGGATACGTCGAGTTCACCGGCTCCGAGCAGCGCCGGATCGGCTTCCGTAACACCTGATTTTCCTTAACGATCGCGCCGCCGTACTCTCAGCTGCCGCCCGGCGGTCTCAGCTGCCGCCCGGCGCGGCATCCCAGTCGGCCAGGCCGAGGGCTGACATTCGCTGCCCATGCGTATCGGTGATCCGCGCGAACATCCGGCCGATCTCGCCCAGCTCGCCGGCGGACGGCCCGCCGGAGTCGCCTTGCCCGCCGGAGCCCTGCCCGCCGGAGCCCTGCCCGCCGGAGCCCTGCCCGCCGGAGCCGCCTTGCACGCCGCTGGCCAGCAGGCGGGCCAGTGGCGCGCGCTCGGCGGCCACCCGATACGCCTGGGCGAGCGCCTCGCCGACCAGCCGCCGGGCCCAGAGCGCGAGCCTCCCCGCGACATGCGGATCCGCCTCGATGGCCGTACGGACCCGGGCGATCACGAATTCGGCGTGGCCCGTGTCGGCCAGCACGTCGAGGACCAGCGCCCGGGTTCGCGGATCCACCAGTTCGGCCACCGCCCGGTAGAAATCGGCGGCAATGCCGTCGCCCACGTAGGCCTTGACCAGCCCCTCCAGCCAGTCGGCCGGGGCGGTGCGGGCGTGGAAGGCGTCCAGCGCGTCCACAAACGGCAGCATCGCCTGGTCGGGCTGGGCGCCCATCAGCGAGATCTGCCCGCACAACAGCCTGAAGTGGCCGAATTCCGCGACCGCCATCTCACCCAGGGCCGCCTTGTCGGCCAGAGAGGGGGCCAGCGCCGCGTCGTCGGAAAGCCGGAAGAAAGCGATGAGTTCCGCGTAGGCCAGCAAGCCGAGCAGGTCCAGGACACCGTCGGGCGCGCTCTCGGTCACCGTCGCAGCCTAACAACCGGCGCGCCGCAGGGCTGCGCCGCCGCTGTGCCGGCGGCATTGGTAGACTGCCCGAAGAAACCGCGACGGGAATGCGGCCCATACCCTGCCGCGTTCCAACTGGCAGTAAGGCGAGGCGTTTACCCAATCTGCAGCGCGGCGATGGGTTTCACCCGCGAGCGAGGCAGTGTAATTACGCCGTCTTATTGCGCTGGCGTGCACGGTCATGCCAGTGAAGTCAAGAGCTAGGCCCGGGTGGTGATGGCATGCGCGAAGTGTGTGGCCAGGCCATGGGCCACTGATGGAAGCTGATTACCCTGACAACGCAACTTACGGGGCTGCCTGCGACGGAGCCCACAGCGGAGGCTTCGGCGGCCGGTTCCCCGGACACCCCGAAGACATTCCGCGAGCTCGGAGTCGACGAGCCGATCGCCGCCTCGCTCGAGGCCGTGGGAATCGTCACGGCCTTTCCCATCCAGACGCTGGCGCTGCCCATCGTGCTGGCCGGACAGGACATTATCGGCCAGGCCAGAACCGGGACCGGCAAGACGCTCGCGTTCGGAATACCGATACTCCAGCAGCTCAGCCAGTTCCCGGCGAGCCGCCCCTCCGCCCCCAGCGCCCTGGTCGTGGTGCCCACCCGCGAACTGGCCAGCCAGGTCGCTGACGACCTGCGAACCGCCGGGTCCGGGCAGGGCGCCCGGGTCCTGACCGTCTACGGAGGCCGCGCCTACGAACCCCAGATCGAGGCCCTCCGCGCCACCGTCGACGTGGTCGTGGGCACCCCGGGACGCCTGCTCGACCTCGTCGGGCAGCGCCACCTGGTCCTGTCCGGAGTGCGCATGCTCGTCCTCGACGAGGCCGACAAGATGCTCGACCTCGGGTTCCTGCCCGACGTGGAGCGCATCCTCCAGCTCACCCCGCCCGACCGGCAGACCATGCTGTTCTCCGCCACCATGCCGGGAGACGTGGTCACCCTCGCCCGCCGGCACCTGCGCCAGCCGATGCACGTCCGGGGCGAGCAGCACGACGAGACCCAGTACGTTGCCCTGACCCGGCAGCATGTGTTCCGCGCGCACCAGATGGACAAGATCGAGATGCTGGCCCGGCTGCTGCAAGCCACCGGGCGGGGACTGACCATGGTGTTCTGCCGGACCAAGCGGACGGCGGACCAGGTGGCGGGGGCACTGGCCACCCGGGGCTTCGCGGCCGCCGCGGTCCATGGAGACCTGGGCCAGGGCCAGCGGGAGCGCGCCCTGCGGGCGTTCCGGAACGGAAAGATCGACGTGCTGGTCGCCACGGAGGTCGCCGCGCGCGGGCTGGACGTGGACGACGTCACCCACGTGGTGAACTACGAGTGCCCGGAAGACGATAAGGCATACCTGCACCGGATCGGCCGGACCGGGCGGGCGGGGCGCAGCGGCGTCGCGGTGACCTTCGTCGACTGGCGCGACATGCAGCGATGGAAGCTCATCAACGAGACCCTGGGCCTTGGCCTGGAGGCCGAACCGCCCGAGACGTACTCGACATCCGAACATTTCTACAGCGCGCTGGACATCCCGCCGGGCGCGACCGGGAACCTGCCCCGGGCGCAGCGGGGGCGGCAGGGCCTGGAGGCCGAAGAACTCGAAGACCTCGGGGAGACCGGACGCATCCGCTCGCCGGCCGCGCGCCGGGCCGGGGCCGGGGCCAGGGACGCGGCGCCGAGGAAGCCCCGGGTCCGCAAGCGGACCAGGGGCGGCCTGTCAGCCCGCGGCGAGCAGGCGGAGCCAGCCGCCGAGCACGGCGGCAAAGAGCGCACGCAGCCGGCCGCCGGGCGCAGGCGCCGGTCCCGCGGCGGCCGGAAGGGACCGGTCCCCGGGCAGGTCTGAACACGCCAATCGCCTGCCCACAGCTATCCCCCAGGCTGGAGCGGGCTCGTTTCGAGAGATGCTGGGTAGGCTGGCCGCCTGTGAGCACACCACGAACCCTCACCTTGCCCGCCGGGATACGACGCGTGACACTCCAGACCAACCGGGGGGAGTTCGCCGCACTGGAGGCGCTGCCCGGCTCGGGAGTGCGTGAGCGCCAGCCCGCGCTGCTCATCCCCGGCTACACCGGAAGCAAAGAAGACTTCCTCTCGGTGCTCCAGCCGCTGGCGGCGGCGGGACGGCAGGTGGTCGCCATCGATATGCGCGGCCAGCACGAGACCCCGGGCCCCGAACACCCGGACGCCTACGACATCGCCGCGCTCGCCGCGGATGTCGCGTTGATCGCTGACCAACTCGATGACGGGGTACATCTGCTCGGCCACTCGTTCGGTGGCCTGGTGGCGCGGGAGATCCTGCTCGCCCAGGCGGCCCAGGTCAGCTCGCTCACCCTGATGAGCTCCGGGCCCGGCGGGCTCACCGGCCCGCGCGCGGCGGTGCTCAAGGCGATGCTCGCCGAACTCGCCACACCGGGCCACGGAAGCCTCCAGGACCAGGTGAAGCGCGTCTGGTACGCCCACATGGAGCCAGAGGCCGTGGCGGACGGGGTCCCTGACCCGATCGTGGACTTCCTGCGTACCCGCATGCTGGCCAGCTCACCGACCGGCCTGCTGTCCATGGGAGAGAACGTGCTCGGCTGCCCCGACCGCACCCAGGCGCTGGCCAGCCTCGGCATCGCGCCGCTCCTGGTGGTCTACGGGGAGGACGACGACGCCTGGGACCCGGCGATCCAGGAGGACATGGCATTGCAGCTCGGCGCGGAGCGCGTCTGCATTCCCGGTGCCGCGCACTCGCCCGCTGTGGAGGCCCCGGAGACCACGGCGAGCACCCTGACCCAGTTCTGGAACGCGACCGAGTGCCGGAGGCGCTGAATGACGGAGTGCCGGAGGCGCTAGGGCTCGTCATCTGTCGCGAGCCCGTCCCAGGGGCGCCGCGGCTCCGCCGCCGCGCTGCCCTCCGGGCAGATGCCGCGGAAATCGCACCAGCCGCAGGCGGGCCCGGGATTCGGCGGGAAGACCTCCTCGGTGCCCAACTGCCCGTCGGCGTCCGCGCATTCGGCGGCGATGTCCTCGGCCCGGCCTAGGTGCCTGGCCAGCGTCGCGTCCGTGTGCTCCCAGGCGTGCACCTCCCCGGTCGGCAGGTGGTGCAGTTCGACCCGATGGCAGGGCCGCCGCAGCACCCGCGCCGCCGCGAGCGCGTACAGCGCGAGCGCCATGGACGTCCTAACATCGTCGGTGGTGAGCGGCCGCCGGCCCGTCTTGTAGTCCACCACCACGAGTGCTGTGCCGCCGTCTTCGGGCCGCTCATCCAGCCGGTCGATCCGGCCCGACACCGCGATCCGGTCCGTGCGGGTAGCCACCGTCCGCTCCACCCCGACCGGCTCCCGCGCGGGATCCAGGCCAGCCACATAGCGCTCGACCATGCGCCGGGCCCGGCCGCGCGCCGCCGTGGACTGGGCCTGGTCGGCGAAGCCCTCATCGATCCAGCCCGCTTCGAGCAGATTGCCCGCGGCCGGGACGGTGCGCCCGGCCAGCGGCCGCCGCCACCATCCGGCCAGGGCGTTGTGCACGCTCGCGCCGAGGCTGTTGTGTGCCCACGGCGGGCCCTTGTGCGGCGGCGGGCGGTCCAGGTAGGTCATCCGGTACCGGCGCGGACAGTCCAGCCAGGCCGTCAGCCTCGTAGGGGTACACCGGTACAGCCGCCGCGGCATCCCGGCCAGGCTGAGTTGCTCCACCGCGGATCAGTCCGGGTCGCGGGAGGTCAGCGGCGACGGGCCCGCCGCCACCCAGGAGTCGAAGCGCTTCTCGGCGGCCGCCACGAGGATCTCCTCGCCGTGGCCGGGCAGCACCCGGGTCTGTCCCGGCAGCGTCAGGATCTGCTCTCCGATGGCGCTGAGCTGGGCGGAGAAGTTGGGGAAGTCACCGGCGTGCGGGCCGGGGCCGCTGGCCAGCAGGACATCGCCGGACATCACCGCCCCGAGGTCCTCGCAGTAGAGGATGACCGAGCCCGGGCTGTGCCCCGGGGCGTGGATCACCTCCAGCGCGACGTCGGACACCTCGAAGATCCCTCCATCCTCCATCTCGATCTCCGGCTCGCTGCGGCCGTGCGCCTCCCGCCAGAGCAGGAGATCCTTGGGATGCAGGGCCACCGGGGCCTCATCGCGAGCCGCGACGTCCAACGCCGCGCCGACGTGACTGGCGTGACCGTGCGTGCAGATCACCGCGAGGATCTCCCGGCCTGCCGTGGCGTCCAGCACCGGCGCCGCGTCGGTGCCGGGATCGACCACGATGACCTCCTCGTCGTCGCCGACGATCCAGGCATTGCTGTCCCCGGATACCACCCGCTCGATCCGCGCCTTCATGCCGACCCCGCCTTTCTGTGTTCAAGTGCCGCCCCCATTTAATCCCGGTGCAGCCCCCATTCAATCCCGGCCGGCTCAGCCTTGCTTGATGAAGGCGCGGATCGCGTCCGCGACCAACTGAACGGCGATGGCCGACAGCAGCAGGCCGGCGATCCGGGTCAGCAACTCCACCCCGCTGGCCCGCAGCACGCGGTGGATCACCCCGGAGAAGCGCATGGTCAGCCACAAGGCGACGGTCACCGCCACGATCGCGACGCCGAAGGCCACCACGTCCGCCGTGCCGTGCACGCGCCGGACGAACAGCATGGTCGCGACGATCGCCCCCGGCCCGGCGAGCAGCGGCGTGCCGAGCGGCACGAAGGCCACATTGGCCTTCAGCCGCTCCGCCTCCGTCGGCTCGGCCATCGCACCGGTCAGCAGTTGCAGCGCGACCAGCAGGAGCAGCAGCCCTCCGGCCCCCTGCAGCGCCGGCAGTTCAACGCCGAGGTAGGCCAGAATGGACTGGCCGAACAGAGCAAAAGCCACAATTACCCCGAACGCAACAACGGCCGCCTGCCACGCCAGCCGGTTACGTACCCGTGACGGCAAGCCCCGGGTGAGGCCCAGGAAGGGTGGCACGACACCCGGCGGATCGGTGATAACCAGCAGGGTGACGAAGACCTCCCAGAAGAACCTCAGGTTGAAGACGTCGCTCATCGCTTGCCCGCCTGCGCCAGGAGCCGCTCGAACTCGGCGGGCTCAGTCGTCTCACTGCCGAGCCGGTGGCCGGACAGGCTCCCATGGTCGTCGCTCCCGCCTGACCGGATAAGGCCCAGGTCATGGGCGAGACCGGCCAGGCGGTTTCGTTCGGCTGGATTATGATCTGGATGCGCGACCTCGACGCCGGCCAGGCCAGCCTCGGCCAGCCCGGCGATGACCTCATCGGGGATCCACGCGTCGCGTGACTGCGTACCCGGATGGGCGAGCACGGCCACGCCCCCGGCCGCCCGGATGAGCGCGATGGCGCGGGCTGGGTCCGGCGCGTACCTGGTCACGTAGGCCCGGCCGCCCTCGCCGAGCCACTCCGCCGTGAAGGCCTGCTCAGGGCGCTCGATGATGCCCGCCGCGACCATCGCGCGCGCGATATGCGGCCGGCCAACGACCCCGCCCGCCGCGATCGCCGTCACCTGCTCCCAGCCAACCTCGGCGCCGAGGTCACGGAGCCGGTCCACCATGGCCCGGCCGCGCCGCAGCCGGTCGGTCGTGATCGCCTGGAGTTCCGCGGCCAGATCCTGGTCGGCCGGGTCGGTGAGGAAGGCCAGCATGTGCACGCTGCGGTCGCCGAGGCGGCAGGACATTTCCATGCCGCCGACCAGCGTCAGGCCGTCCGGAAGGGCCTCGCGCGCCTCGTCGTGCCCGGCCAGGGTGTCGTGATCGGTCAGCGCGATCACGTCGAGACCGGCGACCCGGGCCCGGCGCATGACCTCAGCGGGCGGGTCGGTGCCGTCGGAGGCGGTGCTGTGCGAGTGCAGATCGATGCGCACGAGCGATCATGCTACGTCCGCGGCCGCGCGAGACGGCAGTCAGCCCGGCATCCGCGGCGATCTCGGGCCGAACGGCAGGTCCAGATCCTGGCCAGGGTCACGCAGGTCCCGCAGCGACAGCGCCTCGACCATCAGCACCCCGGCCGTGTCCGGCCACAGCACGATCCAGAGCCAGTTCCCGAGCACCTCCCCGGCGAAGGCGGCCAGATCCGGCGCGGCCACGTGCCACAGCGGGAACTCGTGAAGCCCGAAACTCACGAACGCGTGCGGGGTGCCCGTCGCGAAGCCCTCGCCCGGGTCGGGGCCGGTTATCCCGGCGAACCGCGCGCCCAGGCCCACCCCCGGCTCTTCGGAGATGAGCAGCATGTCAGCCGGCCCGCCGACCGGGTTGGGGCCGGACAGCGCCACCACGCAGGCGTGGCAGCCGGTGTGGTCATCCCCGGCGCCCGCGAACCCGGTCACGAGCCAGCCGATCGGCAGCGGCCACGGCAGCCAGACGGGCACCGCGGCATCCCGGACCAGTTCCCGCAGCCCTTCGCGGTCCGGGCGGTACGCCGTGCGCAGCGGAAACACGGCGCCATGCAGATCGCAGTGCCACGCCGTGGACGACGGGCCAGGCGCGCTCACGGAGCCACCGCAGCGGGGGCAGCTCGGAGAAACGTTCATGAATACCGACGTTGATCTCTGCGCGCGCTTACGTCAAGCACCGGGACGGCAATACTGACGCCATGACCGGGCCAAGGATTCCCTGCGTAGGCGCCATCATCACAGATCACCGGGGGTGGCTCCTGCTGATCAGGCGCGGGCACGACCCGGGCGCTGGCCTCTGGTCGCTGCCCGGCGGCCGCATCGAGCCCGGCGAGACCGACGAACAGGCGGTGGTCCGCGAGATCCGTGAGGAGACCGGGCTGATCGTCGTGTGTGACCGGCTGGTCGGTTCCGTTGAGCGGCCCGGCCTTGATGGGGCGGTCGTAGACATCCGGGACTACGCCGCGATCATCACCGGGGGCGAACTTGCGGCCGGGGACGACGCCGCGGATGCCCGCTGGGTCAGTCCCGCGGACCTGGCCCGCCTGCCCGTGACCGGAGGGCTGGTCGAGGCCCTCACCGCCTGGGGGGTGCTCGGCTGACCTAGCTACTCATCGGGCTTGGTCCTGGTGAGGCCCGCCGCGCGGCCTTTCGCGGCCGCGACCAGGGCGAGCTTGCGAGACGCCTCGTCGATCATCTCGTCACCGAGCATCACCGCGCCGCGGCCGCGCACGGCCGTGGCGTCCTGGTACGCGTCGAGGATCAGCTCGGCGCGCTCGTACTCCTCCTGGCCCGGCGAGAAGGCCTGGTTGATCGCGTCAATCTGCCCAGGATGCACGGCCCATTTCCCGTCGTACCCGAGGGCAGCGGCGCTGGCGGCGCCGCGGCGCAGGCCATCGATGTCGTGGATGGCCAGGTGCGGCCCGTCGATGGCGGCCAGCCCGTGGGCGCGAGCGGCCACGAGGATCCGCATCCGGGCGTAGTGATACGCGTCGCCGCCGGTGTACCCGGCGGGCTCGGCGCCCACCTGGAGCGACCTCATGCCGATGCTGGCCATGAAGTCCGCCGGGCCGAAGACGAGTGCCTCCAGCCGCGGCGACGCGGCGGCGATGGCATCCACCTCCGCGAGGCCCCTGGCGTCCTCGATCTGCGCCTCGATCCCGATCCGCCCGGGCTCATCGCCCATCGCCTGCTCGATCTGGCCCAGCAGCAGGTCGAGCCAGCTGATATGGGCAGGCTCGGCGACCTTGGGCAGCACGATCACGTCAAGGTTGCGGCCGGCCGCCTCCACGACCTCGATCACGTCACGGTAGGCCCACCGGGTGCCGACGTCATTGACCCGCACCGCGCGGACCTTGCCGTCCCAGCCCCCGGCGTTCAGTGCCTCGGCGACGGTCCGGCGCGCGTCCTGTTTGGCGGCCGGGGCGACCGCGTCCTCAAGGTCGAGGAACACCTCATCGGCCGCCAGGCCGCGGGCCTTCTCCAGGAACCTGGGGCTGCTGCCCGGCACCGCCAGGCAGGACCGCCGGGGACGGTACTGCCCCATGGCTGACCGCCTCCTGACTCCGCGTGACACCCTGGCCAGTGTGAGCGAGATCCATTCCGCCGCCGCACCGGACTCCTCCGCCCTCATCGCGGAGGCTACCAAGCGCGCGGGGCTGGTCTGGATATCAGTCCCCGGCCAGGACCGCCCGTATCCGGCCTGGCACATCTGGCGCCCCGGGACAGATCTGGCGGACGGCGCGATCCCGCCGCCACCCGGCGCGGCATACGTCGTGACCGGGCCCGGTGAGCAGCCGCTGCCCGGGCTCGACTCGGCCGAGCGGGTGACGGTCACGGTGCCGAGCAAGGACTCGGGCGGATCGCTGATCGCGTGGACGGCCCGTGTCACCCGGGTCGGCGCCGGGTCCGCGGAATGGGACGCGGTCAGCGGCCTGCTGGCGGCCGGGCGGCTCAACGCGGCGCTGAAACCCGGCGAGACGTCATTGACTCAGCGCTGGGCGCGCACCGCGGCCATCTTCCGCCTCAGCCCCATGGGTCCTCGTTGACCTCCGTGTCCGCACGGCCCGCGGTGTCCGCACGGCGGGCGGCTTTGGACCGGCGCTCTTCCCGCACCCGCTGGTTGCTGAAGCAGACGGCGATCGCGTAGTCGAGGTCGAGGCGTTCGCCGTACCAGGGCGGGGTGATGGTGCCCGGGGTGATCTCGGCGTCGTGGCGGTCTGCCAGTTGCCCTTCGACCACGGGGAGGGGCGGGCTGTTCACGATGAGGGTGCCGTCCGGGCGGTAGAACTCAAAGCCGCCGGATACAGCCGTGATCTGGTAGCCCCACATATGCACGAGACGATGGTGATACCGGCACAGGCTGGTCATGTTCGCCAGGCAGGTCGGGCCGCCCCTGGCCCACGCCCTCACGTGGTGGGCGTCGGTGCGGCGGTTGTTGCAGCCGGGGTAGCGGCAGCGACAGTGGTCCCGTTCACGCAGGGCGCGGCGCAAGGCCGGTGGGGGCTGCCGGTGGCGGCGCCCGACGTCGATGACGTTGCCTCGGGCGTCGTGGCGCATCCAGCT
>Ga0209526_10001753_pt1 | contig 14557 bp, 14 predicted proteins | sample JacPinW_OM2H0_M1_FD_188566 | JGI IMG/M metagenome (GOLD analysis project Ga0209526, IMG submission 188566) | Forest soil microbial communities from Algoma, Ontario, Canada - Jack Pine, Ontario site 1_JW_OM2H0_M1 (SPAdes) (version 2) | ecosystem: Environmental > Terrestrial > Soil > Boreal... | reverse complement strand
GCCGGAGCATCTCGCGCGGCACCTCGACGGCGCAGCGCACTGCGTCGACCACGCTGGCAAATTCGAGGAGCAGGCCGCCGCCGGTGGTCTTACGGCCGGGATGTTCCTCGATCTTGGGATCGGCGAGTTCGCTCCGGATCGCCTTCAGCGCCGCGAGCGTGCCCTCCGGGTCCTTCCCCATCAGCCGCGAATAGCCTGCAACATCGGCCGCCGGGATCGCCGCCAGCCAGCGCTCGACACGCTCTCGGCCTCCGGAATTCAGGGGCCCGATGCCACCGTATTCTCACCTGCGACGATAGCGGGGACGGGGCGCAAAGCGGTCCGCGCGAGGCTTGAGAATTTCTTCGTTTTGATCGAAGGATCGCTCGGTCAAGTCCAGTGGAGAGGCGCATGCGCATCGCGGTGGTCGGCACGGGCGGCATTGGCGGACCCTATGGCGCCTCGCTCGCCGCGGCCGGGGCGGACGTCACCTTCATCGCGCGCGGCGCGCACCTTGCGGCAATCCGCGAGAACGGGCTGCGCGTCGAGGGGGATCGTGGGGAGATCCACATCTGCCCGGCTCAGGCCACCGATGACATCGCCGGGATCGGTGCCGTCGATTTCGTGCTGTTCTGCGTCAAGCTGTGGGACGTCGAAGCGGCCGGCGCGCCGCTCCGCGCCATCCTCGGACCGGAGACCGCGGTCGTCCCGTTGCAGAATGGCGTCGACGCGGCCGAACGGCTGATCCCGATCCTCGGACCCGAGGCGGTGATGGGCGGCACCGCCTTTGTCACTGGCAACGTTGCTGCCCCCGGCGTGATCCGTCAGACCGGCACCTATCAGCGGATGACCTTTGGCGAGCTTGATGGTCGGCGCAGCGAGCGCGGCCAGCGTCTGGGTGAGATGTGTGAAGCGGCCGGTTTCGAGGGGGTGCTCAGCTCGGACATCCAAGTCCCGATCTGGGAAAAGTTCATCCTGTTGGTGCCGCTCAGCGGGCTCAATGCGCTGACCCGCGTGCCGCTCGGCAAGTGGCGCGACGACCCCGATCTTCTTGCCCTCTACGAGGCCGCCTTGCGCGAAACCGTCGCAGTGGGTGTGGCCGAGGGCGTGAGACTGCCGCCCGACAGCGTCGAGAAGGGCATGGCAATGATGCGATCTATGCCGCCCTACCACATGACATCGATGGGGAACGACCTGCTCCGCGGCAACCGGCTCGAGCTGCCCTGGTTCGCCGGCAAGGTCGTCGAGCTCGGCCGCCGCCACGGCATCCCGACCCCGGTCAACGGCTTTATCTATGCCGCGCTCAAGCCGCATGTGAACGGGGTCCCGGCATAGCGCGAGGTTGCGCAGGCGGGATGCCTTTGGCCCCCGTGGGATCTTGGGTTGTGTCCATGCTTCGCCCGAGGCTGCGTTGACAGGTTTCGGGGGCGTTACTATGGTGCGCGCGCGTTTCGGCCATTCTACCGCTGGTACAGGTGTCGGACATTGCGTTCGTCAGAATGAGCGAGGGCAGGCCACCCGATCCTCTGGGGCGACTTGGCAAAGAGATCGAGAGGGCGCAGGCGCAGCGTGTCCGCAAGGAACCGATAGCGGGCGACCGCTCGGCGCTGCAAGCGGGGCTTGGCGTCGGCCTGCGCATCGGCATTGAGCTCGTCGTTGCGGTGGTCGTTGCGACGGGACTGGGCTGGGCGATCGATCGCTGGTTCGGCACGCGGCCATGGGGGATGATCGTGCTGTTCTTTCTGGGGGTCGCTGCCGGCATGCTGAACGTCTATCGCGCCGTCACCGGGGTAAGCGGGGCAGCAGGCTATCGCACACCCCCGGAGAGCGGCACCGGCTCACGACGATGGGACGACGAGGACTGCTGACTTGGCGATAGAGATCCACCCGCTCGAGCAATTTCAAATCGAGCGGCTCATTCCAATCCACATCGGCCGCCTCGACGTTTCGTACACCAATTCGGCCTTGCTGATGACGATCGTGGTGGTGCTGGTCACGGCACTCCTCGTCCTCGGCACACGCAAGCGCGCTCTCGTTCCCGGCCGGTGGCAGTCGCTCGCCGAGATGAGCTACGAGTTCGTCGCCGATATGATCGAGACCAATGTCGGGCACGGCGGTCGCGAATACTTCCCGTTTGTCTTTACGCTCTTCATGTTCATTCTGTTTGCCAACTTCTTGGGGATGATCCCGTACAGCTACACGGTTACGAGCCAGATCGTCGTCACCTTCGCGCTCGCGGCGGTCGTGTTCATCGGCGTGACGATCATCGGCATCGTCCGCCACGGCTTTCGTTTCCTGCGGCTGTTTGTGCCGCAAGGCGTGCCCGCGCTACTGCTCCTGCTGCTCGTGCCGATCGAGCTGTTGTCGTATTTCATTCGCCCGTTCACCTTGGCGATCCGGCTCTTCGCCAACATGCTGGCCGGGCACACGATGCTGGCTATTTTTGCCGGCTTCGCTGCGAGTATCGGCCTCCTCGGGATTCTGCCGATGGGTATCGATGTCCTGCTCGTGGCACTGGAAATCCTCGTCGCGGCGCTGCAGGCCTACGTGTTCGCCATCCTCACATGCCTCTATCTCAGCGACGCTATCCACCTCCACTGACGCCCCCTCCCCCTTACCTCTGAACTTACGGAAAACCAGATGGATCTCGCTTCCGCCAAAATGATCGGAGCCGGCCTTGCGTGCATTGCCCTCGTCGGGGCCGGTATCGGCATCGGCAACGTGTTCTCGGCGCTGATCAGCTCGGTTGCCCGCAACCCTGCGGCGCAAGGGCAGGTGCAGCCCTTTGCGTTTCTCGGCTTCGCACTGGCCGAGGCGACCGGCCTCTTCGGCCTCGCCATTGCCTTCCTGATCCTCTTCGTCTTCTGAGGACTCCTCGGAAATGGTCGTCGTGAGATCCGCTTATACCTCGTCATTCCCGCGAAAGCGGGAACCCAGGGACGTCAATGAACTTGCGCGGCTGCTCCTGGACCCCCGCCTTCGCGGGGGTGACGATCACGGCTGAAGCTTGACGAGAAGGGCGATCGGCGATGCCGCAGCTCGATGTATCGACCTTCACGCCGCAGCTCGTGTGGCTGGCGATTTCTTTCATCGCGCTCTACCTGCTGATGTCGCGGCTGGCCCTCCCGCGGGTCGACGCGATCATCGAGGCGAGGCGCAAGCGGATGGATGACGACCTCGCCCGCGCAGCGGCGATAAAGGCCGAAGCTGAAGCGGTGATTGCCGCCTATCAGAGGACTTTGGCTGAGGCCCGGGCGCAGGCGCAGGCGGCGGTCAAGGAACGCACCGACCAGTTCGCTGCCGAAGCCGCCGAGCAGCAGCGGCAGCTCGCCGAAGCGCTTGCCGAGCAGACAAGGGCGGCCGAGCGGGAGATCGGGGCTGCGAAAGAGCGTGCTTTCGCCGAGATCCGCAATGTGGCTGTCGATGTCGCCCGCTCGGTTACCGAGAAGCTGACCGGTTCCGCCGCCGATGAGGCTACGCTGGCTCCGGCGGTCGACCGGGCGATGGCCGAGCGTGTGGGCTGATGATGCCGCTTCTTGAGGATCCGGAATTCTGGGTCGTCCTCGCGGTCTTGATTTTCGTCATCGGTGTCTGGAAGCCGGCGCGCCGGGCGATCCTCGGCGCGCTCGACGCCCGGGCTACGCGTATCCGTGACGAGCTTGCTGGGGCACAGCGCCTGCGCGAAGAAGCCGAGCGGGCGCTCGCCGCATACCAGCGACAGCAACAGGGGGCCGCGGCGGAGGCCGCGGCGATCCTCGCTCACGCAAGGGAGGAGGCGGAGCGGGTCGCGGCGCAAGCGGCGCGCAACCTCGAGGAGGTGTTGGCGCGGCGCCAACGCCTGGCGGAGGAGCGGATCGCGCAGGAGGAGGCAAAGGCTATCGCCGAAATCCGTGCTGTTACGGTGGATGTCGCGATTTCAGCTGCCCGCCAGGTCATCATCGCCGAGCTCGACGAGAGGCGCGGTGCTGCATTAATCGACGCCGCGATCACCGCACTGCCGCAGCAACTGCAGCGCTAGAACCCTCACCCAGGGTACTAGGCACGTAGCGGACGGAAGAATTCGCGTACCTCGCCGGCGAGTGCCTCGGGTTGTTCGAGGGCGGCGAAATGGCCGCCGCGCGGCATCACACTCCAGCGCCTGATGTCGCGATAAGTGCGCGCCGCCAGCGAGCGTGGCGGACGCAGGATCTCGCGCGGAAAGTCGGCATATCCCGTCGGAACGTCGACCGTAGCTCCTTCGGGAATGGGCCACGGCCGGTGCATGCGCGCGTAATACGGCCAGAACGACGAGCCGATCGCGCCGGTGAACCAGTAGAAGCTGATATTGGCAAGCAGGCGGTCGCGGCTGAATGCGGATTCGACGTCGCCGCCGCAATCCGACCACGCGCGAAACTTCTCGATGATCCAGGCGGCGAGGCCGGCCGGCGAGTCGGTCAGCCCGAAGGCAAGCGTCTGGGGCCGCGTTCCCTGAATCCACTGGTAGCCCGTCTCCTCTCGCAGCCACTGTGCCAGCTGATCGGCGTACGCTTTCTCTTCGGGCGGGGCATCGGCTGCCGTCTGCTGATCGCGCCGGACCGCCAGCAGATTTACGTGGATTCCGATCAGCTTGTCGGGATGGGCATAGCCGAGGCGCGAGGCGGTGATGGCACCCCAATCGCCGCCCTGCACGGCAAAGCGGGGGTAGCCCAAGGTGTCGCGCATCAGCTCGGCCGTGCAGTCGGCGATCTCTTCGATGCCGAAACGAGGCTGCCCGGGTTTGAAGGATAGCCCATAGCCCGGGAGCGAGGGTGCGACGACGGTGAACGCATCCGCGGGATCGCCACCGAACCGCGCCGGGTCAGTCAGCCGCGGGATCAGCTCGAGGAACTCGAAGACCGAACCCGGCCACCCGTGCATCAGCAGGAGCGGGCATGGCGCCGGCCCTTTGCCGGGTATGTGCAGGAAGTGGAGATCGATGCCGCACAGCGGCACCTTGTATTGCGGGAAGGCATTGAGCCGCGCCTCCTCGGCCCGCCAATCGAACGCCGTGCGCCAATATTCGACGAGCTCCCGCAGATAGCCGACATCGGTGCCGTAGGCCCAGGGTGCCCCGGGGGCCTGGTCCGGATATCGCGTCCGCGCCAGTCGTTCGCGCAGATCCACGATGGCCTGATCAGGAACGGTGAGGGTGAAGGATTGCGGTTGAGCTGCCATCTCGACCTCGTTGCATCCACTGCCTATTCGGCTGCCATGCTATGCCGCCCCACGACGAGTCGTGCAACACTAACGAGATCGGCCTTGCCCGATCCGAGGAGCGGCAGTTTGTCGACGACCATCACCTCGGCCGGCGCCATCAGTTCGGATGCACCCCTGGCCTTAGCATATGCCTGAAGGGCGGCGCGCGTTGCGCCTTCTTCCTCGGTGACGAGCACGAGCCGTTCGCCGCGGCGGAGATCGGGTTCGGCGACGACAGCCGATTGAGAACCGGGCCACAGCTCCGATGCCAGGGCTTCGACCGCTGCAAGCGAGATCATCTCGCCGCCGATCTTGGCGAAGCGCTTGGCGCGACCCTTGATCGTCACAAAGCCTTCGCGATCGATCGTCACGATATCGCCGGTATCGTGCCAGCCTTCTTCCGGCGGCTGCAGCATACCGGGCCGATCCGCTTTGAGGTAGCCCAGCATCACGTTCGGGCCGCGCACAAAGAGGCGTCCCCCTTGATCGATGCCCTCGACTGGGTCGAGCCTAGCTTCGATCCCGGGCAGCAACCGCCCGACTGTGCCGAAGCGGTTGAACATCGGGGTGTTGAGCGCGAGTGCGGGTGCGGTTTCGGTGACGCCGTAGCCTTCGAGAATGCGCAGCCCGAATTTTTCCGCCCATAACCGCCGCGTCGTCTCCTTGACCGGTTCGGCACCCGCCAGCACGTAGCGCACCGAACGGAAATCATAGGGGTGTGCGGCGCGCCCGTAACCCGAGAGAAACGTATCCGTGCCGAACAGGATCGTCGCGTTCGCGCCATAGACGAGCTCGGGGACGACACGATAGTGCAAGGGCGAGGGATAGAGAAAGACCGGAACTCCGGACACGAGCGGCAGAACCAGCCCGACGGTCAGCCCGAAGGAGTGGAACACCGGCAGCGTGTTGAAGACTTTGTCGGTGCGGCCAAAGTCGATGCGCGCTGCGGCCTGAGCTGCATTGCACAGCATGTTGCGGTGCGAAAGGACCACACCCTTTGGCGTCCCCTCCGAGCCTGAGGTGAACAGGATGGCGGCCGGATCATCGGCGTCGCGCGGCACGAGCGCGCGGCGATAGCGGAGGAGGCCGCCGATCTTGTCGCGGAGCGAAACCCGCTCACGCACATCCTCGAGGTAAACCATGCGGATCGTCTCGGCGAGCGTGCCGGCCAACTGGCCGAGCCTGGCCCTTTCAATAAATCCGCGCGAGGTGATGATCGTTCTCACCTCTGCCGCGGTGCAGGCGGCGAGGATGTTGCTGGCACCTGCGGTGAAATTGATCAGTGCCGGGACGCGTCCCGCCGACATCAAGCCGAGCAAGCTCGCCGCAGCCCCATTGGCATTGGGCAGCATCACGCCGACCGCCTCACCTTCGCCGGCAATCGGAACGAACTTCCTGCCGAGCACGCGCGCCCCGACAAGAAGCTTGCGATAGCTGAGCTTGCCGGCGACCGGATCCTCGACCGCGATGCGGCGCCAGCCTTGGATCTTTGCTGCATCGACCACCGCCTCGACGACCGTGCGGTCGGTCGGCGTCGTGCGGAAGATCAGGTCGGACATGATCTGATAGAGCATTGCCCCCGCCGCCTGACGGCGCGCCTTGCCCTTGAGAGCATCCTCGACAGTAAGACGCACCGGCTCGAGCACGGTGACCCTGACCTTGGGAAACCAGCGCCGCCGGACCTGGTCGCGGCTGAGCCGCGAGAAAATCGTGGCCTCCAGGCCCTCGATACGCACCGGCACGACCATCGCATCCGATTTCTCGGCGATCAGCGCCGCCCCGTCATAGACCTTCATCAGCTGGCCGGTGACGGTGATGCGCCCTTCCGGGAAGATCACCAATGTGTCGCCGTTCCGGACCGCCTGAATGAGCCGCCGCGTCGCCAGCGGCCGGGCGGGGTCGAGCGGCATCGCCCGGGTCAGCTTCAGGAAGGGCCTCACCCACCAGCGCTGGGAGAATTCGTGATCGACCGCGAAGACCGGCTCCTTCTCGAGGATCGAGAGCGCGACCGCGCCGTCGAGAAAGCTCACGTGATTGAGCGCGATGATCGCGTTGGGGCCCGCCTTGTCGAGATTTTCGCGCCCCCTGACCTCGAGCCGGTAAAAGGCGCGCAGCAGGATCGACAGGAAGTCGTGGAGAGCGCTGGTCGGCATGGTCTTGCCGATCCACAAGACAGCAAGAAGACCGAGGGTGGCGATGCCGAGGAACAGCACCGGGATACCGACCCCGACCTTCTGCAAGAGTGCTACGACGAGCGCGCCGCCGACCATGAATGCAGCGTTGAGCACATTGACGGCGGCGACGACGCGGGCGCGCCGCTGGGGTGCGGCCCAGGCCTGGATCGCCGCGAAGGACGGCACGATCATCAGCCCGCCCGCGACAGCGAGAATGCCGAGATCGATCGCGGCATGCCAAGCGATCGGGCGAGCAAAAAATGCCGAGGGTGCCAGAGACGCGATCGCGTCGGCCGCAGGCAAGCGCAGTAGCGCCAATCCGAGATCAAGCGAGGAGAGGCCGATCAGCAATGCCCCGAATGCAGTGGGCAGCAGCACGATCCTCCCCGCCGACAGCCAGGCGGCGAGGGCGGAGCCGACCGCGATGGCGACCGCGAAAAGCGCGAGGAAGATGGTCACGACGGTCTCCGCACCGCCGAGCATGTGCACGACGAGCGGCGGCAGCAGCGATAGCAGGATGGCGCCGACCAGCCAGAAGATGCTGGTGACCACGGCACAACGCCAAAGCCGGGTATCCGACCACAACTCGCCGAGCAACCGGCGGGTCGAGCGCACGATGTTGGGGTCGATCGCCAGATCCGGTGCGGCTTGCCCAGTCTTCGGGATAAAGAGGCTGGCGCCCCAGCACAGGGTGGCAAAGAGCATCAGCGTGACGGCGAGCACGGCAGGATCGCCGCCGTCCTTCATCGCCAGCCCCCCGGCGATGGTGCCGCCGAGGATCGCCAGAAAGGTGGCACCCTCGACGAGCGCATTGCCTGCCGGCAGTTCCTCCCGCTTCAAATGATCGGGAAGGATGCCGTACTTGATCGGCCCGAACAAAGCTCCGATCAGGCCGAACATGAACAAGGCCACGAACAGCAATGGCAGCGAATTCAGCTCGAAACCGGCCACGGCGATGGCCGCCGCGCCGATTTCCACGAGCTTCAGCAGGCGCGCCACCAAGGCCTTGTCGAAGCGATCGGCGAGCTCGCCGCCTGACGCCGACAGCAGGAAAAATGGCGCGATGAAAATGCCGCCTGCCAGCGTCACCAGCGCTTCCCCGGTCGCGCCGCCGATTTTGAACAGGATCACCAAGACGAGCGCGTTCTTCAGGAAGTTGTCGTTGAAGGTGGAAAAGAACTGGCACCAGAACAGCGGCGCAAAGCGCCGGGTGGCGAGGAGTGATTGCGACATCGATCCCTCCAAGGATCAGGGCGGGTAGGCCAAAGCCGCGCACTTCCCCCTCGCCCCGTTTGCGGGGAGAGGGTCGGGGTGAGGGGCCGGTTCGCGACCGCTCAACAGCCGTCGATGGGAGAGAGCTTGCCCCTCACCCGGAACCCCCGCTAGGCGCGGCTTCTGACCTCTCCCCGCGAGCGGGGAGAGGTGATTTGCGGCACGGATAATGGCTCCTTGCACAATACACTGTTCTTCAGGGCGATCCTTTGGCGACGTCCATCAGTAGGCGCTCGGTTTTGGCGTCCTCGAGCCGGTACACAAGCTTGCCGGCTTCCTCATTGTCGCGGATCGTCTTGGTCAGGGTGATGCAGGATTGGACCAGCATGACGACGCCCATGGCGAGATAGCCCTTCATCGCGAGGTCGATCGGCGTCAGGGCGATGCCGCCGACGACCATCGCGAGTGCCGCGACAAAAGAGACATAGGTAAAGACTATCCAAGACTGACTGTGGTGAAGGATTGGTTGATTCATCGTCGTATTCCTATCGATTGAGGGTGTGGGGGATGAGATCAGGCGCCGGTTGCCGGCTCGGCGCCGGCGGCGCGCTGCCTCAGCCGGGCGAGCACGTCGGCGGCATTGGGCTTCAGGCGTGGGCCGAAGCCCTCGGCCGAGAGCTTCTCGGCAACGGCGATCGGGCCGGTGGCTGCGTCGAGCGCATCAAACGCTGCCTCGGCGGCCGCGGCCTCGACTTGGCGCTCTCGCAGGCGGGAAAGCGTTGCCTCGGCCTCCACGAGTGTGCCTTCGAAAATCGGGGCGGCCTCGACGCGGCCGCGGCGGGCAACCCGGACTGCCTCTGCCGCGCGTGCGATCCGCCGACCGCGTTCGAGCTGCGAGAACCGTACCTGCTGCTGCAGGACATGACCCCTCAGCTTGGCGATCTCGGCAGCGAAGAGAGCGCGAGCCGTTGCCGAAGCATCGCGTTCAGCCTCGAGGGTGGCGATTGCCTCAGCCGCCTCGGTTGCAAGGTCGTCACGGCCGGCTTCGATGGCGGCGACGGCGCGCGCTTCCAAATCCTCGATCCGGGCGCGCGTTGTTTCCAGCCGCCGGCCTTCCTGGTCCTCCTGTGCGATGGCGATCGCCAGCGCCTTTTTGGCTCGGTCGAGCGCCCCGGTGGCATCACGCATCTGCTGGTCGAGGATTACGAGGGCATGCTGATCGGCGACTTCCTCGGCGATCGCGACGGTCCGCCCGCGAACCAAGGTGATCAGGGTCTTGAACATCTGGCCTCCGCTATGAACATTGTTCATCGCGAGATATAGCCGGTTTATGAACGTTGTTCAAGAAGATTTCGTTCATCCTTCGAAGAGGCTGGTGATGGCAAGGCAGAGCGACCATCACGCGGTGCTGCGAGAGCGGCTGATCGATGCCGCCGAACGCACCATCGCCGCAAACGGGCTCGCGGGCCTAAGAGCGCGCGATCTCGCCCGCGAGGCCGGCTGCGCCGTCGGAACGATCTACAATGTCTTCGAACACCTCGACGAACTCATCCTTTGTGTCGGATCGCGGACGTTGGCGATGCTCGATGCTGCGCTAGAAGCGGGCCGGTTGGGCCGCCCGTATGGTTCGACAGAGGACGCCGCAGACGACCTCGTGCGCCTCGCTCTTGCCTATCTCGAATTCGCTGCCAGGCATACCGTCCGCTGGCGGGCGCTCTTCGAGCACCGGATGAGCGAAGAGCGCCAGCTGCCGCAGTGGTTCGTCGACCAGCAGCATCAGCTGTTCGCGCAAGTCGAGAGACCGTTGGTTACGCTGCTGCCAGATCTCGACCCCGACGCGCGCCGCATCCTCGCGCGCACCCTGTTCTCGGCCGTGCACGGCGTCGTCGCCCTCGGCCTCGAGGAGAAGCTCGTGTCCTTGCTATTGCCGGACCTCCGCAGCCAGCTCGCCGCAACCGTGCGCGCGATCGCCTCAGGTCGGCACCAGCTGCGGCACCAGATCGCGTCGTCGCTTCGCTCCTCGCAATGACACCCCTCTTGTTGTCATTGCGGTATCTCTCCCTAAGCGAAAGCCGGGGTCGCTCAGTCTCTAATCGGCCCGACGAGAGCGCCGTAGACGAGCGGGCGCAGCAAATGGCGGTAATAGAGGCGCCGTTCGGGTGCCAGCATCATCGTGACGACGACCAGCTGCTCGACCGGGTCGATCCAGAAGGCGGTGCCGTAGACACCGCTCCAGAAATATTCGCCGACCGACCCTGGCAGCGGGCATCGGCCCGCAGCGGTGCGCACGGCAAAACCGAGTCCGAAGCCGTAGCCCATTTCCGGCACGGGTGCGAGTGCGCCGAACCGGGGACGCGCGGTGTCTCCGTAGGCACAATCGGGCGGCAGGTGATCGGACGCCATTAGTGCCACGGTTTTCGGCGCCAAGATCCGGGTTCCGTCGAGCTCGCCGCCATTCAACAGCATCTGGCAGAACCTGACATAGTCGGCCGCGGTCGACACCGCTCCGCCGCCGCCCGAGGCCCAGCGGCCCGGGTCGATGACATTGCGCATCGCCGGCCGCGCCCCGCTCGACGGATCGATCTGCGGTTCGGCTACACGCGCCGCCCGCTCGCCGGTTGCCGCGAACCCGGTGTCGCGAAGACCGAGCGGCCGGCTGATCCGCGCGTCGATGAAATCGGCCAGATCCTGCCCGGATACGACCTCGACGACGCGCCCCAGCACGTCGGTAGACATGCTGTATTCCCAGGTCGTCCCCGGCTCGAACATCAGCGGCAACGGAGCGAGCTTGGCCACCATCTCGGCGTTGGTCTGGTCCTCGGTCATCGGCTGGGCGTCGCGCCAGATCATCTGCACGGGCGAGTCGCCGAACGCCGCATAGGTCAGCCCTGACGTGTGGCGCAACAAATCCTGCACCGTCATCGTCCGCTCGGCCGGCACGCGCTCCGGGCCGACCGTGCGCTCCGCGAGCTCCGGAAGGTAGTCGGCGACCGGGGCGGCGATCTGCAATTTACCTTCCTCGGCCAAGATCATCGCTGCGACCGAGGTCAGTGGCTTGGTCATCGAGGCGATCCGAAAGATCGCGTCGAGCTCCATCGGCGTCTTTGCTTCTCGGTCTTGCCAGCCGAAGGCCTCGGCATAGCCGACGCGGCCGCCTCGAGCGATCAGCACCACTGCCCCGGGAATTATGTTGGACTCGACATCCTGCCGGAATGTCGCCGAGAGGCGCGCGAGACGCTTCGCCGACAGCCCGACTTCCTTTGGACGCTCGGCCTTTGGTAGTCCGAGACCGGTCATGTCTAATCCCCGCTGATCTCTCTGAATTCGCGTCAGTTCGCGAAGGCCGGCTCGGCGACCTTCGCTTTTTGGAACTCGGGCATGACCTCCCGCCCGAACCACTCCAGCTGCTCGAGACAGACCGATTTGGGAACGCCGACGGACAGGCTCACCGACACGCGGTCGAGGCCTGGATAGCGCCGTTCGAGGCTCTTCAGGTGCTCGACGACCTGCTCGGGCGAGCCGCACAAGACCCCGCCATTGGCGATCGCGTCCTCGATCCGCGGCAGCTTGGCATGGAGAGCGCGCTTCGGGTCGCGCATGATCTCGATCTGCTCGTCGCTCAACGCCCGCACCAGCCGCAGCTCGCCGAACATCTTCATGTTCTCTTCGTAGTACTTGGCCGCCTCGCGGATGCCCTGCTCACGGTTCTTGGCGAGGTAGAAGTGGAAGCCGAAGCACAGCCGCTCGCCCATCTCCAGCTGCTGGCCGATGCGCGCGTGCGCCGCCTGCCAATCGAGGACGACCCGGTGCATCGCACCGCCTTCGGCGGAGCCGCCGCCGATCAACCCCCTGATCCCGTGCTTGGCCATAAAATCCAGCGCCCGCGCGGTTCCGCCCTGAATCGGCTGCCAGCACTCGACCGGTAGTCTTACGGGGCGGGGTACGACGGTCAGCTCCTTCAGGTCATAGCCGCGATAAGGGACCTCAGGTGGCAACGTGTAATGCTTGCCGCGATGCGAGAACGACTCGTTGTTGAACGCCTTGAAGATGATGTCGACCTGCTCTTCGAAGAGCTCGCGGTTGGCCGGCTGATCGAGCAGCGGCGACCCGAAGGTTTCCACTTCGCGGGTATGATAGCCCCGCCCCACACCGAAGATGACCCGGCCCCCGGTCAGGATATCCGCCGTGGCGTAGTCCTCGACGAGGCGCAACGGGTGCCACATCGGGGTAATGTTGAAGCCGCAGCCGATCTTGATGTGCCGGGTCAGGTGGGTGAGGTGCAGTGCCGCCATCAACACATTGGGAATGCACTCATAGCCCTCGTGCTGGAAATGGTGCTCGGCCATCCAGAAGGCGTTGTAGCCGAGGCGATCCATCAGCTTGGCCATCGCTTCGGCCTTGTCGAAGACTGTGGCGAGCTGTTCGTTCGGAAACCGGCGGTCGTTCACCGCGGTGCCGCCATACCCCGCATTCTCCATATCGATGTGCCCGGCGAAGAGACTGTCGAATTTGGTAATCATGGGGAGCCCTCCGCAAAAGTCGCCGATCCTTAACCCCATACTAGACCAGGTTTGACGCCTGGCAAACCGGAACGCCCCGGTGTTATGCGGCAGACATGCCTATCTGATGTCCCATGTCTGCAACTACTGATTACATTCGCGATTTAGCATTACGGCCATGTGCAGCGAATCTGCAGTTGAATCTCCTCCAGAGGTTGAAATGCCGGCTTAGCCTGGAAATTCCGATCCGACGTCCGATCGGTTTCGCGCATTACGCGAGAGCTACCTTCTTCCGGCCTGATAATGCAGGTGCGATTCAGGCGGACACCCAACCTGTGGTACTCGGCCCGGTCTGCAACATGATCCAGCCCGACAGGTGCCGGTCATCGGCGAACCTCCGATCATCGCGGCAAATCCAATGTGTACCATATTATTGCGATATTGTCAATAAAATCGGCGGTCGCGGCTCTGACCCATGTATCCTTGGCTCGAGCTGGTCGGCGGACTGTCGGCGCTCCAGCCGAGTACCCCGAATTAAAAGGCAACATTCGGGTAGAGCAAAGGGCCGGATACGAGGCATCCAATCCACCTCGATCCTCGGGGAGGAAGCGATGCCCGGCCGTATCGACAGCAGGACATATGGAACCGTCTGCGCCGACAAGCAGAAGGAGATGACCGGCCTGGAGTTCGTTCAAGGTCTGGCGGACGGAACCCTGCCTCTCAATACGATCGCCAAGACCTTGGGTTACGATATCACCGAGGCGGAGAGCGGGCGCGTTGTCGTTACCGCGGAGCCGAAAGACGTCCACCTAAATCCGGCTGGGACCGTGCATGGCGGCCTCGCAGCCACCATGCTCGACAGTTGCATGGGGCTCGCGATCCAATCGACTTTGGAGAAGGGAGTCGGCTCCACGACCCTTGAGTTCAAGATATCATTCGTCCGGCCGATCACGCCGGAGACAGGCCCGATCAGTGCTGAAGGCACGGTGATCAGCCGGGGCCGCCGAGTCGGCACCGCGGATGGACGTGTGACGGACAGCAAGGGGCGCTTGCTCGTCCATGGGACAACTACCTGCTTGATTTTTGAAAGCTGATCGTGGCGCAAAGCCCGCCGACTGCCGGGTACGTTGTCAGTGGTGGTCCGCTGTCAGGCCCGGATGCAGCCCGGGCCGAGAGCACGCGGCAGCCGATCCGCTGCACTTCGACCGCGAGCTCGCCGACCGACTGGCGGGCATCGAGCAGATAGAGGATGTCGTGGCGCGCGGCGACTAGGGAGCGTACGAGGTAGCGGCCCGCCCGAGCGATACAATGCGCTTCACCTCACCGAATGCCGGACCTATCCTGGAGCCTTCCGGCGAGCAAGCTCTGCTCCCGCATTGCTGGAGGATTCGACAATGGCAAGGCTTCCGCCCATCACCAGCAAGGACCAGGTCGCTGCCGAGCACCGGGCAATTTTCGACTCAATTGTCGCTAGCCGCG
>Ga0209526_10001752_pt1 | contig 14558 bp, 17 predicted proteins | sample JacPinW_OM2H0_M1_FD_188566 | JGI IMG/M metagenome (GOLD analysis project Ga0209526, IMG submission 188566) | Forest soil microbial communities from Algoma, Ontario, Canada - Jack Pine, Ontario site 1_JW_OM2H0_M1 (SPAdes) (version 2) | ecosystem: Environmental > Terrestrial > Soil > Boreal... | reverse complement strand
ACGGGGTCGTGGTCGCGACGCCGTGAAGCACCATTTCGACCGCGGATATGCCGTGATCGATTTGCTCGCCGGCATCGGCCGGCGGCATGCGCATCAGGCTGAAATGGGTCCAGGTGTGATGTCCGATGGTGTGCCCCTCGGCCGCGATCCGCCGCGCCAGTTCCGGATGTTCCGACGTCGGCTTGCCGATCAGGAAGAAAGTGGCGCGCACGCATTCAGCCGCCAGCGTCGCCAGCACCTTCGGCGTTGTCGCGGGCCATGGGCCGTCGTCGAATGTCAGCACCACCTCGTGGTCTTTGAGCGGCAAGGTCTGCGGATAATTCTTCAGGCCGATGCGCGGGAAGCGGGCCGCGTCCACGCGCAGGATGCGCGAGGTGCCGAGCGTGCCCTTGCGCGGACATTCCGCGGCCTGCGCCAGCGTCACCCAGACGAGCGAGGCGAGCGCTGCGACCGGCAGGTTCGCAAACTTTCCGGCGATTTTCTGCAGGCGCATATTTTTCATTGCGCTTGGTGATGCCTATTGGGTAATGCGGGACCCTAGCTCAGACGAGTTGAACCATTCTGTCAAACCGGCGAGGCGCGCCATGGCCGAAGATATGGACGTTGGCCTTTCCGCCGAAGCTGCCGTGCTCGACCGTTTCCCGATGCGGGGGCAAGACGGCGAAATTCGCCCAGCGTTCGTCGAAGAGATCGCGCGCCGTATCGAGGCCAATGATACGGCGTTCCTGCGCGCGGTCGTGGCCGAACTCCATGAGGCCGATCTCGGCGACCTGGTCGCAGCACTCGAACCTGAGGATCGCGTCAGCCTGGTCGAAATGACCGGCACGGATTTCGACTTCTCGGCGCTGAACGAGGTCGACGACACCGTCCGAGAGGAAATCCTCGAAGAGCTCGAGCCCGAGACGGTCGCCGAGGGCGTTCGCGAGCTCGAATCCGACGACGCCGTCGAATTGCTGGGGACGCTGGACGAAGAGGATCAGGAGGAAATCCTCGAAAAGCTGCCACCGTCAGAGCGCGACGTGCTCGAGCGTAGCCTGGAATACCCGGAAAACTCCGCCGGCCGGCGGATGCAGACCGAATTCATCACGGTGCCGCCGGACTGGACCGCGGGCCAGGCGATCGACTACATGCGCGACACGCCGGACCTGCCGAATCGTTTCTACGAAATCTATGCGGTCGACAGCGCCCAGCGCTGGCAGGGTGCGGTGCCGCTCGACGTGTTGCTGCGCGCGCGCCGGCCGCTGCCGCTTTCAGAACTGATCGATGAAGACCGCCGCCGCGTCGCGGTTACCGACGACCTCGAAGAGGTGGCGCGGCTGTTCGGCAAATACAATCTGGTCGCAGCTCCCGTGGTCGACAGCGACAACCGGCTGGTCGGCACCATCACCGTCGACGATGTGGTCGACGTCATCGAGGAAGAGGCGGACGAGGAGATCAAGGCGCTCGGCGGCGTCACCAGCGACGAACAATTATCCGACAATGTCTGGACCATCGCCAGGGGCCGCTTCAACTGGCTCCTGGTCAATCTGGCCACTGCGTTCCTGGCGTCCTCGGTGCTCGGCCTGTTCCAGGGTCAGTTGGAAAAAATGGTGGCGCTCGCCGTGCTGGCGCCGATCGTCGCGAGCCAGGGCGGCAATGCCGCCACCCAGACCATGACGGTCGCGGTGCGCGCCCTGGCGACGCGCGAGCTCGGCGCCAGCAACGCGTTTCGTGTGGTGTTGCGCGAGAGCATGGTCGGCTTGGTCAACGGCATAGCCTTCGCCGTCATCACCGGCGTCGCCGCGGTGGCCTGGTTCAAGATTCCGGGCTTGGGCGTCGTGATCGGACTTGCGATCATCTGCAACCTCGTCGCCGGCGCGCTCGGCGGCATCCTGATCCCGATGGTGCTGGAACGGGTGCGGGCCGACCCGGCGGTTGCCTCCGGCACCTTTGTCACGACCATCACCGACGTGGTCGGCTTCTTTTCCTTCCTCGGGATCGCGACGCTGTGGTTCGGGTTGAAATAACCCCGTCTCAACGGCATTTTTATCGTTAATCGAACCTTAACGCGCATCGCCGAAAATCCCGTTCCGAAGGGTGGGTTGGGCATGCGGCGCTTGCGGCTGAAAGCGGACGGAAGGATCGTCGAATTGCTCGACGGGCAGGAGTTCCCGTTGCAGCCGGCAATGCCGTTTGCGGTGCCTATGCAAGCCGGCACGACCATGGTGCGCGATCTGCGCCGCCGCGCGCGGCTGACCCAGCAGGAGTTCGCGGCAAAGCTCGGCGTGCCCGTCGAAACCATCCGCAATTGGGAGCAGGGCAAGCGCGCCCCGCGAGGCCCGGCACGGGCGCTGCTCGCGGTGATTGCGCATGCGCCGGAAATGGTATTCGCGGCGTTGGCGAAGGCTTAACTTCCAACCTTCGAAGCCGGCTGAGTGCGGTTGGCAGCGTGACGCCGCCGGGACATAATGGGGCTCGATCGAAAGAGAGTTCTCATTCATGCAATTCGTCGAGGCCCAATTCGTCAAGGCTAATGGCGCAAGAATCCCCGCGATCGGGCTCGGCACCTGGGAGCTGCGCGGGCGCACCTGCGCGCGGCTGGTCGAGCAGGCGCTAAAGCTCGGCTATCGCCATATCGACACCGCGCAAATCTATGAGAACGAGCGCGAGGTCGGCGACGGCGTGCGCGCTTCGGGTGTCAAGCGCGACGACGTGTTCGTGACCACCAAGGTCTGGACCACGCATTTTGCCCCGAACGATCTCGAGCGCTCGGCCAAAGAGAGCCTGGTCCGCCTGCGCTTGCCCGAGGTCGATCTGTTGCTGCTGCACTGGCCCAATCCTCAGGTGCCGCTCTCGGAGACGCTGGGCGCGCTGGCGCGTGCCAAAAAGCTTGGCCTGGCGCGGCACATCGGCGTCTCGAATTTCACCGTGGCGCTGATCGAACAGGCGGTCGCTGAATGTCCGGAGCTTCTGGTGTGCGACCAGGTCGAGTATCATCCCTATCTCGACCAGACCAAGGTGAGGGAGGCCTGCGCACAGCACGGACTGGCCCTGGTCGCCTATAGCCCGGTCGCCAAGGGCAAGGTCAAGGGCGACGAGACGCTTAATCGGATCGGGCGGGCGCATGGCAAGACCGCTGCCCAAATCTGCCTGCGCTGGCTGGTGCAGCAGAATGTTTGCGCAATCCCGCGGACCTCCAAGATCGAGCGGTTGTCGGAAAATATCGATATCTTCGATTTCGAGCTGTCGGACGCCGAGATGGCGCGAATCTCGCGGATGGGAGACGCCAAGACCCGGCTTACCGATTTCGGTTTCGCGCCAAAATGGGATTGAGGCCCGAGCCGCGGCCGTTATGCTAGGGACAGATCAGGCGCATGATAAGCAGATGGAACTGCGGCAGTTCATACGCACGGACATCACGGCATCGGCGATCGCCCATCTGTCGGTGCTCGCGCTGATATTCCTGTTCACCGAGGTGCATCCCTTCGGTGCGGTGACGGCTGAGCCGATCGCGGTCGACATCGTGACGCCGGATGAGGTCCCGGCCAAGGAACCGGCCAAGGAACCCGATCCCGTGCCGCCGCCGCCGCAGTCACCTTTGCCTGACGCGTCTTCACAGACGAAGCCCGAAGCCGCGAACGCTCCCCAACCGTCGAAGCCACAGCCAGCGGCGCAGCCGCCTGCAAGCGCCCGTCCGCAACAGCAGGCAGCGCTATCGCCGCCGCGCTCCGGCAAGAAAGAAGCCGCCGCGGCTCCGCCGCAACCCCAAGCTCAGCCGCAATCTCAGCCGTCGCTGCCGGTGCCGTCGCCGTCACCCGTACCGCCGCCCGCGCAGGCCGCGGCCTCGGTGCCTGCCTACACGCCTCCCGAGCCCGATCTGACCCTCAAATATCATGTCATGCTCGGTCTGCCCGAAGACCTGCCGCTTCCGTCGAAGCCGGCCAGTTCGGGCGATAAACCGGGCGACGGCATCGATGCCACGGCCTCGAGCACCGCTGACATCACCTCCAGCGTGGTGGCTGAGTTTCGGCGTCATCTCAAGATGTGCTCTAAATTGCCGGATTCGGTTGCGGCGTCCGATAACGTGATCATCAGGCTGCGGGTGCTGATGAGGCCGGACGGCCGGCTCGCGCGCGAGCCGATCCTGATCGAAGCCAGCGCCTCCGCCAAGGGGCCGCTATTGATGCAAAGCGCCATCAGCGCGCTGCAGGCCTGCCAGCCCTATGCGATGCTGCCGGCGGAGCGCTACGGCGAATGGAAGGTGCTCGACTTGAGCTTTTCGCCGAACGACTTCAACTCTTGACCGTGCCTTAACTTCCCATCGCGCGCCAGGCGTTGGAGGCGAATTGCCGGCGCCAGGTGACCACGACGACCATTGCCGTCGTCACAAACAGCACCCAGGGGCTGACGAACCAGCCGAGATAGCCGAGCGCGAAGAAGAACGCTCGCTGCCCGCGATTGAAATGCCTGCCAGCGGCTTCGAACAGCCTGGTGGTCCGGATCACATGGGCTTCGGCCTCGGGCGTATCGCGCTGTTCGGCCGGCGGCATCGCGCCGAGCAGAATGGCGACATAGTTGAACAGCCGGTAGGCCCAGGCAAATTTGAAGAATGTATAGACGAAGATCAGGATCAAGCCGACGCATTTGGTTTCCCATAAGGCCGGCGCGGGGCTCAGATCCATCGGCAGCTTGCTGAGCACCACCAGCGCGTCGTTGGTCGCGCGCAACAGCGCCAGCCCGCCGCCGATCGCGAGCAGGCTGGTGGAGGCAAAGAATGCGGTGCCGTTCTGCAGCGACGCCATGATCTGCATGTCGACCATGCGCGTCTGCCGGTCGAGCATGCGGCGGATCCACTTCTCGCGGTAGGCATGCATGCGCGCCGACAGGCTGTCGCGTCCGTAGGCGGAATGCTCCAGCGTCACCGCGTAAACCGTCCATTCGAGGATGAAGAAGCCGACCGCGGCAACGTCAACCCAGTATCCGCCCATGCTTTACCCCCCGGTGGCGGCCAATGCTGCCATGCAGCATCAATCGCGGCAACCGCCTCCGTCGCGCTCGCGCGGATTGAACGCTTTGCGCCAATGGCTTGGGTGGTCGATGCGGGGGATGTTGCAGGGTGTTCGGTTATGATTGGCCGCTGCATTGCAGCGAAGGTCAGGTGCAGCAAAAAGCCGCCGCGGGAGCATGATTCTGACATTGCTCCCTCAAAAAAGTCGGACTTGGGGTGCTGGCTCAAGGTGTCTTGGACAGGAGGCTACCATGACAGCAACAGGAGCAGTCTTTCAGCCTGAATTGATCCAATTGATGAAGACCGTGCTCGACGATGCCACGGCAACGCTACCCGAAGCGAAGCGCACCTCGACGATGAAAGCTGAAATCGCCTCGCAGATTCTCGCCTGTGCCGCGAAAGGCGAGCGAGACCCGATCGCACTGAGAAACTCTGCTCTCTTGGCGGTCGTGGAGTGCACGCACTATTCCCATGACATCTCGCCGGAGCGCCGGGTCGTCTAAGCCCGCGCTATCCGATCGTGCGCCCGTGGCTCGGCGGCTCTAGCTCGCGCCGAGGGATCCGGTCGTCGGCACCGCCGGCTACACTGCGCCGTCTCCCTGAAGGAGAGGACTGGCGATCAAACTTGCCACGCGCTATGGCAGGATGACAACCAACCAGGATTGCTTCGAAATGGCTTTGACACTGGTCATCGGCAACAAGAACTATTCGTCGTGGTCGATGCGGCCGTGGCTCGCCATGCGCGCCGGCAATATCGCCTTCGATGAGGTCTTCATCCCGCTCTATACCGACAACAAGGCGGACAAGGAGCGGATCCTGAGTTTCACACGTTCCGGCAAGGTGCCGGCGCTGATCGATGGCGATGTCACGGTCTGGGACTCGCTCGCGATCATCGAATATGTCGCCGAGCGCTTTCCCGAAGCAAAATTGTGGCCGGAGGATCGCGCGCGCCGCGCTCATGCGCGTTCGGTCTCAGCGGAGATGCATTCGGGATTTTTGCCGTTGCGCAACGAGTGCGGCATGAACCTGCATCGCCCGGTTGGTTCAATCGCGCTGTCGGCGGACGCCAAAGCCAATATCGCGCGGATCGAGCAGCTCTGGCTCGAATGCCGCGAGCGCTACGGCAAGTCAGGTCCGTTTCTGTTCGGCGCATTCAGCGGCGCGGACGCGATGTTTGCGCCTGTCGTGCATCGCTTCCGCACCTATGCGATCGAGGTTGCTCCGCAAGCGAAAGCCTACATGGCCACGATGATGGCGTTGCCGGCCTTCCAGCAATGGACCCGCGACGGCCTTGCCGAGACGCTTGTGATCGAGAAATTCGAGACAGTTTGAGCGGTGTTGCGAGAATATGACAACATTCGCGGCTTGACGGATTGCCGCGAAAGCGGTCTCAATCTGTGAAGCCCGTAATCGCACGCAATCAGCTTGCGCGCATCCAACCAAAGGTCTGGCTATGGGAATTCTCGATTCACTCGAAAACTCGCCGGCGCTGAAGAGCGCGCTCAGCCAGCTTGGCGCGGCCGTGCTGCCGGTCGTGATGAGCGAAGTGATGGGCACCGGCAGCCAGGGCGGGCTCAACGCGATCGTCGCCAAGCTGCAGCAGGCAGGCTTTGGCGATCAGGTCAAATCCTGGATCGGCAACGGCCAGAACCTGCCGATCACGGCCGATCAGTTGCGACAGGTGCTCGGAAGCGACACCGTCAAGCAGCTCGCCGCCAAGTACAACATCCCGGTCGACCAATTGTCGGAGATATTGGCGCACCAGCTGCCGCTGGCGGTCGATCACGCAAGCCCCGCCGGTAAGCTCCCGCATACGGCTTAGAGGGCGCCGGCCCACGATTCCGCGGGCAGAGGGCGGACGCGGTGCGGAACCCCCGGCGCGGCGTTTATCGCGCTGAAAAACCTGCAAAAAAAGCGTATTTGCCATGTCCTGATGTTGCTGGCCAAGGCCGCTGGCGGCGTGCTATACCACAACCGGGTTTCCAGCCGGGGCGTGCAGCGGGACCGTGGGCACGACCGGCATTTTTGCGTGATGGAGAGGGCGTTGAAGCACAAATTCAGCGTTGGAGAGACTGTATATTTTACTGCCAGCAATGTTGCCCGTCCGGCCGCCAGCGGCACCTATGAGGTGATCCGTCTGTTGCCGACCGACGGTGACGACTGCCAATACCGGATCAAAAGCTCGACAGAAGCTTTCGAGCGGGTGGCCAAGGAAAGCCAGCTCGCCGTCTCCTGAAGAGTTCCGCGGATGGCCAAGCAAGGCGGGTTCCGCTTTACTTGCCGTCAAATGGCCCGGTTCGCAGAAGCATCTTTGCGACGCGGATGCCGAGAGCAGCCTTTGGCTTCGGCTGAGCGCTGCGTGAGGAGACTTTGCGCGTGAATTGGGCATGGGTCTCATCGCTCGACCAACTCTGGCGTTCGCCGACCTTTCCGACGTGGCTAACATTGGCGGCGGCGGGCTTTTTCGGGATCGTCGTTCTGATCACGCTGCTGCGCGCCGAGAAATCGGTCGCCAACGGCGCGCTGTCCATCATCACGTTGCTGGCCATCGGTATCGCGGTCGCGGCCACCCTTCGCGGATACGGCCCGACTAGCCGTGGTGGATCGGGCGAGGCGAAGTCGGCGCCGCAGATGAGCGCCGCAGCCTTGCCGGCCCTGTCCTGCATCGACGATCTGGCCGGCGACATTGTATTGTCGGCATGCGAAAAGGCGCTGTTCGGTTCGCCCGAATCCGTCGCCGCGGCCGTGACCTACACAGCGTCCCAGATCGCGCGGCTGACCGCACTTGGCGATGCGGCAATCGCTAACCGGAACCTGACGCCGGAATTGCAGGCGTTGCGCCATGCGGTGGAACGCGACCGCTATGGGTTGGCGGCGCAAGTGCTGGTGGCGCGGGATCGTTGCACACCGACCCAATGCGCGGCCTTCCGCGCGCTCACCGATCCGCATCGGATCGCGTCCAATATGGAAGAGCACGTCTATGAGGGCATGATTGCGCGCTATTCGCCGGGTTGGAACGCGCCTGCGGTTCCGCCTTCCGTTGGGCCGGTCGCCGTGATGGCGCCGACAACGGTGCCGACGGGCAGGCCGACCAATGCGGAATTTCCGACCGCGGCCTCAACGCCGCCCGTCAGCATCATGACGCCGGAACCAACCTTGACGCCCGCGGCACGATCGGCAACGGCTGGCACCAATGCGCCGGGGGCGTCACCGCGTCCACCGGCGGCCGCCAACGCTCTCGCCGCAGCCAAGAAGCCGCCGGCCGCGAAACCTCAGCGCACCCCTGCGCCGGTTCAGATTGCGCCCGGGACACCTGCGTCGGCGCCCGCGGCACCTGCGACGGCGCCCGAGGCATCGAACGATTGAGGCTTTGAAAACTACGGTTTTGGGTTTGACTTCGCTAGCCCGATCGCGGAAACGCTGGGGCGAATGCCAGACACACCGCGCTAGCCTCTCACGATCATGCCGCTTCATATCATCAAGCTCGCCGTCGGCTGCGAATCCGTCAAGGAATTGAAGGGCTGGGTCGCCGAGCGCATGAAGACGGCGAAGAAGAAGGGTCTTCCGCAGCGCCACGTCCACGTCACCCGGATGACGCCGAAGCGCGTCGATGAGATCCTCGCCGGCGGCTCGCTTTATTGGGTCATCCGCGGCGAAATCGCGGCGCGCGAAAAGATCGTCGCGATCGAGCCGTTCCGCGACAAGGACGGGATCGGCCGCTGCCGTCTGGTGATGCAACCCAGGGTGATAGCGGTGTCGCCGCGGCCGATGCGCCCATTCCAGGGCTGGCGGTATTTCACCGAGGATGCGGCGCCGCCCGATCTGACCAGGGCGGCCGCCGGCAGCATCGCCACCATGCCCGAGCCGCTGCGCCGCGAATTGCGGGATCTCGGATTGCTCTGAGCCTTGCCATCGCGGGCTAAACCGCGATGTTGTCGATCAGCCGGGTGGTTCCAAGCTTGGCGGCGACCAGAATCCGCATCGGTCCGTCTTTCACCGAGGCAATCGGCGCCAAGGTCTCGGCGTGGCGGACCTCGAAATAATCCAGCGCAAAACCCGCTTCCGTGATCATCCCGGCGGCGCCGGCGACCGCGGCCTCGATTTCGTCGCCGGCCCGCAGGCGCGCTGCGCTTTGCTTCATGGCGCGAAATAGCACGCTCGCCTCGCCCCGTTGTTCCGGCGACAGATAGACGTTGCGCGAGGACATCGCGAGGCCGTCGCGTTCCCGGACGGTTTTCGAGCCGATCACCTTGACGCCGAGGTCGAGATCGCCGGCCATCCGCGTCACCACGCGCAACTGCTGAAAATCCTTTTCGCCGAAGATCGCGAAGTCCGGCCGGCATTGCGTGAACAATTTGCCGACCACGGTGGCGACGCCGCCGAAGAAATGCGGCCGGAAGCGATCCTCGAGGCCGACCGTCGCCGGGCCTTCCGGCGTAATCCGCGTCGCAAAGCCGTCCGGGTACATGGTCTTGACGTCGGGATTCCAGATCAGGTCGACATTTTCGGCGGCGAGTTTTTCGACATCGGCCTTCCAGGTGCGCGGATAGGAGCTGAAATCCTCCGTCGGCGCGAACTGGGTGGGGTTGACGAAGATCGAAACGATCACCTTCCGGGCGCGTCGCTTCGCCAGCCGGACCAGCGACACATGCCCGTCATGGAGTGCACCCATGGTTGGCACCAGCGCGATGGTGGCCTTTCTGGCGCGAAGGCCGTCGACGGCGCGACGCAAAGCGGGAACCGTGCGGACGATCGTGGGGCTTCGTGACATCTGGGCTCAATCTTTTTGAAGGGGCGGGGAAGCCGCGTCTGCCGGGCTCGAGGAGAAGAGGAGGCCGACCTTATCAAGGTCGCCACTTGGCCGCCAAGCCGGCGTGTCGGCGTCGCGGTTCGGCCCATCTTTCAACCAACGTTATGTTGACGGCGGGCTGCGACGGCGAACAGAGCCGTACAGTAGGGGTCGATTCATGATTAAGTTGAACAGTCAGCGATTCCTGAGTCGAGTGATGCATTTCACTTGACCGCAGCCGCACGTAATTTGAAGATATCCGCAGGGGTCGACAAATGCTGGTGCAAGCTAGCCAACGACAATCAGGCTCGGCGCACGTTGTGGTGCTGGGCAACGAAAAGGGTGGATCCGGTAAATCGACGACCGCCCTGCATATTGCCGTTGCCCTGATGAAGGCCGGCCAGCGCGTCGCCACCATCGATCTCGACTGCCGCCAGCAGAGCTTTACGCGCTACATCAACAACCGCGGCGCATGGGCGCGGCGCACCGGCTTAAGCCTCGAGCTTCCGGTGCATAGTTGCATCAAGCTCGGCCAGACCATGCAGATCGCCGATAACGAAAATTCGGAACTCCAGCAATTCATGGATGCCGTCAGCGCGGTCGAGCGTACGTTCGATTTCATCGTGATCGATACGCCCGGCAACGACAGCTATCTGATGCGGCTCGCACATTCGATGGCGGACACGCTGGTGACGCCGATCAACGACAGTTTCCTCGATTTCGACGTGCTGGGAACCGTCGATCCCGCGACCTATGCCGTCACCGGCGAGAGCCATTATGCCGAGATGGTGCGGGATACCCGCCGCAAGCGCCGCCAGCTCGACGGCGCCACCGGCGACTGGATCGTGGTGCGCAACCGCCTGTCGATGCTGGGGTCGCGCAACAAGCAGCTGGTCGCCGACGGCCTCAACGAATTGTCGTTCCGCCTCGGCTTCCGCTCGATCGATGGTTTCGCCGAACGTGTGGTGTACCGCGAGTTTTTCCCGCGCGGGTTGACTGCGCTCGACGACCTCGATGAGGCAACGCTCGGCACCCGGCCGAACCTCGGCCATGTGACGGCGCGGGAGGAGGTGACGAGCCTCCTGCGCCAGCTAAAATTGCCGCTCGACGAGCGCGGCCGGCGACGGGCGGCGAACCGTGCCGAATGGTTCGTCCAGGTCGACAAGCCGCTAGAAATCCACGATATCCTCGGCGCCTGAGCGGCCCGCGGTAGTTCGTTACGGCCGACAATACCCCGTAATGGTCCGGATATCCTCCGCTCCCTCGCGGAACTAGTTTCCGCCTCGCCCGTTTTTACTCTGCTTTTACCCAAGATTTGAACCTGACCTTGAGCTGCGGCGTACCAAGTTGAGGACGGTCGTTGCGTCTTCTTTTGGGCAATTGCTCAAGGAAGCGTGCATCGCACAATGATCAGGCGGTCAATTCACAACTTTTAGGCTTCCTGTCACGTCGGTGTGACGTATATTAAGGAAATAAGAAAAAGGGACCGCAAGAGTCTCGCAATCACTGGAAACCGGGCTGTTTTAGACCTGGTGTGAGGACGATCATGAAACGTGGAATTGCGGTTCTGGTTTCGGTTGGTGCGCTGGTCACGGTGGGCTATTTCACCGCCAGCAAATGGGCGATTCGCCACGAGACCATCACGTTCAACGATGCTTCGCGCGACAATCGTCCGGTGCAGGTCGATGTCGCCGTCCGGCGCGACAAGGCGATGCAGGCGGACGCCGGCATGATCAAGCTTCCGGTTGCGATCCTCAATCACGGCAACACTGTCAAGTTCACCGAATATTCCTTCCTGGCAAACATCTTCGCCGCGCGCGGCTACGAAGTGATCAGCATCCAGCATGACCTGCCGACTGATCCGCCGATGGTGACCAAGATCGGTGAGCCCTTTGTCGGACGTCTCGCGCAGATCCAGCGCGGCGTCGCCAATATCAAATTCGCCGTCGCGCAAATGCGCGAGATCCAGCCTAACGCCGACTATGATCATCTCACCGTGGTCGGACATTCCATGGGCGGCGACATCACGATGTATTTCGCCAAGCAGTACCCCGACGAAATCAGGAAGGTCGTGACGCTCGACAATTTGCGCGTGCCGTTCATGACCGACGGCAAGTTCAAGATCCTCTCGTTCCGCTCCAAGGATCCGCAGTTCAAGACCGATCCCGGCGTCATTCCCGATCCGGCGCTGTGCGAGAAGGCCGGAATCACCGTGGTGCAGACCGGCTTCCAGCATAACGACATGCGCGACACCGGCCCCGATACCGCGAAGTCGTCGATCCAGGATATGCTCGACAAGTTCCTGAGCGATACCGATAGCACTGCCGTAGCGCCGGTCGACACCAAAGCGTCGGTCGCGAACTTCAACGAACCTGGACCGGTCTCGCCCTTTGTGCCGGTCAAGCCGGCGGCAAAGCCGGTCACGAACTGACCGCCCCTTTATTCGGTTTCATCCAAGCCGCAACCGCCGCCGTGAGCGCATATGGCCGACGCCTTGCGCATTTCGGCGCATTGACGCCTTCTGCCTCCCGGCCCACATAGAGCTTGCAGGAAATTTGCGAGCGCTGATGTCCGGCGAACCCACCAAACCCAGATCAGGCGACGTAAGCTCCGCGCCCAAAACCGGCAAGGCCGGTTCACTGCCGGAGACCAAATCGTCGACGGCGGACGATATCGCCGCCTTTGTCGCCAAGGCGCGCGCAATGTCGCCGCATGCGCCCGGCGCCAAGGGCAGGCTGGTATTTGCGCTCGACGCCACCATGAGCCGGCAGCCGACCTGGGACCTGGCCTGCAGCCTGCAGGCCGACATGTTCAGGGAGGCCGCCTCGGTTGGCAGCCTCGATATCCGCCTCGTCTATTATCGCGGCCTCAACGAATGCCGGGCCACGGGATGGATTTCCGACAGCGCGCAGCTTGCAAAACTGATGAGCAAGATCGATTGCCGCGGCGGCAACACCCAGATCGGCAAGGTGTTGTCGGAAGCAAGGCGCGAGGCGGTCGCATCCGCGGTGCGCGCGGTGGTGTTCGTCGGCGACGCCATGGAGGAGAGCGTCGACGATCTCTGCACCAAGGCCGGCGAACTCGGCCTGCTGAAGGTGCCGGTCTTCATGTTCCAGGAAGGCCATGACCCGGCGGCCGAGCGCGCGTTCCGCGAGATCGCGCGGCTCACCGGCGGCGCCTGGTGCAGGTTCGATCCCGGCGCTGCGGCGCAATTGCGCGAGTTGCTGCGCGCCGCTGCCGCCTACGCGGCCGGCGGACGCGAGGCGCTCAAGCGCTTGTCGTCGAGCGGAAGCGGCGCGGCGAAGCTGCTCGGCCAGATGAAGTGATCTTCGTGCGACCTCGTTATGCCGCCGAACGATGATCGGCTACGGGTCGAGATGGGCGATGCCCATCTGTTTCAGCAAGGTCAGATTATCCTCGATATGCCAGTTGTCCGTGATCCGGCCGTCTTCCAGCTTGACAAGGTCGGTAGCGATGAAAGCGATTTCCTGACCCTGGCCCTGCGTCCGTCCCAACTTGCCGGTGAAGTGGCCGGTGAACTTCATATGAACCGTCACGTAATTTCCAGCGACGATCATCTTCTCGACGGCCACTTTAAGGTCGGGCACCGCGCCGCGGAATTGCCGGGAAGCAAAGGCCGGTCCTTCCGGCCCTTGCGGCCGACCCGGAGGCAATGTGCGATCGGTGAAGCTTGCGGCGATCGCTTGCTTCAGCAAGTTCTCGTCTCCGGTGTTCCAGAAATCGTAGAACGCGCGGACGGCATTCAGGTTGATGGTGGCTTGCGGTTCGCTCAGCGGAGCGGCGACAACCAGATCGCCGATCTTGACGCCTTCAGCCGAGAAGACCGGCGTGGACAGCAATGCGATAATCGCTACGACGAAAACGTATCTCACCGGCATGTCTTTCTCCCGACGATCCAACGCGCCAAGGCGCTACGAAAGTGAGGTTGCCTTTTTCGCGATTGCGTCGAGGGCGGCCGACAAATTGCCGGCCGCGGCCTCCGCCGCGCCGCTGACGCCGTGCCGCTTCGCAAGCCATGCGGGATCGTTGTAGGAAAGGAAGGTGACGCCTGAGCCATCCTGCCAGACCAGCGCCTTCAGCGGCAGGTCGATCCCGATCGTCTGAACCGACTGCATCAGCGGCGTGCCGCCTTTCGCATTGCCGAAGATCAGGACCTCGGTCGGCGGCAACGAAAGTCCGGCAGCGATTGCGCCAGCGGCGTGGTCGATGCGGGCGAAAATCGTCAGGCCGCGGGCCTTCACCTCGGCCTCGAGCCTGTCCATGGTGTCTTTCGGCCCGTGGCTGCTTCGCATCGTCGTCAAACCGTCCACCGCCATCGCGCGCTCCATAATTGAGGTGAGGGAAGGCCGTCATGTTTTTTGCCGTCAGGGCGACTATAATAACACAATGCCGACCCTGATCGCTGGCGCCGTCGCCGTTGTCGTTCTCTATTTGCTGCTGCAGATGTTTCGTGCGGCCAATCCGGCCGTGCTCGCGCGCGCGATCAAGATTGCGGGCGGCGTGGTCGCGCTCGCAGTGGCTGCGTTTACCGGCATCAAGGGCGAACTGGCGGTCGCCATCCCGCTCGGCATTTTCGGCGCCGGATTGCTCGGCTGGTCGCCGTTCGGGATGCCGGGTTTCCCCAATATCGGTGGCATGTTCGGCGGCGGCCAACGCTCGCCGGGGCAGGCCTCGCGGGTCCGCTCACAATTTCTCGATATGACGCTCGATCACGACAGCGGCGAGCTCGATGGCCAGATTGTGACCGGACCCTATGCCGGC
>Ga0209526_10001751_pt1 | contig 14561 bp, 7 predicted proteins | sample JacPinW_OM2H0_M1_FD_188566 | JGI IMG/M metagenome (GOLD analysis project Ga0209526, IMG submission 188566) | Forest soil microbial communities from Algoma, Ontario, Canada - Jack Pine, Ontario site 1_JW_OM2H0_M1 (SPAdes) (version 2) | ecosystem: Environmental > Terrestrial > Soil > Boreal... | reverse complement strand
TGGCTTGAGGCTTCAGTTCGTCCACGATATCGAAATCCCAGGTTCCCTCGGTGAGAAGCTTGCCTTTGAACTCCGGCCGGCGATTCATAAGAGTGATCGCGAGTTCTTTGTGCCAGTTCGGCGAGTTTGCGCCGCCGCTGTTACTCTGATCGGGTTTGTAGCCCATTTGCAGATGGACCACCGGGATTCCGGAAGCTCTGGTGGCGTTCAACAGGGTTACGATTTTCTGAATCACCCCCCGTGCAGGTGAAATATCCACGCCGGCGATGTCCAGCATTCCACCTTTGCTGGCGAAGGCGTTCTGCATGTCCACAACGACGACAGCGGATTTGGCCAGGTCGATTTCAACCGGCTCCGGTTTCGTTTTCAGTCTAATCATGTTTCATGCCGTTTTGTGGCTGTGTCTCATAGAGCTTCTTGATCCATTGTCCTTTCATTTCGAAACGTGGCAACGAACCTTCCGGTACGAACTCGACGGCCGCCGAAACATGGAGAACGGCTTTGATCTTCTTCTCGACGTCGAGCTTTAGAGTCTGCAAATCCAACGGTGAACTCCCTGCCTCCGCGACCACCTTTAACGGAGGCTTTACGCCCGGGCCCTGCTGATCGAGAAGAATTTGTATTTCGCCCGTTGTACGTGGATAAAAGCTCGACACCACGTCTTTGACCGCGGAGGGGAATACGTTGACCCCGAGCACGATCAGCATATCGTCGGTGCGGCCGACGCAACGCATCGCGAAGCCAGTGCGCCCGCACGGGCACGCTGTCTCCGTCACCGCTACGCGATCCCGCGTGCGAAACCTAAGTAGAGGCACGCATTCGCGCTCCAAGCTCGTATAGACGAGTTCTCCTGAAACACCCGTTTCGATCGGGAGTACTTCTCCGCTTTCTGGATCGATGATCTCTGGGAAAATGAAATCCGCTCCATTAAAATGCATGCCCCTCTGTTCGTGGCATTCGCCGAAAATAATAGGAGCCATGTCGGCATTTCCAAGCCCTTCCGTAATGCGCGCACCCCACTCTTCGACCATCTTCGCGCGTACGGATGGTATGCCCGCGCCAGGCTCCGCGCCACAAACAATCTTTGTCAGACCCAATTCACGTGGGTTCATCCCGGCTTCACGCCGGACATAGTCAGCCAGATAGATAGCGTAGGAAGGCGTGCAATGCAGAGCGTTGGCACGGAGCGCTTTGGATACCAGGACCAATTTCTCCGACGCGCCGGGACCAACGGGGACAAATGTGGCGCCAATCAGCTCGATCGCATCCTTGGATGGCAATCCGCCCACGAAGAGGGTTAAGCCTGCCGCATGAATCACAATGTCCGAGGGCCGAATTCCCTGCGCGAAGAACGAACGGGCGGTGATCCGCGTCCAGATTTCGGCATCGCGGCGCGTAACACCAACAAAGCTCGGGCGGCCGGTTGTGCCTGTTGAGGAATGAATGCGAATAACGTCAGTCATTTCCGCCGCCATATGGCGCCCAAGCGGCGGGCAGCTAAATTGGCTTTCCCGCAGTTCTTCCTTAGTCGTAAACGGGAAGTGGGCCAAGTGCGGCAACACTTGGAAGTGTTCTCGACGGACGCCCGCGGCATGAAACTTATCCTTGTAGAACGGCGATCGAGCGTAGAGGTAGTCCAGTTGTTTTCCGAGCTTGGCCTGCTGGAGCGCGCCGAGCGGTGCCGCTCCCATGGTTTCGATCTCCGGATCAAAGAATTCAGTTTTCTGCATCGCGGACCAAAACCTCGACGGCGCACCCTGCTGGAACTCGGTCAACCGCGTCAGCGGTTCCTCCCTTTTCTTCCTAGCGTCTCGAATTCAATCTCCGCTAGTCACGGCCCGCTTCGACGATCTTGTCGGCCAAGGCCGCGGAACTCGTGAAGACCACTTCATGACTCCCGAGCATTTGTACCAGCCGGTAGAGCCCTAAACGGCTGGACATGCGAGGGTGCCAGCCCATTCCCTAGGCGGCAGCGCGGTGCCCTCGGTGCACTTTATGTAACTCTTCGGAATGTCCAGTGCATAGAACTTATTCAGATCCAGCCTGTCCCTCGGGTCTCTGCAGCCCTCGAAATGATCGTTCCGCCGCAGCCGACGATATCATCGAGAGAACGCCCGACGATGTAGCCCGCAATCGATTTCGTACACTGCCGAAGTGAGCGATGGTGCCGTTCCAACCGTTTTCGGCGTGCCACGAACCTTGTACAAGTACGAGGGTAGCCAAAGCCAGTTTCTCCAGGACGTCCTACGAAGTTATAAGCTACGCGCATTCTTGTTGCAACGCTTCGGTACCGTGCTCACACTTGCTGCACGGTCTCCAATCGGGCAGGAACCTCTCGATTCATCCGGCTCGAATTGGGGGATAGCCGCTGAACCGCTGCGGCCTGCCTCATCCGCCGAGCTCCTCTCATTTCTGGTTGGCTCATTGCGACAGGAGAAGCAGTGGTTTACTTTCATTCCTCTTCGTGGACGTCACTGGACCCGATAGCCTCCGAGCCTTTTCTTTCTCCGTTCACCCCCACTCTCATTGGAGAGCAGCGGGCCGAAGGTAGTTTGAAGCTTCCTCCTGCAAAGCGGCTCCGAAGATCCTCGCTCATCGACTACACAGTGATGAGGAGAGTCAGCTCTATCGGCGCCTCCCGTTTTGCTCATGGCACAATCAGAACGAAAACTTGACACCGAATTGAAGTTGCCGCGGGTTCAGCATAGTTCTGGGCATTCCGAAATTGCCGTTCGGTGCGGGTGGAACACCAAATGTTGCCGGAATGGGACCCGCAGGAATCTGCCCGGCGGCCGCCAGCGCCGCCAGCGTGGGACAAGACACCGTGCCCTGCTCGATCGCGACAGAGGCAGCATCCCCAAAGTGTTTTGGCACGGCTCCACAGAAGACGGGCGAGCCGTAGACGCTGAATACCTCGTCGATGTTCTGTCTGTTGAGGAGGTTAAACGCATCGAACGTCAGGTCGAGCCGCCGGTTCTCGTGGAACACGAAATACCGCGACAAGCGAAAGTCCCAGCTGCGCAACGGCTGACCGACATATGCGTTTCTCGAGGACAGCCCGACCCGGTCGGTCACGGGATTCGTGTCACCATTGGCATCGCCTCCGACGAACATGGTGAAGGGACGCCCGCTCTGCACCGTGACAATGCTGCTCACGAGGAAGTTTCGCGCGAAACTACTCCGGGGCGCTTCCGCCGTGAAGTTCATTACAAAGCGGTGCCGAACGTCCTGGTTCGAGTTGGCGCGTTCCGTTTTGTTGTCGAACTGATTCTGCGGCAGGTTGATAAAGGTCGTGAAATTTCCGTTGTCGATGATGTGCGAGAAGGTGTAGTTAGCATTTAGATTTAAATATTTGCCAATCCGTTCGATCGCTTGAAACGTCAAGCCGTGGTACACGGCGTTCACGATGCTGTCGTTATAGTCCAAGAAGCCGCCATTGGAAAATTCATTTCCCGTGAAATAAGGTTTGCCCACAAGCAGCACCGGGGTCCCCGAACAAGCGCTGATGGTGCCGTTCGGGTTGAGCCACCCTTGCGCGGCGGGGGAGTTAAACGGAGGACCGGGTACTCCAGTAGGTCCTTGCGGATTCCCGGGCTTCGTCGTTCCTACAGGACAAGATGTGTTCAGGCCATTTCCGAGCACCAGCCGGTGTGCACCCACAAACAAGTACCCGATGTCGACCGTCAGGCCTTTTCCAAGTTGCCGGTCGATCTGCAGGCTGGCCTGCTCGGCATAGGGAAGCTTGCTGTGGTTGCGATCCATTCCTCCGGCGCCAGCTGTGCAGGCCGGCGGGCACACACCTGTTATGTTTTCTGTCGGATACAGGCCAGTTGTGAGAATGCTTGCGGCCGTGACCGCCGGTGCATCAAGACAGAGAGGGGGAGCCGGAGGCGGCCCCAATACGGGTATCGAGAAAACTGCCGGGCAAGTTACGCCTCCTGGGAGAAACGATGCTAAGTTCACGGCATTCAACTGCCAGCCACCTGTGTCCGCTCCCTTCCGGATCATCGGAAGGGTTATGCCGGGGAGGAACTCAGACACCGTCTTCTGATTCCCGGTGATAAAGAAGAAGGTCATGTTGTTGCGATCATCGAACAGACCAAATCCGGCGTGAATGGCGGTTTTTCCATCCGGAGAATAGGCAATCCCGACTCTCGGCTGAATGGCCCCGTAGTAGGAGGCAATTTGGTCGCTCAAGCCGGTTTCCAGGTCGTACCGCAAACCGTAGTTGAGGGTGATCTTGGGAGTTACGCGCCACTGATCCTGAGCAAAGAAACCGTAGTATCCATGATTGAGCGTGAACCGATAGTTGTTCCTGAGCCCGGGCGCAAACGCGTTCGTCCAGTTTGTCGTATTGAGTGGAGTTGCGTTGTTGAGCGGAGCTTGGCCGTCCACGTAGCCGGTTTTTGCCAGTGCAACACCGTAGAAAGTCACAGCGTCACCTGCGGCGAAAGGCGGCAAAGGACAGGGACCTTGGCTCGCGATCTGCGGAATCGCCGGCCCGGCTGGTTTGTCTACAAAGTTGGCGAAATCCACCAGGCAGTTTAGCCCCGGCAGAATAATCCGCGCCGGCGTGAAGCCTGGATAGATCGTGGCATCCCAAATGTTGTTGGAATCAAAGCCGAACTTAACAAGATGCTTGCCTTTGACCCATGCCATCGAATCCGAGAACTGGAAGCGGCTTTCGTAGATGGAATCGAGGGTGCCGAAGTTGTGTCCGAACGACAAATCGTTGGGGATATCGAGATCGGGCTCGCCGGTTACGCCGGGAAAGTTATAGTGCCGCCTCGCGTACTGTAGCAAGACGGTGTTGATTAAGTTGGGCCTGAGCGACGAATCCAGCGTTCCGACCAGAGATTGATCGCGGATAAAAAGATCGCGTCCGCCGCTCGGTGTGCCGACGCCGCCACCGTCTTCCGTATTGCCCACCAGTTGATTCAAGTCCCGTGCGTCTTCCACGTTGTAGCGGAGGGCCAACCGGTGGTTCGCTCTGAGCACATGATCAAGTCTGACAAAACCGTAGTCGTTGTCCTTGGTCTTCAGAGTGCCGAGGTTTTCCGGCGCGAGTCCTAGATAGGCCTTGGCCTGGTCAATTACCGCGACGTTGTTTCTGAAATCCGGCGGAAGAATTGGAGACTCTCCGCGCCGCTGCCCCTCATAGTTCATGAAGAAGAACGTCTTGTCCGGCCGGACTGGACCGCCCATCGTGCCCCCGAATTGATTCGATCGGAGCACGTGCGGATCTGGCGACGGCTGGAGGAGTGACCTTGCATCCACGGCGCTGTTTTGCAGGTAGTCGTAGACCGAACCGTGAAACCCGTTGGTGCCGGATTTGGTAACCACGTTTACAATTCCACCCAATGCTCGCCCATATTCCGACCCAAAACTGTTGTTCACCACGCGGAATTCCTGCACCGATTCCTGAGGGGGAGTCGCGCGCTGCACTCCGGTATTCGAGTTGATGAAGTCCGCCCCGTCTACGGTGATGATATTGCTGAACGACCGCATGCCCCCGAAAGAGATTTGCGTAATCTCAAACTCGGTGAACGTCGTTCCCAAACTCGTCCGTCCCGTAGCCACCCCGGGGGTTAATAGCGCAAAATCGGTGAACAATCGGCCGCTGACGGGTAGCGACCCGATCTGTCGCGTCTCGATAACCTGGCTGATCTCCGTCTTCGTGGGTTCCACAGTCTGCAGTTCCGTGCTGACGGTAACTTGCTCGCCGACGCTAGCGACCTTCAGCGTAACGTCGAGTGTTGCCACCTGGCCCACGCGTAACTCGATTCCGGTCTGCGTGTAGTTCCCGAACCCCGTGTAGGAGACCTTCATTTCGTAGTGACCCGGCGGCAAGTTGGGAATCACGTAGAATCCGTTCACGCCAGAGGTCGCCGGATAAGTGCTGTTGGTTTCAGTTTCACGCAGGCTGATCGATGCCTTGGCGACCGAGCCGCCTTTTTCGTCGAGCACCGTGCCATTCAATTGCGCGGAGCCCAGGCCTGCCTGTGCAAAAGCGGAGTCGGTGCGTGCGAGGAGCACACCGAAAGCGAGAATTGCCAGAAACCACCCAGGTCCCCTCATAACAGACTCCTTCTGGCGACCAAGCGCCCTAGAGAGTTGCGGACATGGCTTTCTTGATTTCCCTTTAGGTCGAGAACACGCCTACGGTGAGAGAAGATCTAGTGTGCGGGTCTGGCTTTGTCAAGCCTTTAATCGCTCACTGTGTGCGAATATCGGCCGACGCCGCTTGCCGTTCCGTCACCGGAGGGCCCGGGAAGGCTTGCTAATCTGCGTCAAAACACTTATTTTTCGGACGCCGGAAAAGCACTCCGGATGGAGGTTGCGCCGTTGCTTCGTCGACCAAGAATCACTGCGGCGCTGCTGGCGCTCTCGTGCGTCGGCGGTGCGATCCAACGGACATCCCATCCCCCCACAATCCACGGTGCACCCCAGAAACCGGCGAGCAGTCCCACAGATGTCAGCGGCCAAAGAGTCGTCCATGCCGATGCGGAACCTGGGAATTGGCTGACCTACGGACGTACGTATTCCGAACAACGCTTCAGTCCGCTTAACCAAGTCAACGACCACAATACCGCGCAACTTGGCCTCTCGTGGTACTTCGATCTCGACACCCATCGTGGACAAGAGGCCACGCCGCTCGTCGTCGACGGCGTGATGTATTTCACGACCGCATGGAGCAAAGTCGTGGCGCTCAACGCGGCAACCGGCGCCCTGCTCTGGAAATACGATCCCAAAGTACCGCCGGAATGGGCCGCAAACGCTTGCTGTGATGTCGTCAATCGTGGTGTGGCGGTTGGGGACGGCAAAGTTTTCGTTGGAACGCTCGATGGCCGTTTGCTCGCGCTCGATGCCGCTGCGGGAAAACGCGTATGGGAAACGCTTACCATTGACCGGCGATTCCGTTACACCATCACCGGCGCTCCCCGAGTCATCAAAGGCAAAGTGATCATCGGCAACGGCGGAGCAGAAATGGGCGTGCGAGGTTACGTCTCGGCCTATGACGCACAGACCGGCAAGATGGTCTGGCGCTTTTACACCGTGCCCGGCGATCCTTCCAAACCATTCGAGAATCCCATCCTTCAACAAGCCGCCAAGACCTGGACCGGCGAGTGGTGGAAGAACGGCGGTGGTGGCACCGTCTGGGATTCCATATCCTACGATCCCCAACTCGACTTGTTGTACATCGGCACGGGAAATGGCGATCCCTGGGCCCGCGAAATTCGAAATCCGCAGCGCCAAGCAAATCTGTTCGCCTCCTCGATCGTTGCCCTCAAGCCGGATACCGGCGAATACGTCTGGCACTATCAGGAAAACCCTGGTGACGAATGGGATTACGATTCGGACGAACAAATGATCCTGGCCGATCTGACGATCGATGGCCGGCTTCGACAAGTCCTTCTGCACGCGCCCAAGAATGGTTTTTTTTACGTACTCGACCGCGGCACGGGCCAGCTTCTATCTGCGAAGCCTTTCACACGCGTCACCTGGGCCACCGGCATCGACCTGCAGACGGGCTTCCCGATCGAGTCCCCGACCGCACAGTATGAAGGAACCCATACACCTGCGTTGGTTTCTCCAGGGCCCGGCGGAGCGCACAGTTGGCAACCGATGTCGTACAACCCGGGAACTGGCTTGGTCTATTTTCCGGTGCTCGAGTCCGGCTTCGCCTATAAATCCGCCGAACACTTCCGTCACCATGAGCTCGCTTGGAATACCGGCATTGACTCCGTCGCCGCAGGTTTGCCGCAGGATCCCAAGATCAAGAAGGCCATTATGGCAAGCGTCAAGGGCCATCTCACAGCATGGGATCCGGTGAAACAGAGGGAAGTTTGGCGAGCCGAACGCCCAGGGCCCGTGAATGGCGGGACTCTGTCTACCGCGGGCAACTTGGTGTTTGAAGGTACCGGCTACGGCCAGTTCGAAGCGTTTCGCGCGGACACCGGCGAGAAACTCTGGTCCGTTCCGACAGAAAGCGGTATGACGGCGGGCCCTATCTCCTACAGCGTGAACGGCGAGCAGTACATCGCCGTTCTCGTTGGCTGGGGCGGCGTGCTGGCCCTCGCCGCCGGAGAGGTGGCGCTGCAGTCCCCGCGTCTCGCGAATATCCCGCGAATGCTGGCGTTCAAGTTGGGCGGCAAAGCGAGTCTGCCACCGGCTCGGGAGAGCAGGCCCCGGGCTTTGACCCCGCCCCGTCCGACCGCCAGTCCCGCCACGGTCCAAAAAGGGGAAGAGTTGTACCAAAATAACTGCGGCGGTTGTCATGGGGATGTCGCCGTGAGCGGCGGCGTCTTGCCCGACCTACGCTACTCCGGCACGCTTGGCGGCCAGCAATGGTTCCACGTTGTGCTGGGCGGCCTGTTGCGTCGGTACGGCATGGTTTCGTTTTCTAAAGAACTCTCCCGCCAGGATGCCGAAGCCATTCGCGCCTATGTGATCTTCCGGGCGAATCAGAGTGTGCAGCAAAACAACTCCGACCCAGGCATGACTGCTCCGCCGGAGCGCAAACCATGATCCCAGGCCAGATCAGGAACGTTCTGCCTCGCGAGAGCCTGATTTGTAGTCTCCACGCTTTTGATTCGCCCGAGGATTTTGCAGCTATCGCTCCCGTGAGCCAATGTTCTCAGCTTCGCCTGCCTTACGAGCGGAGGCGCCCTGCAGACTCTCGATGGCGATCCATCCATTCCCAGGACGGCTGTCGCGATCCAAGAAATAATTGATCCATGAACTTGTTCCCTGAAGCGAAGGGTTTCGCGGAGGAACGTAAGTTTGCAGTTCGCTCATTCTACCTGTAGCCTTGGCGCGGTCGTAGACGGCGATCCAGATGCAGGGCTTGTCCACAACTTCACAGCCGCCGTTCAACGTGCCGCCGCAGGGACCGTTGCGCATGCCCTTCGGGCACGTCTGCGGACAAACGTATTCCATATGACTGAGCACGCAGTTGCCACAAGCCTCGCACCCGAACAGCGGAAACTTGATCGCAAACTCGACTCGTTCCAACGCCTTCGCGGCGGCAGGCCGCCTGTCCAGCCAGCGAAATATCGCCGTGAGAAAGCGGCGCAGCCGGCCAGGCCGGTTGACCGGAAACAGTATGCTCATCGTGTCTAGCAGTCGTGGCAGCAACCCGGGGCTTTTCGGCGGTGCAGGCGGTGTGTCAAATAAATAGAAGGTCTTCTTGGGCGCCCAATCCAATTCTTCCGCGAATTCTTCCCACCGCGGAGCGATCACTTCGGATCGCCGGATGATCCATCGAATGCTGTCCGCCTGATGGTTACCGCCCAAATAGGCACCGGCGTATCCAAGACCCCGCAAGATCGCTACCATTCTCGCAGCCCGCTCAAGCCGTGCCGCGCGGCCTGCGTCTGGGGACTTGGCTTCCACGCGGATCTTTTCCAGAAGCTCCGGCGAAACCCAACATCCCGGAGGCTCTCCCTTCGCCATCTTCCCCGCGGCTTTCGCGTGCAACACATAGACGTTGCCCAGAAGAGGTACTCTCAGATTTCGTTCCGCGACGTAGCGGTGCAGTTCGCGAAACTTGCGGGCGTCAAAGCCGAGCTGCGTGATCGCGTAGTCGGCTCCGGCGGCGACCTTCTTTGCCAGTTTTAGGTATTGATATGCGCAATCGGCCTCCGTGTATTTGAACGGGGACACCGCGACGGAAATCCAGAATGGCATTCCACGCTGGCGCATCTCGTCTATCAGGTGAACGAGTTGCACGGAATCCAGAGCGAAATTCGGCGGCGCAGCACGCGGATCAGTGCCCTTGGGATAATCGCCGCTGAGCGCCAAGGCATTTTCAATGCCCAGAGCATTGAGGTCTGCGAGCGTCTTGGTTATCGCGGTGGAGTCCCGGTTTACGCAAGTGAGGTGAATGTTGGGAGTAAGCCCTCGGGCACGCGCAGCCGTGCCCACACGGATCGGATCATGACCCATGGCGCCGCCCGCATAGCTCGTAATGCTGCCTGCCACCACGCCGGACACTTGCGCCAATTGCGAAGCGACGTCGAGCAACTTCGCCTCACGCGTTAGGCGGCTTGCCACCAGCTCGACGACGTAACAGAACCGTCGAGCAGTCAGCGCCTCCCGCAGTGGATTCGCTGCAGCCATCTCAGGTTCCAAGCTCCTTGCGTACCAGCCGCGTACCTTCCACCATAGCGCAGAGCTTTGCGAACGCCACCTGTCGCGGCAGATGGAAGCAGCCACAATCCGGAAGGACGAAAAGACGCTCGGCGGGTGCGAATTTCAGGCTTTTTCGAATGCGCTCCGCAACGATGTCGGCAGTCTCGACGGCGTGCGTCTTCACGTCGATAGTTCCAACTCCTACCTCAAAGTGAGGGACGAGCTCGCGGAGAAGTTGCAAATCTTCCTCTCCTCTCCGCGCGAATTCCAGTGTGAGCTGGTGCACTTTCGCGTCAAAAATTCTCGGCAGCAGGTAACGGTAACTTCCCTCCCAGGAAGGCTTGCCGTAGCGATTGCCGTAGCAGATGTGAACGCCGATTTTTGCCTGCACGCCCTCGACCAGAGTATTCAGTACGTTCACACCCCAGACCAAGTCCTCCGGAAAACCGGAATAGTACGGCTCGTCAATCTGGATATACCGGGCTCCGGCTTTCACAAGCTCTTTCAGTTCCAGATTCAGAACGCGCGCAATGTCGGTAGCGAAAGCCTCTTCGGTCGGATAAAACTTGTTGTGAATGCGCTTGGAAAGAGAGTGAGGTCCGGTAATACAGAACTTGGCCTCGCGGCCTGTGTTCGCGAGGAGAAAACGAAAGTCCTCCACTAGACCAAGAGAAGCGTGGGGAAGTTTCCCCTCCACCACGCTGTCATAAAAATCGTAATAGAATTTCTTCGAAGCCCGGTCGATCTGGACGCCGGGCAAGCGCTCGACGAAATAATCGATCAAATTGTCGCGACGGAGCTCTCCGTCGGTAATGATGTCAAGCCCTGCGACCTCTTGGTCCTTGATCGCGGCTTTCACCGCCGTGTCGTGAATCTCGTCGAGATCGACGCGACTGATCCGCCGCGCGAAGTATTCCGTTTTTAAGCGCTCGAGCCAACCTGGCATCGAGTAGCTGCCAACGACGGTGGTAGGAAGAAGGGAAAGGCTCATAGCACTTACTCCCGTTGCGTTGTGTAGAGGATCGACGTACGCGATCCTTTTCGGTAGTGGAACGGCGCAAAGTGCACGTCGTAACCTGCGCGTTCTGCAACCTCTCGCAACAGAACGCCGTTCACCCAGTTCACGATCGAGCCGTCCAGCTTTCCCGGACCTTGAAATCCCAGCCGGCAGTCGTTGAGGTTGCTGATGAAAATATCCTGAACTTGAAGGTAGCCGCGAGGATGAAGAAGCGGAACCGTGTTGCGAAAGCTCTCCAGTGCTCCCGAACTCAGGTGGAAACGCAAGTCACTCGGCGCGGTTCGCAGTACGTCCGCGAGCTGCCTCGCATCAAGTCCAGCGGGAAGCCTGTCGTGAGTAACTTCGTTCAAGGGAACGAGCCGTTCTTCCAGTCGCAGACACTTCCATACATCCTGCCAAAACGCCACACCCTGGCTCCGTTCGTGGAAACAGTCCGGACCTACTTCGAGCAATCGGCCCACCATGCGGCTAACTTCGGTAACCGCGAGACGAAACGCATGCGCGATGCGGTCCGCTTCGGCAATCGGGAGATATGCACGAACCTGCACAAGATAGAGCCTGCCATCCCTACGTGCGAGTTCTTCGTCCGGCAGGTTGTCATATACGTTGGTCAGATGAATGTGCAGGATCTTATGGCGTAAGAAAGCGAGCGTCTTGATTGGATTGAGCGCGTCCAAAACGAGGAAGCTGCAAAGATCAAGATGCGCTTTCACTGCTGGTCTCGAACGCTCCAAAGTGGCTAGCGAATAATCCGCCAAAAGAAATTTCAGCCGCGAGTAGTACCGCGTCCCACGTTCTTCATCCAGGAGGCGAAAACGATCGAGCCATAGGCCCGAACGGGTACCCATTCCGACACCAATCTCAAGAACGAAAATCTCCGTAGGCAGTTGATTGTGACTCTCCAAATCCTTCACAAGTGTCCAAAAATCGGCCACGCTATCCGCTACCGCGTCCACATGGTTCGCATCGGACTTGCCGCCCGGCAGCGCTTGCTCGTAACTCCGGCCGGTCGCCTTCTCCCAATCCGTCAGGTGATGCCAGTACAATCCGTTGAACTTCCACGCGATACTGGCACGAAACGAGTGGAAATCCTCCAGAACCAGGCGGCCGTCTGGGCGCGGAGCCTCCGGGTCTGCCCGTAGCATCGCTTCATGCAACTTGCCTCGCAAAGCCCCCGGCGAAATCTGCCGCGTATCGATGTGGACGTCCACTAGCGATGGATCCTCGCCGGCCTCGCTCGCTGCCCGCATAATCATCACCGGCTCGCGAAAATTCCGTCGATATTGAATCCAATCCAGATGAATTCGCAGCCGCGCAAATTGAGCTTCGTCGATATGGCCTTCCTCAAGCAGCCCATACAATGCGTCAATCACATCCTCAGAGGTGGCCGCTGCGGACTTTCGTTGCAGGTGATTGAATTGAAGGATCATGGTCCTTGTGAAGCGGCAACGGGCGGCCATCGTAACAGCCAGCTTCACTCCGCACAACGTACTACGCTAGTCTAAAGCGGTTTGCGTTCGATTATCGCCGCGGCTCCGCGGAGCCGTGCGTTTCGAACCGAGTATTCCTACCCTGCTTAACGTGGCGCCTCCAGCACCGTCACCGCGCACGCCGCCAGGTCCATCCCCATGATCCCGCCGCCGTTTTCAGCCAATCCGAGGCGCGCCTTTGGCACTTGAATGGCACCAGCTTCCCCGCGCAGCTGAATGCACAGCTCGTTCAGCATCATCAATCCCGTAGCTCCGATCGGATGACCTCTTGAAACCAGACCACCCGACGGATTCACGGGAATCTCTCCCCCGCGTTGCGTCGCACCGGAAGCGGTGAATGGCCCACCTTGTCCTCGGGGACACAGCCCCAGATCTTCCATTAAATGAATCTCAGCAGACGATGTGGCGTCGTGAAGCTTCACAAGATCAATATCGGACGCCGAGAGTCCCGCCATCTGGTACGCGCGTTTCGAGGCACGTACGGGCGCTCGATCATCTTTCCAAGATGATTCGAACAATCCACCCGCGATCGCATGTCCTCGCACGCCAACCGCCCGGCTCCGTACCTCAGCGGATGCCCGTCGAAGAAAGCTTGCGGAACACAGTAATGCCGCCGCCGCTGCATCGCCAACAGGAGCGCACATCGCGCGGGTCAGTGGCTCGCTGACTAGTCGATCAGCAAGAACCGCTTCGGCATCCATGGGAAATCGGTACTGCGCTCGTGGATTCCCAGCAGAATTCGTATGGTTCTTCGCGGCAGCATAGGCGATTTGCCGCGCGGTGGTTCCATACTGCGCCATATGCGTCTTTGCAAACAGTGCGTAGATATCCATCGCGAGGGAACGATCCGCTTGCTGCTCGAATCGCGAACCGTGCTCGGCAGCTGCGCAATGATAAAGGTCCAGCCAATCCTTCGGATCGATCCAGTCCGTGCCCTTCTCGAGTCGAGCGAGCATCTCCGTTCGGCGCTCGCGGTCGTACATCTTCTCCATACCGATCGCGAGCGACACTTCGCATTGCCCAGACAGAATATCCTTCCACGCGCCATGGAACGCCAAACTTCCGCTGGCGCACGCCCCTTCCACGTTAGAGGTCGCGACGCCCACAGGCAGCAGCCCCTGCCTTACCAGCGGGAGCAGACACACCTGACCCTTCACGTTCGGCTGGCCCCAGAAATCCAGCAACATATTGCTAAACCAGACATGACCGATGGTGCCGGGATCAAGACGGGCGTCGGCGAGCACTCCGACGTACGCGTCGCGGACGAGCTCTTTCGGCCCCCGCTCCGGAAAGCGCCCCGCGGGAGTGCTGTAGATACCCAGGATGAAAACGTCGTCGATCAACTTTTAGGCCCGCCGCACATTTCTTTCAATGGACGTCGCGCTCCAGGCCGACCCAATACGGCCGGCGAAGCTCTTTACGATCGATCTTCCCAGCCGCAGTCTTGGGAATTTCGTCGCGGAATTCCACGGACTTCGGCGCCTTCACTCCGCCGAGCCTCGCCTTGCAGTGCACCACAACCTCTTGCTCGGTGAGCGATTCTCCAGCCCGCAACGTGATCAACGCCTTAACCGCTTCGCCCCATTTCTCGTCGGGCACGCCGATCACTGCGCATTCCTGGACCTGCGGCAAAGCCATGATTCCCGCTTCCACTTCCGCGGAATAGACGTTGAAGCCGCCCGAAATGATCAGGTCTTTCTTGCGGTCGACAATATAAAAGTATCCGTCTTCATCGTAGTAACCGACGTCGCCCGTATGATGCCAGCCATGCGTCCGTATCTCGGCCGTCGCTTCCGGCATTTTGTAGTACCCGGGTGTCACGAGTGAACCGCGCGCCACGATCTCGCCGACTTGATTCGCTGCAAGCAGCTTGCCGTCGTCGTCCATGATTGCGAGTCGCACCGCAGACGTCGCTCTGC
>Ga0209526_10001750_pt1 | contig 14568 bp, 16 predicted proteins | sample JacPinW_OM2H0_M1_FD_188566 | JGI IMG/M metagenome (GOLD analysis project Ga0209526, IMG submission 188566) | Forest soil microbial communities from Algoma, Ontario, Canada - Jack Pine, Ontario site 1_JW_OM2H0_M1 (SPAdes) (version 2) | ecosystem: Environmental > Terrestrial > Soil > Boreal... | reverse complement strand
GGTAACCACCCGACAGGCCTATGACGAGACCATCTGTGCGCAGAACGAAGTGCAGAACCGCCAACGTCTGGAAGCCAGACTCCGGAAACAGGCCCGCGAACTCGGATTACAGGTTGTTGCCATATAACAAGAGAAGTTCCTCAGGAGGAGGAGCTTTACGCGTCGCGTCGTCTGTGAGCATGTTTAGGAATTCGCCGTAAGCGCTGAACAAGTCTTTTGAGATAGCTTCCGGAACGCCATAGCTCTTAACCGACCGGTCATTTACCGCCCACGCTGCCGCGCTGAGCGCGCTTGTCGAAACGGCAAATGCGTACCGCTTCTATTTCGGCGTTTACGTGCGCAGCGTCAGTCGCTTCACGCCGATCTACATGGCCCTGATCGACCCGTTCCGCAGGCTGGTCGTCTATCCGTCACTCCTTAGGACCGTCCGCGCGAAGTGGAATAAAACCTTCGGCACGGCCTGTCTCGCGCAAAGCAACGTCTGGAGCAAGCGGGATCGATGAGGGCGCGCGGCCGCCATCGACCCCGCCGGCGCCGCGACCAACTTTTGCGCGTGCGATAGTTGAACTCGGTAAACACACGAGCAGCTTGGCCGCTCTCCCGATACTGTTGTCGCGCCTGTTTCATCCTAGCTTCCTGCGCAAACGCCTGTTCTTGGCCAGCCCGAACACGTAATCTACGCTGTGCTGCTCGCACCAACTCATCAACCCCTCGCGACAGAACCCGGAATCGCCGCGCACGATGATCTTCAGCTGCGGCCATACTCGTCGCAGCTGCTCTACGATCCGCGCCACCTCCTCGACCGCTCCCGCCGCGCCATCGATATTGGAAGGCCGCAACCGCGCACACACCAGCTGCTCTCCAATAAAGAGGTACAACGGTAGATAACAGTAATCGCCGTAGTAAGCGTGAAAAAATCTGCCTTCCTGATTCCCATGCACGGGGTCATCGGTGGCATCCAAATCGAGCACGATTGGCTCCGGCTGGCGCGGCTGCGATTGGATGTAGAGATCGACCAACAGCCTGGCCACTGCCACCTCGTCCATCACGATCTTCTTGTAGCGCGATTCCTCATCCGCGTCAGCTGGGGTTAACTCCAGCCGGTTCAGAGTGCTCTTGCCCGCTCCCGCCTTGCCGCGATCCTGTTCCCGCCGCCGCTCCCGCCCTTCCACCTCGCTTAAAGCGAAGTTGGTTCAGGGCGACTCAGAAAGGGACTTGCGATTACAAGCGCATCTCCGGGACCGACCCGCGGCACGCCTCGATCATTCGGATGTTAAACGCAGAAAAGCCGCCCGGAGCTGTGTAACGCTACGACGGGCGGCTTTACTCCCCCTCAGCTCGCCTCCACATTATACCGGCTTTTGGCCGCCGTCCCCCTCTTGACGATCAGGAGGAGAGGGCGTTATTCTTCCTCTTGATCGTCAGGGGGAGTGCCTTTATGTCGGACAAGCCGGGTGATCTCGTCCAAGGCACGCTGGACATGCTCATCCTTAAAACGTTGGCGCTGGAGCCCGCACATGGGTATGGAATCGCCGTCCGGATCGAACAGATGAGCAAAGGAGTTTTCCGCGTCAATGCGGGGTCGCTGTTTGTGGCCTTTCAACGACTGCAACGAGCTGGACTGATCAGAAGCGAATGGAAAGCCACCGAGAATAACAGGCGAGCAAAGTATTACGCCCTGACAGAGCAAGGGCGAAAAAGGCTCAGCAGCGAAACACGGGAATGGGAAAGACAAGTGGCTGCAATCGCCAGAATCTTGGAGGCGTCGTAAATGGTCATGTCATTGCTGCGAAGTGTTGCGGGCGGACTCCGATCACTGTTCCGAAAAGCACAGGTTTGCCAGGAACTGGACGAAGAACTAGATGGCTTCCTGGAGATGGCAGCTGAGGAAAAGATGAAGCAAGGGATGAGCCGCAAGGACGCACTTCGCGCCGTGCGCCTGGAGCGGGGGAGCCTCGAAGTTGCAAAGGAAGTCGTCTGGTCTGCCCACTGGGAATCTGTCGTCGATACGCTGTGGCAGGATTTTCGTTTCGCACTCCGTATGCTGCGCAAATCGCCCGGCTTTGCCGCTGCGTCGATTCTCACGCTTGCCTTAGGTATCGGCATCAACACGGCCATATTCAGCTTGTTGAATGCTCTGATCAGACCGCTTAACGTCCCCGAACCTGATCGACTCGTTCGAGTCTTTTCCGGGCGATTCGGAACCTCGTATGAAATGTCTTATCCAAACTATGTAGATCTGCGCGGGTCTGCGCAATCGTTCTCGGAATTGGCGGTCTATTCGTTCCCACAGCCAATGAGCCTCGGAGTGACCCACAGCGGAGAGGCGACGAGCGAGCGGGTATGGGGAATTGTCGCCTCTGGTAATTACTTCCAAACGCTCGGTGTCTCAGCCGCGCTAGGCCGCACTTTTGCTCCCGATGAGGATCGGACCCCCGATTCCCGCCCTGTAGTTGTAATAAGCCATCGCCTTTGGAGAGAAAGGTTCAACGGAGACCCGAACATCGTCGGCCTCACGGTCAAGCTCAACGGTTATCCATTTGAGGTGATCGGCGTCGCACCAGACCGTATGCTTCGGGGAGGTCTGCTGCTGTCGAACGATCTCTGGCTTCCGATGATGATGGAGGGCGAAGCTATGCCGGGGCAAAGCTTCAAACTCACCAGCCGGAACGAGACGTTCTTAAACGTCATTGGCCGCTTGCGGCCAAGCGTCAGCTTGACGCAATCACGCGCCGAAGCGAAAACTCTGGCTGATCGTATGGAACGTGGACATCCCAAGGAGAACCATCAATTCGGGCTTTCTGTACTGACGGAGCGCGAAGGGCGAACTCCCTTCCTTCCAGGTCTGGAGCGGTTCGGATGGATACTTCTCGCAATCGTCGGGTTGGTCTTGCTGATCGCTTGCGCCAATGTAGCCGGCCTGGTGCTGGTCCGTGCCTTGGGACGCCGCAGGGAACTGGGCATTCGCATGTCCCTAGGCGCAGGCCGCTGGCGCCTTGTACGGCAACTCATTACAGAAGGCATGATCTTGTCTTCGTGCGGTGGCCTGTTCGGATTGGGTATTGCGGCCTTTGCCATCCGCACGCTGCTCAAGTTCGCGCCTCCCGTGCCGCTGGAAATTTCACTCGACCCGAGTCTTGATCATCGCGTCCTGATGTTTACGCTCGGAGCGTCATTGGCGACAGGAATCCTCTTCAGCACGCTTCCCGCGTTTCGCTCGACCAAGCTGGACGTCACCCGAATGTTGAAGGCTGGGGATGCCAGCTTGGGCGAAAGTCGCACACGTATGATGGGGCGCGATGCGCTGGTAGTTGGGCAGATAGCCGTCTCTCTGTTGTTGTTGATTATGGGGGGTCTCTTCGTACGGTCCCTGGAAAAAGCTCAACAGATTAATTCGGGTTTCGATCCCACGAACCGGTTGCTCGCGTCGGCAGACACCTTCCTTGCGCGTTATTCTGACGAGCAGAGTCGAGCATTCGACGCGCGGCTGCTCGAAGAGGTCGGGTCCACGCCAGGAGTGATCGACGTCAGTTCCACGGCGTTCGCGCCGCTGAGTGGAGGTTACTTAGGTGACGGCCATGTCTATATCGAAGGCGAAACTCCGGTTCCCGATTACGACCGGCCTAAGGTTTTCTACGACAGGGTAGGCGCCAGTTTCTTTCGCACTATGGGAACTCCCCTTTTGGCGGGGCGCGATTTCACAGATCGCGACGTGAATGGCTCGTCGCAAGTTGTGGTTGTAAATCAAACGTTCGCGGATACCTTCTGGCCTGGGCAAAATCCTATTGGGAAACGGCTAAAGCTCAATTCCAGCGATAGCCCTTGGATCGAAGTAGTTGGGCTGGTTCCGACCGGCAAGTACCTAAGCTTCGGCGAGGCGCCGCAACGACACATCTTTCTCGCGGGCCATTCTTCCGGCTTAGTCATCCACACAGCGAGCGATCCACACCAGTACATGCAGGCCATCCGTGCGGCTGTGCAAAGATTGGACCCCAACCTGGCGGTTGCCTCCGTTGAGACAATGAATGAGCATCTTGGGTTCGCCTTCTATCCAGCTCGTATGAGTGCATTCCTTCTGGGTCTTTTCAGTATGCTCGGTCTTTCGCTGGCGATGTTAGGACTCTATGGCCTGCTAGCTTTTGTTGTCCGTCAAAGGACTCACGAAGTTGGGATACGCATAGCTCTGGGCGCACGTAAGCACGACGTTTTGTCAGTGGTGATGCGGCAAGGGATTTTGCTTGTCGCGTTGGGGATGACATTGGGTCTGAGCGCGGCGTATGCCGCGTCGCGTGTGGTCGCCGGCTTGCTCTACGGGATAGGTGGACGCGACTTCTTTACCTTCACTGAAGCCTCTTTCCTGCTAGCCTTCGTGGCACTCCTCGCAATGTACATTCCAGCTAGTCGCGCAGCGCGAGTCGATCCCATGATTGCTTTGAGGTACGAGTAAAGGTCCATGTCATTGCTACGAGACATTGCGAGCGGACTTCGATCATTGTTCCGAAAAGAGGAGGTGGATCGCGAATTTTTGGATGAAGAGCTGCGCACATATCTAGAATTGGCAATCGACGAAAAGATGAAGAAGGGTATGAGCCGCAGGGATGCAGTCCGAGCGGTGCGATTGGAACAGGGGAACCTCGAAACGACGAAGGAAATTGTCCACGCTGCCGGTTGGGAGTCCCTTTTCGAGGCGTGCTGGCAGGACCTCCGGATTGGACTCCGCACACTATGCAAGTCGCCCAGCTTCACGGGGGTCGTAGTGCTTACCTTGGCGCTCGGTATAGGTGCAAACACCGCAATCTTCACACTCGTTGATGCGGTGATGCTGAAAGCACTGCCCGTAGCGAACCCTACTCAGCTCTATCGGCTCGGCGACAACAATAATTGCTGTGTCATGGTCGGTACCCAGAATGATGGGAGTTTTGTTCTCTATTCTTATCCGCTTTACGAGGACCTTCGCGACCACACGCCTGAATTTACCGATCTCGCCGCCTTTGAGTCCTACTTGTCGGATTTGAGCGTTCGCCGCCCTGGCGATTCCGCCGCCGAGCCTTACAAGGGCGAGTTCGTTTCAGGGAATTACTTCACGATGTTCGGTATCGGCGCCTTTGCAGGTCGTACGCTCACGGCGAAGGACGACACGGTAGGTGCTCCACCCGTGGCTGTGATGAGCTATCACACTTGGCAAACGCACTTCGGGTGCGATCCTTCGGTGATTGGCGCGGCCTTCACCATCAACACCGTGGCTTACACGGTCGTGGGTGTGGCACCGCCCCGATTCTACGGAGATACTCTCCGCAGCGACCCTCCCGATTTCTGGCTGCCTTTATCTGCCGACTCGGACCGCTGGCTGTTCAGCCCTCAACCCGAGTGGCTTTATCTGATCGGCCGCTTGAGACCGGACTTTGCGTCAGAGCAGGCCCAGGCTCGGCTCACTGTTGAATTGCAAGAGTGGCTCGGCAGCCACCGGGAAGTTATCCCCGAGCGAGACTGGAAGGACATCGCTCGGCAACACATCCGGCTGACGCCGGGAGGCCAGGGTGTTGAGCAAATGCAGACGGACTATGCAATAGGCCTTCGTTTGTTGGTAATACTCTCCGCCTTGCTCCTGCTGATCGCCTGCGCGAACATCGCCAACCTGCTGCTGGCACGCGGGTCGGCCAACCGTTCCCAGACGGCAGTCCGGTTGGCCCTGGGCGCGCCACGAAGCCGGCTGATTCGGCAGATGCTCACCGAAAGTGTTCTGCTGGCGCTGGCAGGCGGCGCGGCAGGACTCTATGTAGCCTATGCCGGGACACATGCCATCCTGCTCCTTGCTTTTCGCGGAGCCCACTATATTCCTATCGATGTCCGGCCTTCCGTGCCCGCACTGGGCTTCGCCCTCCTTCTATCGCTCGCTACAGGTATCGTGTTCGGGATTGCGCCAGCCTGGATGGCGTCCCGGTCCGATCCTGCCGATGCCCTGCGCGGAGCCGGCCGTTCCACAGGCGATCGCTCTACGGTAGTTCAGAGGTCGCTAGTTATCGTGCAGGTCGTATTCTCGATTGTGCTCTTGATTGGAGCCGGTCTGGTCACCCAAAGCCTGCGCAACCTCGAATATCAGGATTTCGGCTTTGTAACCGAGGGTCGCCTGATCGTAAATATCGCTCCGTCACTGGCCGGCTACACGCCAGATAAGCTTGACGGGCTTTATCAGCGGCTTGAGGACACGCTGCCGCAAATACCCGGCGTGCTGAGCGCCAGCCTGTCATGGTACAGTCCGTTGGGCGGTAACAACGCGAACGAACGCGTGTACATTCAGGGAAAACCACCTGACTATCGTTGGACGGCACCCTCCTGGGACCGGGTTGGTCCTCACTATTTCGAGACGATCGGCACGCGCTTACTGCGAGGGCGCGCCATCGATGAGGATGACACGCCCGCTGCCCGACACGTTGCGGTCATTAGTGTAACATTCGCGAAAAGATTTTTCCCGAACGAGAATCCCATCGGCCAACACTTCGGGATGGGGGATGCGGGTCACAGCGGCGATTATGAAATCGTTGGCGTTGTCGAGGACGCGAAGTACCAGGACACCCGTGGCCCTGCTTATGCGACCTTCTTTCTGCCGCTACTCCAAACCCCACCCGGAGAGCCCGTTCGTGGATGGGTCGGTGCGATCGAGCTGCATGTTGCGGGCAAACCGGAGAATATCGAGTCGGCTGTCCGCAAAACACTTGCCGATGTCGATCCGAATCTTACCGTCCTCAACATGGTGAGCTTTGGTGAGCAGGTGGCGCGCAACTTTAATCAGGAACGACTCATCGCGCGACTTGCGGAGCTGTTCGGCGTCCTCGCACTAATCCTGGCTTGCGTCGGGCTGTACGGCCTAACAGCTTATGCCGTCGCGCGACGAACCAACGAGATCGGCATCCGCATGGCGCTCGGCGCCGACCGCAGGAATGTGCTCGGCTTAGTGCTGCGCGGTGCGCTGGCCCAACTCGGCTTTGGTCTGGCAATCGGCATACCGGTCGCGCTGGCGGGAGGCCGCGTGCTTGCGGGGCAGCTTTACGGGGTAAAGAGTCACGATCCGCTAATCCTAGGCTTATCTGCCGTGATTCTGGTCGCTTGCGCCCTTATGGCCGCATCAATTCCGGCGCAGCGGGCGACCAAGGTAGACCCGCTTGTTGCCTTGCGTTACGAGTAGCCTCATCGCTCTTTCTTGACGCTGTCGCCGCTCATCCTGATTCTCATTGAGTCGGGAGCAAGCACGAGAGGCGCCAAAGGCGAAGCACTTCGGCCTTTCTGAAGCAGGCTTGGTCGAGCGAGCTGACCCGGCCTTCCTCTACTATCCGTGTAGCATTTTGTAGAATCGCGTCGTCGGTGCAACTTCAGAAAGGGCGTGCAGGTTGTTTCCCGGCTTGGTGAAAAGAGGATGCACGTGGCAGGTCGCTGCTACATGAAGTGAGCAGGGTTGCCGAACAGGCCTTAGCCCATGCCCCGAAGGTTTGCGAGGCGGGAGCCCCCGCAGTCCAGGCAGCGCTCGCGCGGCTAGATCATGTGGAAAGTACAGTGAGCGGTTTGAGAACGAATCAGAGACAATGCGTGACCTGATTCGCGGCTCAAATTTCAGAATTGCAGAGACTGCTCACTCCTGTTGCAGCGATCGTGCCGACCGTAGTGGAAAATCACGATGCAGCCCGATTGTCCTCCACTGCACAGAGGGAATCTGATCGGTAACAAGGGTACGACCACGACCGAGATCAGACCAGCTGCATAGGTCGGAGGCGAAGAACGACGGCAAAGCGGAGCAAACTCGATGCCGATTCAAAACAAAATCAAACCGTCGAGGTTGGCGGAAGGAAAATCCCATCCTTTGAAAAACCGCAAAGTAGGCCAGTCTCAGTTCGAATCGGGTGCAAAAGGTGAGCCAGCCCGCCCACTCCCGCTTCTCGGGTTAGCCGAAAGATAAGACGATCCGCTAAGCCGCTTCCAGCACCGACAAGATATTTCCCGCCGGATCCTTGAACCACGCGATCGTCGGCCCATTGCCGCGAGAAATCCCGCGCGCGTCCGTCTTCAAGTTGGGTTCGTTATAGACTTCAAATCGCACGCCGCGTTGGCTCAGTTCATCCACAGCTTTTTCTACGCTGTCTACGGGAAAATTCAGGACCGTGAAAGTGGCAGGCTGGTGATTGGGTTTAGAGTACATCAGAGCTTTGGTGCCGCCGGAAAGGGGCACAACCAGGGTACCTTCCGGACCGCTGGAAAGGTCGAGCCCCAGGGTCTTGCCATAAAATTCCCTAGCCTTCTGAATATCGTTCACCGAAAAACTGCTGAATGCCTTGCTTATGTTGAGCATGGACGCACTCCTAGAGTTTTAGTGTTCTAACTTCGATGCGTAATCAGCTTTCGCGGTTTTCGAATGTAGAACCCGGCTAAACAAAACATCTGTGCCCGCCAAGCTCAGAAGCGTTTGGCGAGACGACCGAGGTCTCATTATATCCGGCCCGTCTGGGCACAACCGATCCAGATGTAAGGCGAGCAGCAGATTTTGAGGATGATGTTCCTCACTCCTATCTAAAACGCTTTCTAGCTGCTTTTGGTTCCCGAAGGGCCTGTCGAACATTTCGCCATGGTCCGTCTGCAATTTTCGGCGCCACGCCTTCTTGAGTAAACGTCATCACATAGCCATTAGCGCGAGGCAGAATCTTCACTGCATGGGAGGGGCGCGAAGCTTCGTGATCGTGGGCCTAACCCATAAATTCAGAAGCTACCAGAGGCCGTTGCGGCTGTAAGGTCTGGTCCATAAGGTCACGTGAAGATGGACTGCTTTGGTCCACCCACGCTCGACCGCGTCGAGCTCGGTGACGTCGGTTATGGCACTTTCGAAAAAGTGGCGAACCGACGTTACTACAGGGACGAAGGCCAGCAGGAAGCGTAAAGGCACCAGCGGCGGAGTCTGACGGCCATCGGTTTTATTTTTCTTATCAGGCGTGTGCCGCAACCCAATTTCTTCTTGATAGTCGAGCCATGCCTGATCGTGCGGTCGAATCGCAACATCTCCAACCCACTGAACAAAGCGCTTTTTAACGGCCGCTTTGTACTCATCGTCCGGCTTTCCGGTCGGAGCCAAAAACCACTTCGCCAGATGAGGCTGGGCTCCGATGATGGCACGCCAGGAGTCAACCATCTTTTCGGCTTGAGCCTCGAAAAGCGAAGCGTGTTTGCGCAACAATTGTGCGTCGTTAGTTGTCCATCCGAGCGTTTGCTCCAGGTGGAGGAGTTCTTCAGCAGAGACAGGTGACTTGTCACTATGCACAGAACCAAAATCGTAGCCGGCGATATCTGAATTGTGAGGAGTCAAAGATCCCGTCATGGCTTTGGCTCCGGCGAAGATTCCATGCGCTGGACAATGGAGCGATGAATCGAGAGCAGTGCGCCGGTGCTCTCCAGTGCTTCGACATATTTCTTGTGGAGAGGATGAGCGGCCAGTTTGGCGCGGTAGATTTCATATTCGGCGAGCGAGGGAAAGTCGATGAGGCCGATGGCCTCATTGGTGGCTCCGGCGAAATCGGTAGGTATGAAATACCCGAGAATCTTGCCGCCGCTTTCACGTATGGGAATTTGCTCATCGGCAGCGTATTTCGCGATGTCCGACAATTTGTTGGGGTTAATCGTGTAACGTGGAAAAAGAGTGATCAAGGTCAATACCTCCCAGGGCACAGCTTAATATCGCGGGCCGGATAATAATTCGGCGGGGGCCGATGCCAATGTGGCGCCCCAGACGGCGAGCGAACACCTCGGCAAACTCGTCGAAGGCCGATTGCTTAATGTCGAACGGCAGGGGCGGCACCGCTACTACCGCCTTGCTAGCGCAAGAGGTGGCCGATGCGGTTGAAGCGTTGCTGGTCCTGAGTGGCCGTCCGCGTGTGTCGGATGCTGGAGTTGCGTCTTTGAGACCACAGGTGGGGAGCTTGGCTTATGCGCGAACGTGTTATGGGCATCTGGCCGGGTGGCTCGGCGTTCAGATCGCGAGGAATTTGGAAGAGCGGGGAATGATTAAACCATATGACGCGAAGGCTTACTCGGTGAATCCCTCAGGAAGAGAGTGGTTCGAAGCAATCGGAGTGGGCGTTCCATCGTCTGCGGCTGCCCAGAAGAAACTGGCGGTTCGATGCTTGGACTGGACTGAACGGCGGCACCACTTGGCGAGGACGCTGGGGTGCGCAATTTATAAGCGATTTCGAGAACTTGGCTGGCTGGTTCCCGTACGAGACACCCGCGGGGTGCGCGTCACGCTGGAAGGCCGGACACAAGTTTCCAAATTGTTAGGAATTGCGGTCGGTTAGCGATATTCCTGGTTACCGTTATGTTGCTGCTTAATATGCCGGCGTCGAGAAGTCAGTGAACACTTTCGGCGGGATCCGGCGAATATGGTTCCGAAGGAGATGGCGGGCAGGAAGCCTGAGACGGATATTCGACCACAAACGACGTTCCCATCTCTGCGATAAATGTCGCCCTTCGCGCCAACGCTTTTCACTCTGCGCACTACCCAGTCACGCGAGTTTCGCGAAGATTGCGAGGTAGAGGAATAGCATGAGTGCCACGGTGCTTAGCACGCTTCGGACGGTGTGCAACTTGCCCCAGCGCACCAGTAATTGATCTGCCTCTGCTGACCCCCTGTCGAGTACTGGGCTCAACAACCGTTTGTTGGTCGGCAGGATGACAATGAGTGTGAAGGGGATGACCGAAACCTGGAAGACTCCGGCAACGACCCACCAGAATGTAGCTCCGGCAAGCCAAGCTACAACAGAAGACAGCAGGCACACGGTTGCCAGCGTCACCTGCATGACGGTTCCCCGGTGATAGCTTGGGGGAAATTCAGCCGTAGCTATTTCTGCTCCGCATTCCATTCTCGCCGGATGTTCAACAAGGCTGACGTATACGGCGGCTCCCGCGAACAAGCCGCAGGCGAGCACGGCGACGAATTCAGCGATCTGGCGCACCAATCAACCCTTTCTACAAGAAGGTCTGCTGCACGTTATGGGTGTCGCTTCAGAGCATAAAGCAAGTACCCAACAGGAAACAGCGTCAAACCAAGAACAGCATTCCAGAGGTCGCGGTAGTGATCGGCGTTATGCTCCGTCCCAATGCATCCCAGGAAACAGATGAAGCCCTTCGCAGAGATGGGTGAGAACGACCATCACCAGAAATCCTGCGCCGAGCGGCCGCAGGAAAGAGTCCAGCGTCCTTTCTCTTTAGAAACAACACCAGCGAACCAACGAACAGGATGCCTGTTGGCACCGGCGCGACCAGCGCTTTAGACAACGTGGGATGCATAAGCCGGCTCAGAGATAGAGGATTTGAGTTTTGACCGTTCGCAATCACCGGACATGCTACACCTGCGCTGGCTTGTTCAAAAAGGCCAACGACAAGGGGGAGAATATGCGCTTCAAACCTGCTGATTCTCCGTTTGTACAATATAGGAGAACATGCTGGTCAGGGTAGAGATGCAGAATACGGGCGATCCTCGAGTTCGCGGGGAGATTGTAGCCATCGTTGAACACGTGCTGAGTGATAGGCCCGGAGAGTGGCGGGTGTCAATCGTAAGCTCTCGCGCAAATGACAACTGGGAAATGAAACCGGAGGGACCAGAGGGCTTTGAGCGTTCGTACAGTTTGGTTGGCAGCGCCGGAGAGCACCAACCCGTAGCGATTGGGAATCTGCTCCGTAAGCTGCTGCCGGCGAGCAGGCCATGATGTCCTATTCCAGCTTTCATCTTCTCCAAATCCAATGCTGACATCGGGACCCTGTTACGAATAAGCTAAGTTCATTTCTCGAGAGCTAGAACCGCAAATGCGGAAGATTGCGAATTCGCGTCGTCGTTTAGACGAGCACATTTCCGAGCGTTGAACAAGATCAGGAAACCGAGCACCGCCGAAGAAATCGCCGAGTTGCTAAACCGCGACCTGGAGCCAGAGAAGACCGACCCTTCCAGCCAAAAGAAGTAGCAGAGTGGTTGCGGAACTCTGAGAACACAGCGTTGACTTTGTACTGGTCGAGGACTCATCCCCGCAGGTAGGCCTTCGGGAGTGTCACGCACCTAATGTCGAAGTTGCCGCCCTGAGTGCTGTCGTAAGGCGTGGCTGTGATACCTGCCCAAACCTTGCTAGGGATCGCCACGGCGGTCGCAGATCGTTACTTTCGAATAGCCGCCCATCCGGGCACTAAGGGAATGCCGCAATTTGCGGGCGACCGGCTACTTTTTAGGCAAGCAACGAAGCCTGACCGAACACATATCGCCAACCCAACGGAGTCCGCATGTCAGGCGATGGAAACCCTCGCAATCGCTCGACTGCACCCGACTGCCATGCCATTTGCCGCCAACCTGCGGGAAACAACGCGAGCACCTTCCAGTTGTCTTCGGCGATACGCATTCACCAAGAATAGGCTCTCGAAGACTAAAACCCGTTCCTTAAGTTAGCGCTTATGGGGCATTGCCCCATAAGCGCTAACTTAAGGTGTTTGGGCTTGAAGTGGCGTGCCCACGTCCCAGAAGCCGGGTCGTGGATCGCGTGACGAGTCGGGTTGCCCGCGATCTAGGAAGCTCGGCTTCGTGATTACTTCCTTGTAGCCGACCATCCAACCAGAATGAGGAACCTTGTGGTCGCCAATTGCGTACCATGAGCATGCGCCTGTTAATCCTTCTCGGAGCTGCTTCCCTTTGCTCATGTCCTACCATTGCTCAACCGGTCAACCAGTTGACAGGCAATTCTCAAGTGCAGAATCTGCGATCCGATAACAAACATTTGGCGGCCAAGCCCGCTCCCTGGCCACCACAGCTTGAGATGCGCGTGCCATTCGAGCCCACAGCATTCCCAAGCGGACCGCATTTCTATGTCATGTACGAGTTGCATCTGACGAACTTCGGGACAACTCCGCTTTCCCTGAGTCGTATTGAGGTGCTCGACGCAGATGCGGGAGCTGCCCAACCGATTGAGACCTTCGAGGCAGAGCAACTCGAAGCCATGTTGCAGCCTCTGGGCGGCAAGACACTTTCTGACCCCAAAGAAAGGCTCGTAATCGCCGAAGGCCAGAGCGCCATCGCTTTTATGTCAGTAGCGTTCGACCGCAGGTCACATATTCCTGGCAGACTGCTTCATCATGTGAGCACGGTCGACTCAGCGGCGGAAAGCGCGGTCATCGCTACACATCACACTGAGTTGCATGTTCTCGGGCCGCCGGTAGAAGGAGCAAACTGGCTTGCAGCCGATGGGCCCAGTAATGATCAGGACAATCATCATCGGCGCGGAGTTGTCATTCTTTATGGGCGGGCAGTGGACTCACGACGCTACGCGATCGACTGGAAGCAGATCAGGGACGGTGCGTCATTTTCTGGCGACGCGCGGGACGTGCGCTCCTATTATTCCTATGGGAAAGCAGTGCTGGCCGTTGCCGACGGCCGTGTTGTCACGGCAAGAGATGGCCTCCCCGATAACATCCCCGGACACGGCGAATCGTTCCACCCTGCTGTGCCGATTACGTTGGAAACTGTTGCGGGAAACACGATCACGCTCGACCTGGGTGGCGGTCAGTTTGCATATTACATGCATCTGCAACCGGGAAGTTTGCGCGTGAAGGCAGGGGACCGCGTGCGGCGCGGCCAGGTGGTGGCGCGCATTGGCGCTTCCGGCGATGCCCGTGAGCCGCATCTGCATTTCGAAGTCACCACTTCGTCGAAGCTGCTGGGCGGCGAGGGCGTGCCCTATCTCATCGACCGGTACCGCTGCAGGAGGGCGAGTGACGGGCCTCTGGAAATTCGCATACATGAGTTGCCTCTAGATAATAGCGTCGTCGTATTTGGTGAAGACCACGGCAAATGAAGATGAAGCGCATGCCCTGACGACAGCGTGATTCGGTCGTGTGACGGGCAACCCTTCATAATGGGGTAAGGTAAGGGTTGCCGACCATCCACTCAGAACCCAGAAACGCTAGCAATGCGGCTCAATGAGTGACTCGGCCTGAAGTCGCCAGTTAAGACACAGAACTGCTTGGCGTATGAGGCAGGTGCCGAAGCTCTTCCCCTATGGGAGGAGATATGGCCGGGACCTGCGATGAAGCTAGTCGGCCCGCTTGCTGCTCGCTCGCCGGGGCTTCGGCTTGCTCTTGCCCTTGAGATTGAGCGCCACTGCAGCGCGGATGAGATCCTTCAAGGCCGCCTCATCGACCTTGTCGCCTTCGTGGATGTCGATGGCGCGCCTGGCATTCCCGTCGAGGCCGGAGTTGAATAGACCTGAAGGGTCCTTCAACGCAGCTCCCTTGGGAAATGTCATCTTGACGATGTTCTTGCACGTCTCTCCCGTGCAAACGATGCCGCCGTGGGACCAGATGGGAGTCCCCATCCACTTCCACTCTTCGAGGATCTCAGGGTCTTGTGGTCCGCAAAAACTCCATTCAACAGTTTCACGGCCCCATGTAACGCTGTTAGGAGTAAACATCGACAAAAGATTGTCGATGATCAGGCTGCAATCCCGAGCTCACGAAAGACTCCTTCCATGCCCAACCGGAGGGTCTGATAATGACGGTCAA
>Ga0209526_10001748_pt1 | contig 14582 bp, 11 predicted proteins | sample JacPinW_OM2H0_M1_FD_188566 | JGI IMG/M metagenome (GOLD analysis project Ga0209526, IMG submission 188566) | Forest soil microbial communities from Algoma, Ontario, Canada - Jack Pine, Ontario site 1_JW_OM2H0_M1 (SPAdes) (version 2) | ecosystem: Environmental > Terrestrial > Soil > Boreal... | reverse complement strand
GGCGCACCCCGGGGTGGTCGCGCTGCGGCTGCGCGACGGGCCGATGGTCACGACTCGCCTCGTGTGGCACGCCGCCGACGCCAACCCGCTCGTCCGCGCGCTCGGGAGGTGGTGGTGCGAATTGGTGCGCTGCGTGTTCATGGTCGACAATGCCGAGGTCCAGCGTCTCATCGAGCGGGTCGGCATGGGCCGTCATCGGCAAATCGGCGAGTTGGACCGATTCGAATTGGGCAGTGCGAATGCTCAAAGGCTCGAGCGGAGATACCCCCCACTCGCGCGACCCATCGTGGCTGCGGGGCGGCTCCGTCGGGTCCGGTTCATCGTCGACCGGTGCCGCCGCGCCGCCGAGCCCGCCGATGTCGGGATCGACCAGCCCTCCCTCTCACGCGGCACCTGCCGTCGCGCCGCCCGCGCAACCCGAGCGGGCCGCGTATCAGCCGCCTCCGGCCGCCCCTGCATCGCCGCCGACACACGCGCCGGGGTCGCCGGGCCCGGCTCCGCAGGCCGGCGCCCCGGAGCCGAGCATCTCGGAGCCCAGCAACTCGGAGCCCAGAACCGCGGCGGTACCGATCGTCGTCGACGCGCCGCCGGTGGAGACACCGCGCGAACCGGTCGCGCGCGAACCGGTCGCACCGGAACCGGCGGGGCCGTTGCCCTCGGCGCCCGACCAGGGCCATCCCGAGCCGCCGCGGGCCGCGGGAGCACCACCACCGCCGCCGGTCGACACGAGCGGCTCGCAGCCGCGCGAAGGCGGCGAGCGTCGCAGCGACGGAGACGACGAGGACCGCGTGCGGCTGCTCGCGGTGCTCACGTTCCCCGACACCGACGAGCTCGAAGTGCACCTCACGCTCGCGGCCCGCCGCACCATCGGACGGGCCGCCGCGAGCCGCGGCCTGCTCGCCGCCGTCGAGGCCACCCTCGACGGCTTGCGTGGGTTCGTACCCGGCCTCGCCTACGAGCCGGCGTGGGCCCGCACGCTCGAGACCAGCACGGGCGACGGTTTCCTCGTCGCCGCCGGCCTCACCGGGACGCACACCCAGACGCCGCGCCACGGCCTTGCCTCCGGGAGCAGCGCGATCGAGGCCGCGGCGCGGGCCACGTTGCAGGCGCTCAACCGCTCCATCGTCTTCGAGCTCGCGACCGTGCGCGCCGAGTCAGGCGCCTGACCACACCGGTTCGACGCCGCGTGACCTGGAGGTCCCGTCGAGACGCGCGCCAGGACGAACCAGTTTCGCAAGGTCCCCGTTAGGCTCACGTCGTGACTGAGCCCCTCTTGGGCGACGAGGACGCCGACACACGGCCCCGACAAGAGAGGACCCCGGGCCGGAGCGCGCCACCGGACTGGTGGCCGCGGGCGGTTTGTGCGGTCGCGCTGGTCACGCCACTCGTCATCCTGGCCGTCGGCGCATGGAAGTACCGGTGGATGTCCGACGACGCATTCATCAACCTGCGAGTGGTCAAGCAACTCCTGGCCGGCCACGGTCCCGTGTTCAATCCCGGCGAGCGGGTCGAGGCATCGACCAGCCCCTTGTGGCTCTACCTCCTCGCGGCGGCAGATGTCGTGACGCCCGTGCGGTTGGAGTGGATCGCGGTCGTGCTCGGCATGGGGCTGACGCTCGCCGGCGTCGCGGCCGCGATCGCCGGGGCGTCAGTGCTGTGCGCTCGCCGAGTCCGAGGTGAGCTGCTCCTCCCCGTGGGCGCCCTCGTGTTGGTGGTGCTCGCACCCATGTGGAAGTACTCCTCGGGTGGGCTGGAGAGCGGGCTGTCGTTTGCGTGGCTCGGCGCGTCCCTGTGGATCCTCGCCTCCTGGTCTCGGCGCGACGCCCGGATCCCGCCGTGGGGCGCGGCGGTGATCGGCCTCGGTCCGCTGATCCGCCCGGACCTCGCACTCTTCAGCGTCGCCTTCGTCGGCTTGGTGCTCGCGTCGGAGTGGTCCGGCGGATGGCGCACGCGCGTCGGCGTACTCGTTTGGGCGACCGCGCTGCCGGTCGCGTACCAGGTATTCCGCATGGGGTACTACGCGAGCCTCGTGCCGAACCCGGGGATCGCGAAGGAGGCGGCACGCTCCTACTGGTCGCCGGGCTGGACGTACCTGCGCAAGACGATCATGCCCTACGCCCTCTGGTTCCCGCTCGCGGTGCTCGCGGCCGGCGCGTACGTTCCGTTGGTCGCGCACCTGCGACGCGACGCGCGTCGGCGCGCGCTCTGGACGGTGCTCGTGTTCGGCGTCGTCGGGCTCGCCCACGCCCTGTACGTCGTGCGGGTCGGCGGCGACTTCATGAACGCGCGCTTGCTCATGCCCTCGTTGTTCGCGATCGCCGCCCCGGTCGCAGTCGCGCCGGTCCGCAAGCAGTTTCTCGGCGCCATGCTCGTCGTTCCATGGGCGATCGTCGCGCTGGTCGGGCTCCGCTCGGTCGACGATCAACCCCGCACGTTCGACAAGAGCACCACGAACGCGGTCACGCTCGCGGATTTGGGGTGGGGCCGGAACGGGCCGTACCGCGCCCAGTTCAACCGCACCGGGGTGTACTTCACAGGCGTTCTGTTGCCGGCGCGCGCCAAGCCCGGTGAGCCGGCCCGTGTCGTGGCGGGATACGGCATCGGCGAGGTCGGCTACGCGCTACGGGACGCGTACGTGCTCGACCTCCTCGGCCTTGCCGATCCCTTCACTGCGCACCTTCGGCTGAAGCATCGCGGGATCGTGGCTCACGAGAAGCCCCTGCCGCTGCCGTGGATCGCGGCGCGCTTGACCGCACCGGCTCCCGCATTGCGCGCGAGCGACTTTCCGCCGCAAGGCTTCGCGCTGGCCATCGACGAGCCGGACGATGTCCCATTCGGCGAACGCGTCGTGTGGGCCCGGCGCGCCCTCGACTGCGCCACGGTGCGCGATTTCTTCGCGGAGTACCGGTCACCGCTGACCATCGGCCGGTTCGTCGACAACCTCGGCGCCTCGTTCTCGAGCTGGAACTTCCGGATTCCCCCGGAACCACGGGCCGCATACGAAGGGCTCTGCCGACGGTGACAAGCGAGCTCACGAGCGACGTGGCCGGCGCGGTTTCGCGGCGTCTTGGCTGCTCATTCCGCTCGCGGTCGCCGACCTCGTCGTGCCTCGCCCCCGGCACAGCGTCGTGCGGCCGATGCTCATGCAGCTCGTGATGGTCGCCACCGCGGCCGTCTTTCACGGGCTGATCCGGCTTCGGATCCCCGTGGAGGTGGCGATCGTGGACCAGCCTGCCTCTGCGACGGATGCAACGGCTTAGAGTGCCCGACCCATGACCCTGTCCCGGACGCACGAGCAGGCGGGCGAGGAGACGCACGCGCGGGCGCGGCCGCGCGTCACGACGAACCGCGTCGTCGTGTGGTTGCTCGTGGCCCTGTCCGCGCAGTTCCTTCTGCTCGGCGTGGTCGAGGCATGGAAGGACTCGCCCACCTTCGACGAGGGCTACTACGTGTCGGGCGGTGTGACCGCGCTCACGCGCCACCAGCTGCGCTTGACGCCTGAGCACGGCGTCCTCGCGAAGGTCCTGGGAGCGCTTCCGGCGCTTGCTGCCCAGCCGGTGGTTCCGGCGGGAACGAGCTGGAGAGAGGGCAACCAGAACGGCTACTACTACGACTTCCTCTTCGCCCAGCAGCATGCGCACAAGCTCTGGAGCGTCTTCTTTCTCGCGCGGCTGGGCTCGCTCGCCGAGGGGCTTGCCCTCGGCTGGGCGCTGTACGCGTTGGGGAGCGCTCTGTTCGGGCGCCCGGCCGGCGTGATCGCGGCCGCGGCCTGGTTCACGACGCCGTTCTCGCTTGCCTTTTCGCACATCGTGGGCAGCGACCTTCCGTTCGCTCTCGCGGTCGTGCTGTCGGGCCTCGCGCTGCAGCGCTGGGCCGCACGGCAGACGGTCGGTCGCCTCGTCGTGCTCGGGCTCTCGTGTGTTGCGCTGTTGCTGACCCGGTTCACAGGTCTCGCGCTCGTGCCGGTGTTCGCGTTTGGTGTTGTAGTTCTCGCCGACGACGCGCGGCTCCGACGCAGGCTCACGATGGGTGCGGCCGTGCTCGCCATGGCGTGGGTCGGGGTGTGGGTCGTCCTGCGCGCTGTCTCGCCATTCCCGCACTATCGCCACGCCCCCGGTTTCATCGGGGCGGTGCGCGAAGCCGGCTTTACACGATGGGCGCGCGTCATCCCGTGGCCAAAGGAGTATGCCGCCGGGATCCAAGAGACCGGTCGCCTCGCCAACACGTCGACCGACACGCTCCTGTTCGGCCGACATGGCGTGGGTGCGAGGTGGCTCTACTGGCCCGGGGCGATGGTGGTGAAGCTCCCCGCGAGCGCGATGCTGCTCGTGGCCGCCGCGCTCCTGTGCTGGTTCGTGGCCGCACGCTCGGCACGCGCTCGTATGGCGTGCGCAGTCGTGCTGCCGCTCATCGTGCTGATCGTGGCGACGGTGCCCTACGGCCGGCCGAGCCTGCGCTATCTCCTGGCCGCAATCGTCCTCCTGTTCGTCCTCGGCGCAGGGGCGCTCGCGCGAGCGCTGCAGTGGAAAGTCGGTCGCGTCGCCGTCGGTGTGTTGGCGCTGGTACAGCTCGTGATGCTCTGGAGCGCGACACCACACTCCCTGGCATGGACCGCGCCCCCGTTCCAACCCGGTTACCACTTCATCGGCGACACAAGCGACTGGGGACAGGACTTCTACCGGCTCAAGCATTGGGCAGCCGGCAAGAATGCCATGGTCGAGTACTTCGGGCCTCCGTTGTCGGTGCCGGGTGTGCGCCCGTTCTTCGGCGCCGACCCCCGCGATGTGCGCGGCTGGGTTGCGGTGAGCGCCTCGTGGCTCACCTACCAGGCGTTTACGCCATCACCCGCGCCCTCGTGGCTGCGGGCGTACTGCCCGGTGGGGACCATCGGCGGCTCGATCCTGGTGTACCGCTTCCGCGCGCCTCCAGATACGCAGAAGGGGCCCGTTGCGCCCGCGCGTGCGTGCCCCGGGTCGTATAGCCACCGGGTCGATAGGCACCGCGTCGCCACGGGTCACGACGCGCCGAAATAGCGCCGCGCCGGTGCGCGAATCGACCAGCTGACCTCGATCGCGGACCACTGGCCGCCCGCAACGCCCTGGTCCCCCAGCCGCACGAGGTTTTCTGCCAGGTATTCTCCAAACCCCGCCCTCGTAGCTCAGGGGATAGAGCAACGGCCTCCGGAGCCGTGTGTCGGGTGTTCGAATCACCCCGAGGGCGCCGAGCCTGAGCGCGCGGTTCTGCTGGTACGAGCGCTGAGAGCGCGTGCTCGCAGACCGCTATCGCTTGTTCCGCCACGCGTTGTGCACGAGCTGGTACGCGTCGGCGTAGCAATCGTGGGCTTCGCCGTGTCCCGTGTCCTGCGCCACGAGCATGAGCTGCGACAGCTCCCGGAGCAACGCGCGCACCTTGTCCGTGGTCATGGTCTGCGTCATCTCGCGCCTCCCGATCACAAGCGAGATCACGCGCTTGCTGTTCTGATGATCGACGCCCCTCATGGCGACCTTGACCCAGACTCTCGGCGTCGGGCTGGGAGGCCGTCGGGCGCGTAACCTGCCGCCCATGGGCCAATTGGAGGGGAAGGTCGCGCTCGTCACGGGCGGCGCGTCGGGAATCGGCAAGGCCACGGTCGAGCGCTTCAGCACGGAGGGCGCGGCGGTGTGCGTCGTCGACTTCGACGTCGACGGGGGTCGGGGCGTCGCCGAGGCGAACCACGCGCTCTTCATTGCCGCGGACACCGGCGAGGCATCGCAGGTCGACGACGCGTTCGCCGCGTGCGAGCACGAGCTCGGCGGCGTCGACATCGCCTACCTCAACGCCGGGATCGCAATCGGTCAGGGCGACATCGGGAGCTTGTCCGACGACGACTACCGCCGGATCATGCGCGTCAACGTCGACGGGGTGGTGTACGGGGCCCGGGCCGCGATCCGGGCCATGACCCGGCGCGGCGGCGGCGCCATCGTCGCGACGTCGTCGCTCGCGGGGCTCATCCCCTTCCCGCCCGATCCCGTCTACGACCTCACGAAGCACGCGGTCGTCGGATTCGTCCGCAGCATGGCGCCCGCACTGGCCGCGCTGGGTATCACCGCGAACACCGTCAACCCGGGCATGACCGACACGAACATCGTCACCGAAGAGCAGAAGAAGATGCTCGAGGCGGTCGACTTCCCCCTCATGCCCGCGTCGCAGATCGCGGACACGGTGTTGCAGATCGTCACGACGGGCAGGACCGGCGAGTGTTGGGTGTGCCAGCCGGGCCGAGACGCCGTCCCCTACCGCTTCCACGACGTTCCGGGGCCGGGCTCGGTCGCGGCCGGCCGCCGGCCGCCGGGCCTGGATGGCGCCTGATCCCCCGGAACAAGAGCCGGCGACCGAGCAGAGTCGTCGTATCGTGGACGAGGAGCCAGTGACGTGACGAACTTCGACGACGCGCAGAGCCAGCCGCAGCCGACCTCCGAAGGTCCCCTTCGCCCGGAGGTCGTCGAAGGCGTGCCCGACGACGGCGACGGCACCGAGCAGGTCACGCGGCCCACGAAGCTGATCCGCATCGCCTCGATGGTGCGCAACATGCTCGAGGAGGTACGCCGGGCGCCGCTCGACGACGCCGGCCGCCGGATGCTGCGCGAGATCCACGACCGGTCGCTGACCGAGCTCGAGGGGGTCCTGTCGCCCGATCTCAAGGCGGAGCTGCAGGAGGTCACGTTCCCGTTCACCTCGGAGACGCCCAGCGAATCGGAGCTGCGCGTCGCCCAGGCCCAGCTCGTCGGCTGGCTCGAAGGGCTCTTCCACGGCATCCAGGCCACGCTGTTCACGCAACAGGTGTCGGCCCAGTCGCAGCTCGACCAGATGCGTCAGCGCCAGATGCTGGAAGCCGGGGGTGGCGGCTCGCCCCGGCCACCGGGGCCGCCCGGTGCCTACCTATGAGCTCACCGTCCAGCATGAGCAGCGCGTGGGCACCGGACACGTGGCGGGCTCGGAGGGCCGCGCAGCAGCCCGACTGGCCCGACGCCGACGCGCTCGACGCCTCGCTCGACGAGCTGCGGCGGATGCCGCCCCTCGTCTTCGCGGGCGAGGCCCGGGAGCTCACTGACGCGCTGGCGGCCGTCGGCGAGGGTGGCGGCTTCCTGCTCCACGCGGGCGATTGTGCCGAGTCGTTCGACGCGTTTTCCGCCAACGCCATCCGGGACAAGCTCAAAGTCATTCTCCAGATGGCCGTCGTGCTCACGTACAGCACCGGCGTCCCGACGGTGAAGGTCGGTCGTATCGCGGGACAGTTCGCCAAGCCGCGGTCGTCGCCCAGCGAGTCCCGCGACGGGATCGAGCTGCCGTCGTTCCGCGGCGACATGGTGAACGACTTCGCGTTCGACCCGGCGGCGCGCCGCGCCGATCCTGCCCGCCTCGTGCGCGGCTACCACCAGTCGGCCGCCACCCTGAACCTGGTGCGCGCCTTCACCAAAGGCGGCTTCGCCGACCTCAGCCGCGTGCACGCGTGGAACCTCGAGTACGCCGCGAGCAGCCGCGAGGGCAAGCGGTACGACGAGATGGCCCAGGAGATCGAGCGCGCGCTGAGGTTCATGGCCGCCTGCGGCATCGATCTCGACGCGGAGCTCCAGCTGCGCCAGGTCGACTTCTACACCTCGCACGAGGCCCTGCTGCTGGGGTACGAGGAAGCGCTGACCCGCCGCGACAGCCTCACGGACCAGTGGTACGACTGCTCGGCCCACTTCCTGTGGATAGGTGAGCGGACCCGCCAGCTCGACGGCGCGCACGTCGAGTTCCTCTCGGGCGTGCAGAACCCGCTCGGCGTGAAGCTCGGGCCCGGCGTGGAACCCGACGAAGCGGTCGCGCTCTGCGAGCTCCTCAACCCCATGCGCCGCCCGGGCCGGCTGACGCTCGTGAGCCGCATGGGCGCGGAGCACGTCGGCGAACGGCTGCCGCGGATCCTCGAGGCGGTCAGGCGCGCCGCGCACCCCGTCATCTGGGCGTGCGACCCGATGCACGGGAACACGTTCGTGCATGCCAACGGTTACAAGACACGGCACTTCGACGACGTGATGGCCGAGTTGCGAGGCTTCTTCCGCGCGTGCGAGGCGGCCGACGTGTGGCCGGGAGGCGTGCACGTCGAGCTCACCGGTGAGGACGTCACCGAGTGCCTCGGGGGCACCGAGGAGGTGCTGCCCGGCCATCTCGAGCAGCGCTACGAGACCGTGTGCGACCCACGGCTCAACGCGCGACAGTCGCTCGACCTGGCCTTCCAGATCGCCGAGCTCCTCCGCCACTGAGAGCGACGACCGCCCGTCGGCGCGACCATGGTGTGGAAGCGGTGAGCGACCGCCCTCCCACGAGTGCGGCGACCGGAGACGAGCGAAGCGAGCGACGGAGCTCGCAGCGAACGAACGAAGCGGCCCGGCGGCAGGCGACCACCGGAGCCCTGCAGCAAGTAAGTGACCGAGAAGACAGAGGCGAGAAGACATCAACATGACCTCTTTCGAAGATCTCGGACCGAACTCGGGCCTGGTCGAGGAGATGTACCGGCGGTACCTCGACGACCCGCAGTCGGTCGCCGAGGCGTGGCGCGACTTCTTCGCCGACTACCAGCCCCGGTGGTCGGCTCCGAACGGCAACGGCGGTGCTGCGGCCGCGGCCGCACCGGCGGCACCAGCCGCGCCGCCTGCGCCGCCCGCTCCCGCACCGCACAGCGTCGGGATCAGGACCGAGCCCGCCGCGCCCGACGCCCCCACGACCGCGCCGCTTCTCGACGGGGAGCAACCGCTGCCGTTGCGCGGCGCCGCAGCGCGCATCGTCGAGAACATGGAAGCCAGCCTCAAGGTGCCGACCGCGACCTCCCTACGCGTCGTGCCCGCGAAGCTGCTCGAGGTCAACCGCCAGATCCTCAACAACCACCTGCGCCGGAGTGGCGGCGGCGGCAAGGTGAGCTTCACCCACCTCATCGCGTACGCGGTCGTGCAGGCACTCACCAAGGTCCCGAACATGAACTCGGGCTACGGCCTCGTCGACGGCAAGCCGGTCGTGGTGCGCCACGAGCACGTGAACCTCGGCCTCGCGGTCGACGTGCACCGCAACGACGGCAGTCGCTCGCTGCTGGTCCCCAACATCAAATCGGCCGACGGGCTCGACTTCTCGGGCTTCTTCGGCGCGTACGAGGAGCTCATCCGCAAGGTCCGCACGGGCAAGCTCGACCCCGGCGACTTCGCGGGCACGACGGCCTCGATCACGAATCCGGGGACGATCGGCACGGTGTCGTCGGTGCCACGGCTCATGCCGGGCCAGGGTTTCATCGTCGGCGTGGGCTCGATCGGCTTCCCCGCCGAGTACGAGGGCACCGACCCCGACACGCTGGCGCGCATCGCCGTCGGTCGAGTTGTGACGCTCACGAGCACGTACGACCACCGTGTGATCCAGGGCGCGGAGAGCGGCGAGTTCCTCGGCTGGGTGCACCGCCTGTTGCTGGGCGAGGAGCAGTTCTACGACGGCGTGTTCCACAGCCTCGGGGTGCCGTACGAGCCCGCGCGCTGGAGCACCGACATCTCGGCGAGCGAGGCAACCGGCGCCGACGAGAAGGTCGTCAGCGTCCAGCAGCTCATCAACATGTACCGGGTGCGCGGTCACCTCATTGCGAACCTCGACCCGTTGGGCCGCAAAGAGGTGCGGACCCACCCCGAGCTCGACATCAGCGAGCACGGCCTCACCATCTGGGACCTCGCACGCGAGTTCCCGACCGACGGCCTGGCCGGCACGCGGATGATGCGCCTGGGAGACATCCTCGGTGTGCTGCGCGACGCGTACTCGCGCACGGTCGGCCTGGAGTACATGCACATCCAGGAGCCCGATCAGAAGGCGTGGATCCAGGAGCGCGTCGAGGGTGTCGACAACACCGTGACGTCCGAGGAGCAGCGCCGCATCCTCGAGCGCCTGAACGCGGCCGAAGCGTTCGAGCGTTTCCTTCACACCAAGTACCTCGGGCACAAGCGCTTCAGCCTCGAAGGGGCCGAGACGCTGATCCCCATGCTCGACGCGTTGCTCACCGAAGCCGCCGACGCGGGGATCACCGAGGCGGTGCTCGGCATGGCGCATCGAGGGCGCCTGAACGTGCTCGCCAATGTGATCGGCAAGTCGTACGGACAGATCTTCCGTGAGTTCGAGGGCGAGCTCGACCCGATGTCGGCCCAGGGCTCCGGCGACGTGAAGTACCACCTCGGCGCCACCGGCGCGCACGTCACGCCGGGCGGCGACAAGCTCGCGTTGACACTCGCGTCGAACCCCAGTCATCTGGAAGCGGTCGATCCCGTGGTCGAGGGCATGGCCCGCGCCAAGGAGGACGAGAGCGACGACGAGCGACGCGGCACCGTCCTGCCGGTGCTCGTGCACGGCGACGCCGCGTTCGCCGGGCAGGGGGTGGTCGCGGAGACGTTCAACCTCTCGGCCGTTCCCGGCTACGAGGTCGGCGGCACCGTGCACCTCGTCGTGAACAACCAGCTCGGATTCACCACCGGACCCGAGGCCGGCCGTTCGAGCGTGTACGCGACCGACATCGCCAAGATGGTGCAGGCGCCGATCTTCCACGTGAACGGCGACGACCCCGAGGCCGCGGTGCGGATCGTGCGGCTCGCGTTCGCGTTCCGGCAGGCGTTCAGCAAGGACGTCGTGGTCGACCTCGTGTGCTACCGGCGGTACGGCCACAACGAGGCCGACGAGCCGGCGTTCACCCAGCCCCGCATGTACGCCCTGATCGACCAGCACCGCTCGGTGCGCAAGCTCTACACCGAGCAGCTCATCAACCGCGGCGACCTGACGCTGGACGAGGCCGAGGCCGCGTTCGCCGACTTCCGCCAACGCCTCGACCGGGCCTTCGAGGAGACCCACCAGAGCACGCCGCCGTCGGCCGACAGCAGGCCGGCGCCCGAACCCGACCGGCTCGAGGTCGACACCTCGGTACCGCGCGACGTGCTCGCCCGCGTGGTCGACGGGCTCACCCGCCGGCCCGAGGGCTTCACGGTGAACCGCAAGCTCGAGCGCATCCTGCAGGCCCACCGCGTGGCCTTCGACAAGGACGAGGTCGACTGGACGCTCGCCGAGGCGGCCGCGTTCGGCTCGATGATGCTGGAGGGGACACCGGTCCGCCTTTCCGGGCAGGACACCCGCCGGGGCACGTTCAGCCAGCGTCATGGTGTGCTGATCGACGTCGACACCGAGACCGAGTACTTCCCGCTCGCCAACCTCTCGCCCGACCAGGCGCCGTTCATGCTCTACGACTCCGTGCTGTCGGAGTACGCCGCGTTGGGGTTCGAGTACGGCTACTCGGTGAGCGCTCCCGACGCCTTCGTCGGGTGGGAGGCCCAGTTCGGCGACTTCATCAACGGTGCGCAGATCGTGGTGGACCAATTCATCGTCGCGGCCGAGGACAAGTGGGGTCAGCGCAGCGCGCTCGCGCTGCTGCTGCCGCACGCGTACGAAGGGCAGGGTCCGGAGCACTCGAGCGCGCGCATGGAGCGGTTCCTCACGCTGTGCGCCGAGGACAACATGCGGGTCGTCAACCCGAGCACCGCGGCGCAGTACTTCCACGCGCTGCGCCGGCAGGTGAAGGACCGGGTGCGCCGGCCGCTCATCGTCTTCACGCCCAAGCGCTACCTCCGGATGCCGCACACCCGTTCCCCCGTCGCCGCGCTCACCGACGACCGGTTCCATGCCGTGCTCGACGACCGCGCCGGCGAGACGCTCGACCGGGACGCGGTCCGACGGCTCGTGCTGTGCACGGGCAAGGTCGGTCACGAGCTCATGGACCGTCGCGACGAACGCGGCGCTCCCGTCGCCGTCGCGCGGGTGGAGCAGCTCTACCCGTTCCCGGCCGACGAGATCGACGAGGTGCTCGCCCGCTACCCGAACGCGACGCAGGTGTGGTGGCTGCAGGAGGAGCCGGAGAACATGGGCGCGTGGAGCTTCGTCCACGGGCGGCTCCACCGCCTGCTGCGCGACCGGGACCTGCGCCATATCGCCCGCGATGCGAGCGCGAGCCCGGCGAGCGGGAGCCAGACGGTGCACGACCGCGAGCAGAACGAGCTGCTCGACGCCGCCCTCGCCGACCTCTGATCGCTCACCCCCGCAGGATGTCGCTACTTGGGGGGCATGCGCAGGGCGCCGTCGACGCGGATGACCTCGCCGTTGATCATCGGGTTCTCGGCGAGGTGCCGCACGAGTGCGGCGTACTCCTCGGGACGGCCGAGCCGGTGCGGGAACGGGATGTTGGCGGCGAGAGCGTCGCGCGCCTCGGGCGGCAGCACCGACATCATCGGAGTCTCGAACGTGCCCGGCGCGATGGTGCACACCCGGATCCCCACCGACGCGAGGTCGCGGGCCGCGGGAAGCGTCATCCCGACCACGCCGCCCTTCGAGGCCGCGTACGCGACCTGGCCGATCTGACCCTCGAACGCCGCGACCGACGCGGTGTTCACGACGAGCCCGCGCTCGCCGTCGTCGAGCGGGTCGGCGGCGGCGATGGCACCGGCCGCAACGCGGAGCACGTTGAAGGTGCCGATCAGATTGACCCGGATGACCCGCTCGAAGGCGCCGAGATCGTGGGGTGCCCGGTCGCGTGCGATCGTGCGCATCGCGATCGCAATGCCCGCGCAGCTGACCGCCAGCCGCAACGGAGCACCCGTTCTGCGTGCCGCGCCGACCGCGGCGCCGACCTGATCACCGTCGGTGACGTCGGTGTGGACGAACTGAGTCCCGCGGCCCAGCTCCGAAGCGAGCGCGTCACCGCGGTGGTCGTCGAGGTCGAGGATCGTGACCTGCGCCCCCGCCGCGGTCAGTGCCCTCGTGGTCGCCTCCCCCAACCCCGATGCGCCACCGGTCACCACCGCCGCGATGCCGTCGAGCTGCATTCCGTCCGCCTCCCCTCGACCGACCGGGGAGGCTAACGCCCGTACGATCGGCGCCATGGATTTCGAGCTCACCGCGGAGCAAGAGGCGTTCCGTCATGTCGTGCGCGAGTTCGCCGAAGGCGAGATCGGGCCACACAGCACCGACTGGGACCGCGACCACACGTTCCCGGTCGATGTGGTGCGCGCGATGGGCGAGCTGGGCCTGTTCGGGTTGGTGTTCCCCGAGCAGTACGGGGGCGCGGGCGCCGATTTCACCACCCTGTGCGTCGCCATCGAGGAGATCGGCCGGGTCGACCAGAGCCTCGGCATCACACTCGAGGCGGCCGTGGGACTGGGCGCGAACCCCATCTACCGCTTCGGCACCGAGGAGCAACGGAGCCGCTGGCTCCCCGACCTCGTCGCCGGGCGCGCGCTCGGGGCCTTCGCCCTGACCGAGCCGGAGGCGGGGAGCGACGCGGGCGGTACCCGCACGAAGGCCACCCTCGACGACGCGACCGCGGAATGGGTGATCGACGGCGAGAAGGCCTTCATCACCAACTCGGGAACCTCGATCACGTCGATCATCACCCTGACCGCGCGAACCGGGCCGGGTGAGATCACCGCGCTGCTGGTTCCCGCCGGTACCGACGGGCTCGAAGTGCTGGCGCCCTACCGGAAGATGGGCTGGCACGCGTCCGACACGCACGGGCTCGTGTTCAACGGCTGTCGGGTACCGGCCGATCATCTGCTCGGAGACCGCGGCGCCGGGTTTCGGCAGTTCCTCTCGATTCTCGACGAGGGACGGGTCGCCATCGCGGCGCTGGCCGTCGGCGCCATCCAGGCCTGCCTCGACCACGGCGTTCGCTACGCGAACGAGCGGCAGGCCTTCGGCCGGCCCATCGGCGCCAACCAGGCGATCGCGTTCAAGTGCGCCGACGTCGCGGTGATGTGCGAGAACGCGCGCCTGCTCACGTACAAGGCGGCGTGGTTGCGCGACACCGGGAAGCCGTTCAGGACCGAGGCGGCGATGGCCAAGCTCTACGCAACCGAGGCCGCGGTCACGGCGACCCGTGAGGCCACGCAGATCTTCGGCGGCTACGGCTTCGTCGACGAGACGCCGGTGAGCCGGCTGTACCGCGACGCGAAGGTGCTCGAGATCGGTGAGGGCACGAGCGAGGTCCAGCGACTCGTGATCAGCCGCGCCCTCGGTCTTCCGGTGCCCTAGGTGGAGAACGCGCGCAGCACGTCGTCGACGAGCTCGTCGACGTACGGATCGTCGCACGGATCGCCGCTCAGCAGGTAGCGGTAGAAGACGGGCCCCGAGATCATGTCGACGACGACGCGCGGATCGCAATCGGGGCGCAGCTCGCCCCGTGTGACCGCGTCCGACACGAGGATCAGCGCCTGCGCGCGCCGCTGCGCGATGAACGCGTGATACGAGTCGCGCAGCTCCGGGTGCGCGGCCGACTCGGCGACCATGCGGGGGATCGCCCGGCCCGCGGCCGTCCCGTGGAGCATGTCGAGCAGGCTCCGGCCGAGACGATCTTCCGCCAGCCGACGCACGAGTACACGCGCCTACTGCTCGCAGCAGTGCCGGTGCCTGATCCGCGCGCGATGCGCGGGAGCGGCCACAGAGCGGTCTAGTAGAACCGAGCTCATACTCACGCTGACCCTCCCAGACGGTCGCGTCGCCCGACCGAA
>Ga0209526_10001747_pt1 | contig 14594 bp, 12 predicted proteins | sample JacPinW_OM2H0_M1_FD_188566 | JGI IMG/M metagenome (GOLD analysis project Ga0209526, IMG submission 188566) | Forest soil microbial communities from Algoma, Ontario, Canada - Jack Pine, Ontario site 1_JW_OM2H0_M1 (SPAdes) (version 2) | ecosystem: Environmental > Terrestrial > Soil > Boreal... | reverse complement strand
CGCTCTCGATCGCGTGGTTCAGCAGGTTGAGGAAGGCCAGCACCTCCTCGTCGGTAAGATCGAGCTTCTGCTGTTCTTCGGCGACGGCAGTCTGGATTGCGACGGCAATCTTTGCGATCAGAGCCATTCTTGCCGCCGGACTGAGGTCCAGGGTGGCGCCCATCTCATCCGCGAACATCATTTCGGCGGCTTCTATCGCCTCGGCAGCGCGGTGCGTCGCGGTCTTCACAGCGCTCTCTCGATCCATAGGGTGTCGCTTGTGTGGTTCGTCCAGGCGACTAAAAGTAGCAAGCCCTTGATTAATACCCGATTACCGGGCGACACGACGCAGCTCGTCGTTAGCCGTCATCCGAATGCGCTATCCGAGGGCGCTTAAGTGCCGCGAATGTGAAAGGAGCCGGTGACTCTCGCCGATCACAGCAAAGAGGCAGCCTTATTCAGAGCCTCCCAGATCACGACCCACAGCCCGAGCGACAATACCAATATCACGACCGAAGTGGCCGCTCTGCTAAGCCGCGTCTGGGGGGCACGCGCACCGAGCGGTCGAACGAACGGCGGATCATACGCGCGCCAGGCACCCTCCAATAAAATCCGGCGACGCACCGGGTTATCCATTTTCCGGTGTACCATACTGGGTTAACGCCGGCGCGATGCCCCCTAGTTCCACGCCCGCCATCCCGTCGACATCGGCTCACCTCGGGGGGCACCGCAAGAGAGGCCTAATACCCGGATCGGCGAGCAAGGTGGGATGGTGGCCGTTGTGGCCATAGAAAACCTGCCACCAAAGCTTAAATTAAATCTTGGTTCTCAATAAAAATAATTCTTTAAAATTAATGCCAAAAGTTTTGCCAAATTTGAGGAAAGATTTAATAAATATTTGACACCTTTTTGACTTACTCAGGGGTACGATCAGAATTGAGTAGATATGAAGGCGCGACGCCCGCAAAATTGGGGGTAGTGCATGACGATGGATAGTGAGCAGAAGGAAGGTTTTTTGCTCAATATTTGGCAAGTGATCGCATTGGTTGGCGATGTCCGCGAGCGGTCTGACGAGATCGATCCGTCAGAACTAGAAACGGTCCTTGCAGAAGCCGAGTCACTCCTGATCGGTGCCGTCTCGGAAGCGGCGCAGCGTCCAGACGGCTCGGCACGCCGACGCCGAGGGCTAAGGTTTTGGAGAGCGGTTCACGATAACCCATCTAATCACGTTTCTAGGAGCGGGTCGACAAGCGTAGTCCCCTTCCCGGGGCTCACGACGTCGAAGGCCTGGTCCTCCTTGAGCTTGGACGATAGCGCGGTGCCGACGGAGGGCATTCAGCTCCCTAACCTGAACGCCCGGGGCCCGTTGTTTCAACGGTCCAATATGCGTATCGGTTGGACATCCCGTTTCTTTCTGCTGATCGTCATGGCCGTTCTCCCAATGATTGCAATCCAGCTTTGGCAAGAACGCGACCTACGCAACGAACGCGAAGAGGTTGTCCGACAGAGGGTCGTCCTTAAAGTTCAACAGCTTGCCGCAGAGATCAGGGAGCTACGCGAAGGGGCTCGACAACTCTTGGTGGCGATTGCCCAGCTGGAGGCGGTCAAACTTCACCAGACCGAGGCCTGTTCTACGCTCCTCGCTAAACTGAGATCGAGCTACCCGAATTATCGTCTACTCGGGGTAGCCGATACAGAGGGCAAGATCTTTTGTGCGAGTGGGCTTACGTCAAGTTCAGTTGCAGATCAGCCGTTTTTCTCGCGAGCGATAGCCCACGATGGGCTGGCTATCGGAAACTATTGGGTCGATCCCGTCAGCGGCCACAAAATAATACACTTTGCACAGCAATTTGACAACAACAACGACCACCTCTCTGGTGTTGTTTTTGCCAGTATGGACTTGGCTTGGCTCTCCGATCACCTCAAGGAACAAGGATTGTCCCCGACATCTTCAAAATTGATTGCTGACCGCGAAGGAACTATCATCGCGCGGGTACCGCATCCAGAAAAGTTCGTTGGCAAAAACATGAGGAGGTCTCATGAGGGCATTATGGATGGTGCGGAGGCAGGATGGGAAGAAGTGGTGGGCGTAGACGGTATCACGCGAATTTTTGGATACGTACCGCCGGCGTTATCTCCGAGAGATTTTTTTCTGAGCATAGGTGAAGCCAAGACTGAGGCGTTCGAGGCAATCAACAGCGCTACCTGGCACGATTTCACGCTTATCCTTGCAGGTCTCTTGGCATCAATTTGCGTCGCTTGGGCTGGGCAGGAGCTCGTTCATCAACCCGCCCAAGGGCGAGGCTTGCCCATTGGCCGACTTAGCGATGAGCGCGATGGGCTTGCAATCCACCAAGAGAGCCTGGCCGCCTCAAATGAGGCCCGGTTCATCATCGGGCTGGCTCTCAGCCGATTATCGACGGAACCGCGTGTCGCCTTCTCGACACGCGTGCGAGCGATGTGCTGGGCTCCGGACCGCCGAGCAGTCCCGCCGACAGATGCCTCGTCCCCGCGCACGAGCAAACCTGCCGGCTCACCTTAATGGAGGAGCCTTGTCCGCGTGCGGGTCCGCGTGGGGTACGTAATTCTCCCGCCGGCTTCTGAGCTAGTTCGTATTGCACAACTAAGTTATTGAGAGGCTTGGCGCGCCCGAGAGGAGTCGAACCCCTAACCCCCAGATCCGTAGTCTGGTGCTCTATCCAATTGAGCTACGGGCGCGTGCCGGCAAGCCGACCGGCTTGCGAAGGCTGCAGATAGCTACTCTAACGCGCCGCTGCAAGCAAGCTGCGTTAAACCGCCAGTGCGGCGCGCCTCGACCCCGGAATTGCCAAATTCATATCGCAAGATATCCGACGGATAGCCAGGCAGGGGGCTGCCCGCGGCTGTTTAACCCGGGCAGCTCGTCGGCCGCCGGGTTTAGGGATGTTCAACCTGAAGGAGATATTTCGCTGCAGATTCGCAGTATATTTGACCAGATACGGTCGCCAATTCAACCGTTGGTTCCGCCCGTGGTCAAAGATCTAGACTGGCCCGTCAGCTACAGCTTGGGCAAGATGGCGGTATGAGCTTCGAAACGTCAGCGGCCGTCGGGATTCCGGTGGACGATACGGCGACCCGCGCCTCGGTCATTCTGCTGCCCGGGCGCCACCGGCGCGCCGAGGGCGGGCACCCCTGGATCTATTCAAACGAAGTGCGGATGGACGCCGATGCAAAGGCGCTTTCGCCCGGCGCCCTGGTCACCCTGCGTCGGGCCGATGGCAGCGCGCTCGGGGTCGGGATGTTCAACCCGCACAGCCTCCTTGCCGCCCGTCTCCTCGACCGCGACTGCGGCCGCGCAATCGGCCAGCGTTTTCTCGCCCGCCGGATCGAGCGGGCGCTGAGGTTGCGCGAGCGGCTCTTCGAGGCCCCATATTATCGCCTCGTTCACGCCGAAGCCGACGGGCTGCCCGGCCTTGTGGTCGATCGTTTTGCCGAGGTTCTCGCAGTCCAGGCGAATGCCGCGGGCATGGCCCGGCTCGAGCCGCTGATCCTCGATGCGCTCGACGCATTGCTGACGCCTGCGGCCATCGTCTTGCGCAACGATAGCGCGGCACGGGCATTGGAAGGATTGCCCCGCGAAACGCGGGTGGCCAAAGGCATGCTGGCCGGGCCCGTGCTCGTCCACGAGAACGGTGCGGTGTTCGGCGCCGACCTGCTCGGCGGCCAGAAAACCGGCTGGTTCTTCGACCAGCGCGACAACCGCCGCTTTGTCGCCGGGTTGGCGCGCGACGCGCGCGTCCTCGACCTCTACTGCTTCACCGGCGGCTTCGCGCTGCAGGCGGCGCGCGCCGGCGCCGCCGCAGTGCTCGGCATCGACAGCTCGGAACCGGCGCTCGATCTTGCCGCCGATGCCGCAACGCGCAACGGGGTCGTCGAAATCTGCGCGTTCCGGCGCGGCGACGCTTTTGCCGAGACCGCCCGCCTCGCCGCCTTGGGAGAGCGCTTCGACATCGTCATTGCCGATCCTCCGGCCTTTGCGAAATCGCGCAAGGAAGTGGGGGCGGCGCTCCGCGGCTACCGCAAGCTCACTCGGCTCGCCGCTTCGGTGACCGCCAATCGGGGCATCCTCTTTCTCGCCTGCTGCTCGCATAATGTCGGCGAGGCGGAATTCGCCGAGGCGGTGCGGCGGGGTCTGGCTGATGCCGGCCGCGACGGGCGCATCCTGCGGGCCGCCGGAGCCGACGCCGATCACCCGGTCCATCCGGCATTGCCGGAAACCGCCTACCTCAAGGCAATGACATTGGCGCTCGACTGATGACGCCGGCGGCCGGTGCGGGCAGCGTCAGCCGAAAGACCGTGCCGGTGCCGGTGGTCGAGACCAGCGTCAGCTCGCCGCCATGCGCCCGCGTCAATTCGCGGGCGATCGCCAGGCCCAGGCCGCTGCCGCCCGGCCGAGCCGAGCCGAAAAACGGCCGAAACAAATTGTCCTGCGCCTTGGGAGGGAGCCCCGGGCCGTCATCGGCGATGTCGATCGCAATCACCCCGCTCTCGCGGGCCGCGGCGAAGCGCAGCCGGCGCGCGCCGGCCTCGACCGCGTTGCGGGCGAGGTTCAGCAATACCCGGTAGAGCTGATCGCGGTCGGCCTCGATCACCAGGTCGGGCGGGATCGCGCACTCGATCGCCATGCCCTCTTCGGAGAGCCCGAGATCGGGGGCGACTTCATCGATCAGCGAGGTGAGAGGAAAGCGGCGCGGCATCAAGGGCGGCGTGCCCTCGCGCGAAAAATCGAGGGTTCGTGTGCACAGCGCCACCGCCCGATCGATCGCGTCGAAGAGGCGGGGCGCCACGCGGCGCACTTCGGGCGCGGCGCTGGCGGCAAGGCCGTCGGTGACGAGCCGCGCCGTCGCCAGAATGCTGCGTAAATCATGGTTTATCTTGGTCACCGCAGTCCCCAGCGCCGCGAGCCGCGCCCGCTGCCCGAGCGCCTGGCGTACGGTCCTCTGCAATACCGCCAGCTCGCGCTCGGCGACACCGATCTCGTCCCTCCTGCCGCTCGCCTCGATCATCCGCGAGGCATCCTCGGGGTCTTCGCGAAAACTCATCATGCTCGCGGTGATCCGCTGCATCGGTCGTACCAGCAGCCACTGCAGGCTCACATAGACGAGTGCCGCGGTGACCAGCGAGATCACGATGGACAGCTCGAGGATGCGGATGCCGAAATCCCACATCTCGGCGCGCAGCGGTCCTTCGTCGAGCAGCACCTCCACCGTCTCCCCGCTGTCCGCCGTCGACGGGCCGAGCACCCGAAGAGCGCGCGGGTCATTGCCGAACAAGGTGCGGAAGGAGCCTCTTATCGCCAGCAGGATGTTCGGGTGGGTGAGATCGATCGTGGCATCGGGGCGCGGCGGATTGGCGCTTTCGAGCCGCAATACCGTGCCGTCGGTGCGATGGAGCGCGACGCCCTGCGCACCGACCTGGGCGAGGAGCCTGTCGATGAGGCTCCGATCGAGGTTTCCGGTCGCACTCGCCTCGAGAGCCAATATCGCGATGTGCCCGGCGGCGAGGCGATCCTCGAAGTAAGTCATGCGGAAGCGGGCCACCGAGGGCACGAAGATCAGCACTTCGCTCACCATCACGAAAAAGATCGTGAGGACCAGGAGACGGGCCGACAGGCTCTGCAACACGATCCCGCTCGCTTCAGCCGAAGCGCGCCAGCAGACGGACGAGCCGGCGGGTGCGGGCAGAAAACAATGTGGACGTATAGAAGCTGCCGGCGGCCCGCTTGCTCGCCTCGCCGCGCGTCGGGTAGGGCACGATTAGATTGGCGAAAGCGCCGATCTTGAGCTTTTGCGAAATTGCCAAGGCCCAGGGGAGGATCAAATCCCCGGCACCGGCGCCGAGGATCGAGGCGCCGAGGATACGGCCATCGCGGCGGACGACGACCTTGACCAAGCCCTCGGTGTCGCGTTCGGTCTGGGCGCGGTCATTCTCGACAAAGCGCCAGCGCAAGACGCGCACCGCCCCGTTTGCGGCGCGAGCGGCGGCTTCAGTCAACCCGACCTGGGCAAGTTCGGGATCGGTAAAGGTCACCCAGGGCAGCGCCCGGTAATCAGCTTTTGCCGGAAGTCGGAAGAGCGCGTTCCGGATCACGATGCCGGCGTGATAGAGGGCGACGTGGGTGAATTGCGGCCCGCCCGCGACGTCGCCGACTGCAAAGGCACGGCGGTTGGTGGTGCGCAACCGTGCGTCGACGGTGATGCCCTTCGCGGTCGCTGCAATCCCGGCGGCCGAGAGATCCAGCGCCTCCACATTCGGGCGCCGCCCAACCGCGACCAGGAGATGCGAGCCGGCAATCCGCGAGCCATCCGCAAGATATACGTGGATAGCCTCTTCGTCGCGCTCGATCCCAATGATCTGGATTTGCGGGTGAGTGGTAATACCCTCGGCGGAAAGTCGCGCGGCGAGGCCGGCTGCGAGTTCGGGATCGTCGCGGGGAAGCAATGGACCGATATCGAGCACGGTGACCCGCGCACCGAGCCGAGCATGCGCCTGCGCCATCTCGATCCCGATCGGCCCGCCGCCGATCACGATCAGATGTCGGGGCAGTTCGCGGTTGGCAAAGACCGTTTCATTGGTCAGATAGGAGACGCGGTCGAGCCCCGGGATCGCGGGAACCGAGGGCTGCGAGCCGGTCGCGATCACGAAGCGCCGCGGCCGAATCTCGGTGTTGCCGGCGCGCACTGTGCTGGGATCGGTGAAACGCGCCTCGGCGCGCAGTACCCGGACGCCGAGCCCCTCGAAGCGTTCGACCGAATCGTTCGGCTCGATGGCGGCGATCACCCGCTGGATGCTGTCGCCGACCGCAGCGAAATCGATGCGTGGTGAAGCGTAGGCGATGCCGAGGGCCGCCCCGCGCCGTCCGAGATCGGCAACGCGCGAGGCGGCGAGCAGTGACTTCGACGGCACGCAGCCGAAGTTCAGGCAATCGCCGCCCATCGCGCCGCGCTCGATGAGCACTACGTCCGCACCCATCTGAGCCGCGCCGGCAGCGACCGCCAACCCGCCCGACCCGGCGCCGATGACACATAGGTCGGGGGCAAGGGGCCGGCTCATGCAGTTCGTTTGTCGCGCCAGTGTTTATACGCGACCGGGATCAGGGCCAGCACAGCGAGGCCGACGATGGGCAAAAGCACACTCGGATGAAAGACAATTCCGAGATCGGGCTCCTGCACGATTTCGCCCAGTCCGCTGCCTAGGCTGGCATAGACAAAGGTGCCCGGAATGATACCGAGAAAGGTGGCGAGCATATAGCTGCGCGGCCTGACGCCGACCAGCGCGGGAACAAGGTTGACCAGCCAAAACGGGAAAATCGGCACCAGCCTCAGGACCAGGAGATAGTTGAACGCGTCGGCGCGGAACCCGGCCTCGAGTTTTCCGACAAACGGCCCAGCGCGCCGCGCGAGGCCGCCGAGACCGGCGCGGGCGGCGAGAAAAATCCCGGTCGCGCCAAGCGTGGCCCCGACGACCGCCGAGAGCCCACCGAGCCAGGTTCCAAAGAGATAACCGCCGGCGATCGTCAGGACGGCCCCGACCGGAACGGATAAGGCGACCAGCGTCGCATAGATTGCGACATACAACGGAGCAGCGACGAAACCCCACCGTGCCACGAGACTGCCGAGCCAGTCCCGGTTCTCGGCGAGGGCAGCAAACGTCAGGTAATGGTATCCGAAGGCGATGCCGGCGACGACGAGGATGCCGAGCGGTACCAGGCGCCGGGCGGAGATGCCGTTGCGTGACGAGATCTCGAAGGACATCAAATTCGATGTGTGTGGTGAATGCGAGCCTTGATCATAGGGTCTCGTGTGGGCTCGGGCGGTCACCTTCATGTGAAGATCGGGCGGGACTTCAGCTCCCGAGTGACGCTAGCGAACTCACTCGCCTCGATTTGGGTATTCGCTCGTTTCTCGTCGTCTTGCTATCGGCGACATCCCATCTGCTACAGCTTAGGATTATGAGGATTTCTCCCGACCCGGCACCCTAAGCGTGCGGCGTGCAGGAATTATAGCTAATTTCTCAGGTATTTCTTGCAATCGCCTCAAAAACGATACAATATAGTTCGTGCATCGCGATGTAAACGATGCGCGTCGCCCCGTCAACGCAGCAGGCTGGCGTGGCTGAAACCCCGGTCTCCTAGACCGGGGTTTCGCTTGGCCCTGGCCAAACGGCGGATCTACTCCGGAGCCGGGAGGCGTCGCCACAGGCGACCGCTTTCGAGGAGCTGCCACGCGGCCAACGCGGGTAATCCGATAACGAGGTCGCGCGCTCGCTTCAGCAGCGAAAGAGCGAGAGCCATCTCCGGGGTCAGCCCAAAACTCTCGCCGAGTATGATATAGGCCCCTTCCTGCACGCCAATAGCGTTCGGAACCGCAAAGGCCACGCTGCGGACAGCGTAAACCAGCCCTTCGATCGCCAGCACTGCGCCCAAGCCGAGGGGTGCACCGGCGAATTGTAGCGCGAGCCAGGCCTCGGCCGTAGCGGCGATCCAGCAGACAAGGTGGAGGCCCAAACTGGTGCAAACTCCGGCTCGCCGCTCGTAGATGGCGGCGATTGCCGCGTGGAGTGCCGCCGCACCGGCGGCGGTCCTGTCGGCCCAATCCCGGCCGATCGTCCCGGCGAGGCGGTCGAATAGGTCGAATCCGTACCGCTGAGCGAACAGCAAGCCCGCTGCGAGGATGATCGCGGCGGCGAGCCCGATCGCGACAGGAACCTCGATCCACGCATTGGGCGTCAGGTGGACTAGCCAAACAAGCGAGAGCGCAGTGAATGCAATTTGGGCGAGAAATTCGAGGGTGACGTCGACGATCGTGCTCGCTGCCGCGGCACTGCCGGGGACGCCGGCGAACGCAATCGCCCGGGCACCGAGCAGGTAACCGCCGACCTGTGAAAGCGGTAGTACTTCAGAGCCGGCATCGCGGACGAAACGCCCCCAGATCGAGATCCATAGGCTCGTCCCGGGCAACAGCACCCACCAAGCGACCCCCATCACGGCGATCAGTACGAGGTGGATCAGGCAAATCGTTCCGAACCCCGCCCAACCGACGGCGAGCAGCGAGCGGATCACCGCGTGCGCGCCAAAATAAGCGACCAACACGCCGATCAACGCCAATCCGGCGATGGCGGCGACGGCCGAAACGAGCCTCACGCGCGTTTTTCTCGCGCCGCGCCTGCGGGGATCCGCAGCCCGGCCAGCGCAATGCCGGCGAGCCTCGGCAGAAAATGGGGTTGAAGCAGCTCCGGATCGAAGTCCTTCATGCGCCGCGCATGTTCGGCGCGGCATTCCTCGACAAAGCCCCGGAACGTGAAGCCGTCGAGAAACACCCCCGCCTGCGTGGCCGAGAAATCTTTACCGTCGTTCGCATCGCGCCCGCGCCGGACGGTACCGAGGAGGCGGCCTATCGCCCTGGCATAGTAATGCGCCGCCGTCGCGCCGCGCTGCCATGGAGCGCCCCGTCCGCGGGCGACTTGGTGCCACGCCATCCAGTTGATGAAGAAGACGATGTGCCGCGTCTCCTCATGGATCAGCTTCTCGAAGATTTCGAACATCGCTTCGGGCAGAAAGCCGGAACGGCGTGCGATCTTGAACACGCCGAACCCGAGAAACGCATCGAGGCACTCGCCGTAGCCGAAATCGGCAAACGCGCGCAACGGGTCGCCGCTCGGCATCTCAGGCTGGCGCTCCTCGGCGGTGACGCCGTAGCGCCGAATCATCAACCGCAGCAATTCAGCATGACGGGCTTCTTCGAAGCCCTGGAGCGTGACAGCCTCACGCACCAGCGGATCGTCGATCGTCGCAGCGTAGGCGGCGACGATCGCGCCTGCACGGCGCTCGGTGTACAACACCTCCTGCCAGAACGGGATGCCGCGCAGGCGCTCCAGCGCAGCGGCATCGAGATTGGGCCATGCCAAGGCCGCGGGGTCGAACCGGCAGTGGCTCGCGATAAACGCGTTACAGAATCGCTGCTTATGCTCGTCGGAGCCGATTCTCATGACGCTGCCATACCCGAACCCGATCGCGGCATAAAACGGCGGACGAAGCGCGCCAGACAAGGCACCACCCTCGGCCGCAACAACCGCGGATCATAGCCGGCAAGGCGGCGATCGTTCTCCGCCAGGCACACATCGATCAGCGCCGCGAACGAAAGATCAACGGTACCGACGGTCTTGCTGCCCGTCAGGGTAAAGTTGTTGTCCTGGGGCACCATCCCCCCCTCCCCATCGCCGGCACCGTCGAACCCCCGCGCGATGCCGATGCGCTCCCAAACAAGAAAAGCCCACACCGCAATGATCTTGGCCCAAAAGATCGGGCGCCGCCATAGCGACAGGTTACGCCGATGCCAGGCCACCCAGTTGACAAAGAAGAGGATGTGGCGACCTTCCTCCTGCATGACCGGCTCGAATGTATCGACGAGCGCGGGCGGGAAAAACCCCGAACTCTTCGCCAGCGCGAACAGGCCAAAAGCGAAGAAGCTGTCGATACACTCGCTGTAGCCGGTGACCATGAAGGCCCACTCCGGATCGCGCGGCCGGAGATATTCCGGCTCCGGCGCCGAGCGGATGCCGTAGGCCTGGACGAGATTGGACAGCACCTCCTTGTGCCGTCCTTCTTCAACGCCGTCGAGCTCGATCGCCCGCTGCAGCAGCGGATCGGTGATGGTTTGTCCGTAGCTCAGGACGCGCAGGCGCGCCTTGCCCTCGGTTTGCACCGCAATGTCCCAGATCGGCAGACTGACCAGTCGGACGCGCGCGTCGGGCTCGAGCGCTGGCCAATCTATAATCGACGGCTTGTAGGGATTGTGGGTGTCGAGCAACATGCGGCAGAAGGCGGTCTTGTGCGCCTCGCTGCCGGGGACAATCGGCCCTGGGCCGGTGGCCGCCCACACCCGGGCGTTACGGTCAGCCGCCGCAACCGCCGCGTCATCGAACATGAGCTGCCCCTCTCCTGCACCAATTGCCATCGACGCGAAGCCCCTCGAACGGAACTGCCGATAACGGTTGCCTCCCCGGCGCAGTTCCGAGCTACCGTTGACTTGCCAAAACGGCTCCCCTATATAGCCGCCTCCGCTCGACAGAAATGTCCTTATTCGGAGCCGGTACCGTGAAGCGCACTTACCAGCCCAGCAACCTCGTTCGCAAGCGCCGCCACGGCTTCCGGGCACGCATGGCGACTGCGGCCGGGCGTAGGGTGCTGGCGGCGCGGCGGGCAAAGGGGCGTAAGCGTCTGTCCGCCTGAGCCCGCGATCTCGACCCTCACTTCCCTGTCGCCCCGATTTCGATGGGCGGCGGACTTGTAACCCTGAAGGTCCGCGCCGATTTTCTTCGTGTCGCTGCCGCCCGCCGGCGGGCGGTTGTACCGAGTCTCGTCCTGCAGGCCGCGCTGCAGCCGGAGGGATCGAAATGCGGCGAGACCATACGCGTAGGATTCACCGCTAGCCGCAAGGTAGGCAACGCCGTGACTCGCAACCGTGCGAAACGGCGGCTACGGCACGCGGCGGCTGCAGTCCTGGCGCGTGAGGGAAGGCCAGGGACGGACTATGTCTTGATTGCACGCGGGACCACGATTGACCGGCCCTATGGGGCTCTGCTCGCCGATCTCAAAACGGCACTACGCCGGGTCGACCCTGGCAAAGGAACGAAGCGGTCAGGCGCCGCAGAGGAGGGCTGACATGGATCGGCAAAGCCCTCAAAAGGTTGCTATTTTGGTGTTGCAAGCTCTGATCCGCGTTTATCAGCTACTTCTCTCGCCGGTGCTCCCACCCTCCTGCCGGTATCTGCCGAGCTGCTCGGATTATGCGGTCGAAGCGATAGGGCGACATGGCGCGCTTGTCGGTGTCGGCCTCGCTGCACGGCGGCTCGCCCGCTGCCATCCATGGGGCAGCAGCGGCTACGATCCGGTCCCCGAACCCCGCGGCTCCGATCGGCTGCCGACGGGTACGGGCCGCTGAGAGCGAGATGGAACAGCGCAACCTCCTGCTCGCGATCGTGCTCTCGGTCGGGATACTGATCGTTTTTCAGTTTGCCTTCGAGCGCATGCGCCCGCCCCAGCCTCCTGGGACCCCTCCGGGGACGCCGGTGGCGACCTCCCCATCCCCCGCGACCGGATCGGCGCCTCCGGCCTCGGAGGTTTCCACTACAGCTCCCGCAGTCGCACCGGCGAGACCTGCCCAGACGCGCGAGGCGGCACTCGCCGAGCAACAGCGCATCAAGATCAGCACGCCGCGGCTGCACGGTTCGATCGACCTGTCGGGAGCCCGACTGGATGATCTGACGCTCGCCAATTACCATGAAACGGTCGACCCCAAGAGCCCGGAGGTCGTCCTGCTATCCCCGTCCGGAACCGAACATTCCTATTTTGCCGAATTTGGCTGGGTCGCCATGACCCCGGACCTCAAGGTCCCGGGACCGGAAGCTCGGTGGACGGCCTCGGGGGGCCCCCTGACACCGACAAACCCGCTCAAATTGACCTGGGACAACGGCCAGGGGCTGGTCTTTAGCCGCACGGTGAGCGTCGATCAAAATTACATGTTTACCGTGCACGATTCGGTCCACAACGCCCTCGGCAGCCCGGTGAAGTTGCGGTCGTACGGGCTGGTCAGCCGTACCGGCACCCCGACTGGTTCGGGGTTTTACATTCTGCACGAAGGCTTGGCCGGTTATCTCGGGGGGCATGTTTTTGGGGGAGGGACGGGGTTTCTATGGCTCGGAGATAACGACACCTATTCCAGTCTGACACCAGGTGTGAAGCGAGAGTATGCGTCTACCGGCGGCTGGCTCGGCTTCACCGATAAATACTGGCTGACGGCACTCGTTCCCTCGCAAGGAGAGGCAATAACGGCTGTCTTCAGACGCTGGGTCGATAACGGCATCGATCGCTATCAAGCGGATTATAGCGGCCCTGAATTGACACTTGCACCCGATGCCACGATCGAGTCCTCCACCCGGTTTTTCGGCGGCGCCAAGGAGGTTGACTTGCTCGATGCTTATGAGGCAGCCGGGATACCAAAGTTCGACCTTGCCATCGACTGGGGCCTATACTACTTTCTAACAAAACCGATCTTTTTTGTTCTTCAGTTCTTTGGCAGGCTGCTCGGCAATTTCGGCCTGGCCATTTTGCTGCTGACCTTGTGCGTCAAGCTGGTCTTCTTTCCGCTCGCCAACAAATCCTACAACGCGATGAGCAAGATGAAGCTCTTGCAGCCCGAGATACAGAAGTTGCGCGAGCGCTTTCCCGACGACAAGGCCCGTCAGCAGCAGGAGATGATGGCTCTCTACAAGCGCGTCGGGGCGAATCCGCTGGCGGGCTGCCTGCCGATCGTGATCCAGATCCCGGTCTTCTTCTCGCTCTACAAGGTGCTGTTCGTCACGATCGAGATGCGGCATGCGCCGTTCTACGGCTGGATCCGCGATCTTTCGGCGCCAGACCCGACCTCTCTGGGCAACCTGTTCGGTCTGCTGCCCGCCTGGCACTTGGTGATACCGGGCGTTGGCGATGTGGCATATCTGTTCGCGATCGGCGTCTGGCCGCTGATCATGGGTCTGACGATGTTCTTGCAGCAAAAGCTCAATCCGCAGCCGGTCGATCCGGTCCAAGCGCGTATGTTCATGTTTCTGCCGATCGTCTTCACCTACATGCTGGCCGCCTTCCCGGCCGGGCTGGTCATCTATTGGGCGTGGAACAACCTGCTCAGCATCGCCCAGCAATGGGCGATTATGCATCGCCAGGGTGCCGCCTGATCCTGACGGCGGTGATCTCGACGGAAATCTTTCCGCCGCGGGTGATAGATCCTGACCTCGCCGAGGCCGGACGCCGCCTCTTCGCCCGCGACGCCCGCTTCGTTGCCGGCGCGTCCGAAACCAGCACGCTGCCCGGCGACGCGTTGCCGGAGATCGCCTTCGCCGGAAGGTCGAATGTCGGCAAATCGAGCCTCCTCAACGCGCTGACCGGCCGTCGGACCCTCGCACGAATCTCCAACACCCCGGGTCGGACCCGGCAGATCAACTTCTTCGATCTCGGCGGACGGATCATGCTCGTCGATCTGCCCGGATACGGCTATGCCGAAGCGCCGAAAACCGAGATCAGGCGATGGACCGCGCTGCTGCGGGGCTATCTGCGGACCCGCACCACACTGCGGCGGGTCTGCTTGCTGATCGACTCTCGACATGGCATCAAAGAGATCGACCGCCTGCTGATGCGGATGCTTGATGATTCGGGAGTCTCCTTCCAGGTCGTCCTGACCAAGACCGACAAGGCCGGAGCTGGAGAACTCGCGCGGGTCGCCGAGCTGACCGTGGCGGAGCTGGCTGCCCACGCCGCGGCCCACCCGGAAATCCATCTGACGAGCGCCGTGAAACGGCACGGCATCGCTGCGCTGCGCGCGACGCTCGGCAGCCTTGCGCTTGCCGACAGGGCGCCATCGGCTGTGGTGCTGCCTGCGCCGGCACAATAAAGTGCGGACATGAACGAGCCCGATCACGAGCCTCCCTTGTCTTGCCTGACCCCGAATCCCGATGCCGTGGTCAAGGCCGCGGTTCTGGCGGAGGCGCTGCCCTACATGCGCCGCTATGCCGGCCACACCCTC
>Ga0209526_10001746_pt1 | contig 14596 bp, 14 predicted proteins | sample JacPinW_OM2H0_M1_FD_188566 | JGI IMG/M metagenome (GOLD analysis project Ga0209526, IMG submission 188566) | Forest soil microbial communities from Algoma, Ontario, Canada - Jack Pine, Ontario site 1_JW_OM2H0_M1 (SPAdes) (version 2) | ecosystem: Environmental > Terrestrial > Soil > Boreal... | reverse complement strand
TTATGTACCCGCCGTCATGCGCGTCTACCATAAGCTGCTCACCCAACAGCGTACCGGCTGATCTACCGTAATCACCTACCGCCGGTTACGTGCTTCCCCTCCATTGGCTAGAGCGCCCGCCCACTGTCGGGCGCGGTCGTCTTTGCTCACCATGGGCGAAACAAGACCACACAGCTAAAGCGCCCTGTGGCGCGGACGGTGGCCCCTACGATGTACAAGATGTACGACCCTGCCCATTTTCGGAAACCTCGCGCCCGCGGCTTTACCCTGCTTGAGCTGTTGGTCGTCATGGTCATCATCGGCCTGTTGGCCGGTTTCGTGGCTCCTCGCTACTTCGCTCAGGTGGGTAAGTCGCGTGTCAAGGCGGCCAGGGCGCAGATCGATGCGCTCGACAAGGCGCTCGAACAGTATCGGCTGGACGTCGGCCGCCTGCCGACCACCGAAGAGGGACTGGCGGCGCTCAACATCGCTCCGCAGGGAGTGACCAACTGGGAGGGACCGTACCTCAAGAAGGACGTGCCCGTGGATCCCTGGGGTCACCCGTACGTGTATGCGCTACCCGGTACACACCAGAACGATTTCGATCTTCTCTCCTACGGTCGCGACGGGCAACCGGGCGGCACCGGAGAAGACGCCGATCTGACGAACTGGTGAGCGGCCGTGGAGTTTCGCATCAAGGCACTCGACACTTCCTCCAGCGTCATCTCCTGCGTGGTGGATGCGGTGGACGAGGCGGACGCGCGCCGCCAACTCGTCCTCAAGGAACTCAGAGTCATCTCGCTGGAACCGATGCGCAGATTGCGGCGTCTGTTCCAGGCGCCGCAGCTGCAGCTCGCGGTATTCAGCCAGCAGCTGGTGTCGCTGCTCGATGCGGGGCTGTCCCTGGTCGAGGCGCTCGAGGCGCTGGCGCAGAAGGAATCGAATACGACAACCAAGCGCACGCTTGATCGGATCCTCGCTCGCCTCTACGAGGGTCAGACCCTCGCGGCGGCGGTTGCCGAGCACCCGGCCACCTTTCCGGACCTGTACGTCGCTTCGGTGCGTGCGAGCGAGCGAACCGGTGCGCTGCGTGAGGCGCTGACGCGCTACATCGCCTACCAGCAGCAGGCGGACTCACTGCGCAAGACCCTGGTCAACGCCTGCATCTATCCCGCCGTACTGCTGGTGGCGGGCTTGCTCGTGACGCTGTTCCTCATGGGCTACGTGGTTCCCCGCTTCAGCTCGATTTACGAGGACGTCGGCACCGACCTGCCGTTCGCCTCCCGGCTGCTGCTGCAATGGGGTCAGCTGATCGATGCGCATGCCGGGGTGGTCATCGTGGCCGCGCTCGCCGCGCTGGTTGGGGCGATCTACGGTGTGCGGCGACCGGCGGTGCGTACGGCGGTCGGCGAGTGGGTGGCCCGCATTCCCACTATCGGCCGCCAGCTGCATGTCTATCAGCTGGCACGCCTGTATCGGACCGTGGGAATGCTGGTGCGCGGCGGCATGCCGGCGGTACCTGCGCTGCGCATGTCGGGCGGGGTAGTGCTCGCTCCCTCGCGCGCCGCCTACGCCGCCGCGACCCGGGCGGTGAGCGAAGGGCAATCGCTCGCGGACGCCATGGAACGCAACGGACTCACGACGCCGGTGGCGGCACGCATGCTGCGGGTCGGTGAGCGCAGCGGCAACATGGGCGAGATGATGGAGCGCATCGCGGATTTTTGCGATGAAGAGCTGGCGCGCTGGGTGGCAGTGATGACACGTCTGATTGAACCGGTGCTCATGATTCTGATCGGATTGATCATCGGGGTGATTGTGGTGCTCATGTACTTTCCGATCTTCCAGCTCGCCGGGAGCATCAAATGAACGCAGCGGTCGACGAGCTGCTCGAGACGTCCGCTGCGCCGCCGACCTTGGTCCCGGCAGCCGTAATGATCGATGAGCCTTCGATCGCGCGCGCCATGCACGACGCCCACCACGCGGACCGCCCGGTGCTCGAGGTGTTGGCGGAATCGTGCGGCCTGGCCGGCGATCGCTATGCCCAGGCACTCGCCAGCGCGTTCGACTACCGCTTCATCTCCAGCGGCGAGCTCGCGCACCTCGAGCCGGATTTCTCCGTGCTGCCTCCCGCCGATGCCACCCGCCGCCACTGCGTCGTGGTGCACGAGGGCGAGCGGCTGGTGGCGATCTTTACCGATCCGTTCGATCAGACGTTGCGCGGCTGGCTGGAGCTGCGACTCAGCGCGCCCATCGAATGGGCGCTGGCGGGCCGTGAGGAACTCGCCAACCTGATCGCGCGCCGTGCCGAGGCACTGCGGGCCATCGATGCGGTGCTGCCCGAGACCGAGCCGGGAGCCAAGGGCGAGGAGGGGGTCGACAACCTCTCCTATGTCAGAATCAGCGAGGACACGAGCCCGGTGGTGCGCCTGGTGCACTCCACCGTGTACGACGCGCTGCGTGCCGGGGCGAGCGACATTCACCTCGAGTCGACCGCGAGCGGGCTGGTGGTGCGCTACCGCCTGGATGGTGTGCTGGCGAGCATTGCGACGGTGCGGGGCGTCGAGACCGCCGAGCAGATCATCTCGCGTATCAAGGTCATGTCGGAGCTGGACATCGCCGAGCGCCGTGTTCCCCAGGACGGCCGCTTCAAGATCGCCATCAACGGCCGCCCCATCGACTTCCGCGTGTCGATCATTCCGAGCATCTTCGGCGAAGACGCGGTGCTGCGTATCCTCGACAAGCAGGCGCTCACCAAGATGAGCGGCCTGCGCCTCGATGTGCTGGGTTTCGAGTCGAACATCATCGAGCAGTTGCGTCGTCTCGCCGCGCTGCCCTACGGCATGCTGCTGGTCACCGGTCCCACCGGCAGCGGCAAGACCACCACCTTGTATGCGGCGATCTCCGAGACGCAGACCGGACGCGACAAGATCATCACCATCGAGGACCCGGTCGAGTACCAGTTGCCCGGTGTGCTGCAGATACCGGTGAACGAGAAGAAGGGCCTCACCTTCGCACGCGGGCTGCGCTCGATTCTCAGGCACGACCCCGACAAGATCTTGGTGGGCGAGATCCGCGATCCGGAGACGGCGCAGATCGCCATCCAGTCAGCCCTCACCGGGCACCTGGTGTTCACCACCGTGCATGCCAACAACGTCTTCGATGTCGTCAGCCGCTTCGTGCACATGGGCGTCGATTCGCATGGTTTCGTGTCGGCGCTGTCGGCGGTGATGGCGCAGCGCCTGGTGCGCATCGTGTGCGAGCAATGCTCCGAGGCCTACATGCCCTCGCGCGAGCTGCTCGAGGAATCACATGTTCCGATCGTGACCAGTGCCTCGTACAAGTTCCGCAAGGGGCGGGGTTGCGGGCACTGTCGCGGCACCGGCTATCACGGTCGCAAGGCCGTGGGGGAGTTGATGGTCCTGAACGACGAGATACGCGAGGCGATCGTCAGCCGCGTGCCGGTCCGGCAGCTGAAGGAGCTGGCGCGCCAGGCTGGGGTGCGGCTGATCCGTACCGCGGCGCTCGATCTGGTGCGCCGTGGTCAGACCACCGTCGAGGAGGTAAATCGTGTCACCATTATGGCGTGACGAGGTCGGAGCGTACCTCTCGCCGCACCGCCTGTGCCTGGTGCGCATGAAGCGCGGCACCAAGCCGACCCAGGTCGCCGAGCACGAGCAGCGCTTCGAGGCCATCAAGTCCGATTCCTGGGCCGCAGCGCTCGAGGCATTCGCGACCATGCTGGCCCAGCCACCCTGGGCTGGCGCGCGCACACGGGTCGTGATCGCCGACCACTGGGCGCGCTACGCGATCGTGCCCTGGGTCGCCTCGCTCAACTCCGCGCACGAGCGGCTCGCGCACGGCCGGCAGCTCCTCACCAGCCTCTACGGGGAAGCGGTGGCGGCCTGGGACCTGAGCATTTCGGAGGCGCCGCCGCAGGCGACGCGGGTGGTGTGTGCGGTTCCCGGGGAGCTGCTTGCCGGCGTGCGTGCCGCCTGCGCCGCGCAGGGCTGCGCGCTGCTTTCCCTGCAGCCTCAGCTGGTGGCTGCTTACGAAGCATGGCGGCACTGTCTGCCGCAGTCGAACGCCTGGTTCGTGAGTGTCGAACAGGGCTCACTCGCCGCTGCACGCCTCGGCCGGCACGGCTGGGACCGTGTTCACGGCGTGCGCATCGGTTCGGACTGGATGCGTGAGCTCAAGCGCCTGCAGACGTTTGGCCGGCTCGCGAGCAACAGCCCGGAGGAGGGCCAGGTGTACGTCGACGCGCCCCACGCCTGGCGTGAGGTCGCCGCGGGGACGGCCAGTGCGGCGGACACCAGCGGATTGCAATGGCTCGAGGAGACGAGCGAGCCGCTGACGACTCTGCAGCGTCTCGGCCGGACCCGGCGGATGGTCGCATGAGCGCCCCAGTCGTCACAGTAGACTTCGCGAATCGGCGTTCACCGCTGACGCTCGCCAGTGCCGTGCTGCTGCTGCTGGGCGTGAGCGCGGCGGCGGCCGCGTACTTCGAGTACCGCTTCCTCGAGACGCGCCGTGCGGGTCTCGAGTTGAAACTTCAGGCGGCGACCCGCGGCTCACATCACGACCCGGCGCTGGACGCGCGTACTGCCGGACTGACGGAGGAGGCCGGCCGTATGGCTGAGGAGCTGGCCACGCCCTGGACAAAACTTCTCGCCGAGCTGGAAACCGCCAGCCGCGACTCGGGCGGACAAATCGCCGTCCTGTCGATCGAACCGGATCATGCCAAGCACAACGTGCACATCACCGGGGAGTCGCGCGACCTGCCGGTGGCGCTCGCCTATGTGCAGCGACTGCAGGCGAGTTCCCTGCTGCGCTACCCGATGCTGGACAGTCACGAGGTAAAGACCGACGACGCCCAGCGACCGGTGCGCTTTGCCATGACCGCGGAGTGGAGGGAACTGCCGTGAGCCATGAGCAGCGCCAGTCGGACGCACGGGTGGCCGCCACGGTGGATGCACCCGCCACGCCCGTACCGGCTTCGGCGCCGGTGCTGGCGGCCGCAACGGCTGTGCGCGGCGCCGTAACGGCGCTGTCAGCGCGCAGTTCGGCTCTCGCCCGGGCCCAGGCTGTCGCGACCCAGCTCGTTCCGCAGCTGCAGTACCAGATTGCGCGCCTGGGTCCCGCCGGCCAGGCGGGACTGGCGGCATTGGTCGCCGCACTGGTCGTCGCCGTGAGCACGCTCCTGCCGGCTCATCACGCCCTGCAGGCGCTCAGCGCGGACATCGTGCGCGCGCAGCACCCGAGCGCGGCAGCGCTCGCCGATCAGGCGGCGCCTCACCTGGTCGCCTCGCTCCCCACCCGTGCGCAGATCCCGGCCGTGATTGGGCAGATCTTCATCCAGGCGAAGGAGGCCGGCGTGCCCCTGGACACCGGACACTACGTCTACAGTCCCGCGAAAGCGGGTGCGATCGCCCGCTACGACCTGGAATTCCCGGTCAAGGCGAGCTATCCCGACATTCGCGGATTCATCAATCGCACCCTGACCGCGGTACCGGCCGCCGCCCTCGGTAAGCTGCATGTCGAACGCAAGGCCGTGGGCGAACAGGTAGTCAACGCGGACATTGGTTTCGTGGTGTTCGTGCGCAGCGAGCAACGACCATGAACCTGACGACGCGTGGCAAGTGGTTGACTGGAATCGCCGCACTGGTTGTCGGCTACGTGGTATTTGGTCCGAAGGATTCCGACTCGGTCGAGCCGGCCCGCGCGGGTGCGTCCCCAGCGGCGCACGCGCCGCATGCAGCGACCGTTTCGTCTGCGCCAGTGGCGCGCTCGCTGCTGGCGCTCGCGCATCGCGTGGTGGAGCAGAGCGCCTCCGGTTCGCTGTTCGCCGCGCACTCGTGGTACGTGGCGCCGCCGCCTCCGCCGCCGGTTGCGGTCAGCACCGCTCCGGTCGAGCCGCCGAAGCCAGTCGCGCCACCACTGCCGTTCACGTACATGGGCAGCTATGCGCCTGACGGCGGTGTGCCGGTTTTTTTCCTGACCCAGGGTGACCGGGTCTATGACGTACACATCGGCGACACGCTCGATGGTACGTACACTGTGGACTCGTTCAACAACGGGCAGCTGGTCTTCACGTATAAGCCTCTCAACACACAACAACAACTAATAACAGGAGGCGCTCCGTGATGATTTCATGGCGCCGAATTGCCGGCACGGTTCTGATTCTGGCCCTGACGGGCTGCGCGGCCGAACGTTTGCATCGCGACGGTCTCGCGGCGATCGACAAGGGGCAATACGAGAGCGGCGTGACACTGCTCGCCCAGGCGGTGCAGAGCGAGCCGCACAACATGAGCTACCGGCTCGATCTCGAGGCGCGGCGCGAGGCTGCGGTGCAGCGGCTGGTCGCGCTCGCGGACACCGCCCGCGTGGCGCACCAGCTCGACGTCGCCGCCCTGGACTACAAGCGTGTGCTCGCCATCGATCCCAACAATGACCGGGCGCAGCACGGTCTCGCGGCTCTGGAAGGCGACGCCCGTCACGGGGACGTGGTCGCCCAGGCGCGCAAGGACTTCGAGCGCAAGGACTATGACGCGGCGGATGCCAAGCTGCGGTCGGTCCTCAACGAGGATCCGGGCTACACCTTGGCGCGGGCTCTCGCCGCGGAGATCAATGTCGCTCGCGGACCCGTAACGGTTGCGCCGCGACTGAAGACGCGCGAGAACCGCAAGGTGACCCTGCAGCTGCGCGATGCACAGACCAAGATGGTGTTCGAAGTCCTGCAGCGCGAGACCGGCATCAACTTCATCCTCGACAAGGACATCAAGAGCGACGGCAAGACCACGATTTTCGTGCAGGATGTCCCGGTAGAGGAGGCCATCGACCTGGTGCTCGATCAGAACGCGCTCGCGCGGCAGATCCTCGCCTCGAACATGGTACTCATCTATCCCAACAATCCGGCCAAGCACAAGGAATACCAGGAGGAGATCGTCCGCACCTTCTACCTGACGAATGCGGCTCCCAAGGAAGTCGAGAGCATGTTGAAGTCGGTTCTCGGCGCGAAGACGCTGTTCATCGATGAGCGGACCGACGTGGTCGTGATGCGCGACACCCCGGATAACGTGCGCATGGCGGAAAAGCTGGTCACCGCGCTCGATGTCAGTGAGCCGGAAGTGATGTTGGAGGTCGAGGTGCTGGAAATCTCCAGAAGCCGCCTGCAGGACCTGGGAATCACCTATCCGACGACGGCGACGCTGGCGGTGACGCCGCTGGGTACCGGCGCGGCCGCCGCATCGAATCTGGTGCTGTCCGATCTTCGTCATCAGAACTCGCACACGATCACGGTCACACCACTCAGTGTGACATTGAACGCCATGAAGCAGAGCGGCCTCGCCAACACGCTGGCGAGTCCCCGGATCCGGGCGCGCAGCAAGGAAAAGGCCAAGATCCTGATCGGCAGCCGCGTTCCGGTCATTACCAACAGCGTGACGCCGACTAACGGCGGAACTGCAGTCGTCACCGGCAGCGTGCAGTACCTGGACGTGGGGCTCACGCTCGAAGTGCAGCCCACGGTCCACCTGGACAATGATGTGGCGATCAAGATCGCTCTCGAAGTGAGCTCGATCACCAAGGAAGTTACCACCACCTCCGGCACCGTTGCCTATCAGATCAGTACCCGCAACGCCAACACCCTGCTGGAGCTCAAGGACGGTGAGACGCAGATTCTCGCCGGGCTCATTCAGGATCAGGACACACGCACCGCCAACACCATCCCGGGGCTCGGTGACATTCCGATTGTCGGACGCCTGTTCGGGAGCCACCACAGCGATACGGAGAAAGATGAGGTCGTGCTGTCGATCACTCCGCGCATCATCCGCATGCGCCAGCGCCCGGCGAGTGATACGACCGAGTTCTGGTACGGCACCGAATCGCGTACCCGCAGCGCGCCCTATGCCGCAACCAGTTCCGACAAGGAGCCGGGTAGCGTGCCGGCGTCGAATGTGCAGCCCGCGCTGCCGTTGGAGCCCCCTGCCGAGTCGATGTCGGCGCCGCAGGGAATGCCGCTGACGGCTCCTCCTGCTGCGATCGCGCCGAGCGCCACGCAGCCGCCTGCGAGCTCTCTGGCCGCTCCGCAAGCAGCGGCACAAAAAGCAGCTTCGGAGCCGAGCGCCGCGGTGCCGGCTCCCATTGCCGCGGGGGCGGCTGCAGAGTCCGCGGCGCGGGCGGCCCTCAGCATCGAGGGGCCGGCCAATGCGCGCGTCGGCGAGGAGTTTCAGGCGGTCGTGCACCTGTCGTCGGCGCAGGCGATCACGCGTCTGCGTTCGCAGGTGCGATTCGATGCAACCACCCTGCAGCTGATCAGTGCCACGGCCGGGGACATGGTGCCGGCCGCGGCGGGTAGCCCGACCGTCGATGCCCGCTCCGGCGGGGCCCAGCTCGAGGTCGTCGCCAGCTCTGAGGACCCGGTGCAGGGCGAGGGCGGGCTCATGGTGCTGCGCTTCAAGGCACTCGCGCCGCGACCGTCGACCAGTATCGCGGCCCAAGTGTCAGTAGTCGGCTCTGCCGGCGCGGCGGTCGGCAACAGTGCAGCTCCGGCGCTGAACATCGCCATTCAGCCGTGATGCTCATGCGCGCGCGCGGCTTCACGATCATCGAACTCGTCATTACGCTCGCGATCGTCGGCTTGCTTGCGAGCGCGGCGCTGCCGCTTGCTCAGCTCGTGGCGCAGCGGGAAAAGGAAGCCGAGCTGCGGTCGGTTCTGCGCCAGATACGCGGTGCGCTCGATGCCTACAAACTCGCCGCGGACACAGGCCACATCACGCTCGAAGTCGGTGCCTCGGGCTACCCCCCCGATCTCAAGTCGCTGTACGCGGGCGTCGAGGATGCGGCCAGCGAGAAGAAGGTCAAGCTCTACTTCCTGCGCCGTCTTCCCCGCGATCCGTTCTTTCCGGACGGGTCGGTGCCGGCGGAGGGGACGTGGGGACTGCGCAGCTATGCGAGTCCGCCCGATGATCCGCAAGCGGGCGACGACGTCTATGACGTCTATTCGCTCGCCTCAGGCAAGGGACTGAACGGGGTCCTGTACCATGACTGGTAATGCTCCACGGCGCTCGGCTCTCGGCTTCACCTTGATCGAGCTGCTGATCGTGATGGCCATCATTGGCACGTTGCTGACAATCGCGGTGCCGCGATACTTCCACACCCTGCAGCGCGCCCGGGAGACAGTGTTGCACCACGACCTGGCCATCCTGCGCGAGGCAATCGACAAGTACTACGCGGATCTGGGCAAGTATCCGGACACATTGCCGGCACTGGCCGAAAAGCACTACGTGCGTGCGTTGCCGGTCGATCCGTTTACCAGGCTCGCCGACAGCTGGACCACCGTCCTCTCTGAGGACCCCGATCATCCCGGCATCCGCGACGTGCATAGCGGAGCGGCCGAATTGGCCGCCGATGGAACGCCGTTCGCCTCCTGGTAGGCCCATGCACGCGCCGCGCTCGTTGCAGGCTGGATTCACGTACATCGGGCTTCTCGTCGCCGTGGTGCTCATAGGTCTCATGCTGACCGCGGCCAGCAGGGTATGGTCTGTCAGCGAGCAGCGTGAGCGGGAGACACAACTGCTGTTCGCCGGCGATTCGATTCGCGCGGCGATCGCCGCCTACTTCGTAAACGGCCACCAGTATCCGCTGTCTCTGCAGGACCTGCTTAGCGACTCGCGCTCGCCTACACCCAGGCGCTACCTGCGGCGCCTGTACCGCGACCCCATGACGGGCGAAGCGGACTGGACACTGCTGCCCGCCCCAGCCGGGGGCATCATGGGCGTGGCCAGCAGCTCAAAGCTGAAACCAATCAAGCGCACCGGTTTCTCACAGAACGTCAGCTTCGAGAACGCGAACTGCTATTGCGCGTGGCAGTTCGTCTTTGAACCGCACTACTACCGCAAGACCGCACCTGCGAGCCCCCATCCTTAGCTGAACAGTAGCGAAAGCAGACGGGAACGCCCGGTTCGCGGTTGGCTATGGGCCAGTAGCGTCGAAACGCGCTTCTATTTCACCGTTCCCACAAGTGGCCGGGAAGGTCGGTGGTGCAGCCACTGCGGAGCCGCCTCCGTGCAGTCACCGACTCGGCGCGCCGACAGAGTCGACCTCGAATCCTGACTCCCCCAGCGCGAGCTCATCTCCTCGCGGAAGGCCGTGGCGTTCTCGACAGTGATGACGCTTCTGACTTGAAGGGTCTCACCGTTCACCGGACATGCGACGGTCCACGTGTACGCATTGCCGGTGCGTGAGATGGCGGAAACAGTGCAGTTGCGTGCTTTGAGCTGCTCCAGGTTCTTTTTCAGATCCGCGCTGGGATCGACACACTTGCTCATCGAGACCGGCTGCTGCATCCCGCGCCCCGGTGTCTCCGACACTCGCTGATAGCTCCACAGTCCCTGTCGTAACGTCGGCATTTCAGGCGCCTCGGTGGCGCCGGCAAAGCCGACACCGACGGCGGCAAGTGCGAACAGTGTTCGCCGCGCGGCGCGGCTGGCTGGAGCTCTGGTTGGAAGTTTCACGTGTGTGCCTGTCTCGTGCGGGTACTTCATGGGATTGACTTCAATCAACCCAGCATACCCTAACTTCAGATATCGAACGGTCGGTGTTGGCGGAGCAGTCTCGGGGGATTTGCCATATTCCTGCAGGCGTTAGGTAGGGTCTTACGGTAGCGCCGATGGGGTGTTCTGCGACAGGCCGCCCTAGGCATCAAGGGCAGTGCTTTTGTCGCGCGATCCCTCTACTTTGCACCCCACAGAAATAACAACAGCATCGTGTCTCAAGTGAAAACACAGGTCGCGCCGCCAGCGGCAGTTCGAGTCGGAGGTCCCATGCTCAGCAGACAGCTACTGTGCCGCGCTCTTGCGGCCCTGATGTTGGTGTTCGTCACCTTGCCCGCGGCCGCGCAGAACTTCATGGTGCAGTGTCCGCAGTCGACGCTACTGCACCCAAACGCGCCGACCAGCGCGCAGGGTGAGCCGACCTACACAGGTCCGTTTACGATCAACACCACCGCCGCCGGCGTGCCGCTCACGATCAAGAGCAACGGCGGCGCAGTCAAGTGCCAGCACATCTCCGGCGGCGACGGCTACATGACCGAGGCCGACGGCAATCAAACGTACATGTTCTCGTTCGGGCCGTTGAGTGGTCTCGACAAGATCAAGAACGGCCAGCCCGGAACCGACTTCCCGGACGAATTCAACCAGCCGTACTGTGACGCGTCGGGGTCGGGGACCTACACCAATGGTCAGCCCAATCCTTACGTCGCAGGTCAGCCCAATCCTCTTTATCCCAACGTCACCCTGCAATCGTGCGGCCCGAACGGTGCGGTCGGTTACCAGCCGCCTGCAGGGGCTCGGGCGGCAACCGCCAGCACGGCGCTGTATCCACTGAACACGCTGACTTGCACCACGGGCCTCGGCTGCCCGGTGTCCGGAGTCATCATCGTCGACGCCGGCGCGGGATATACCGCGCCTCCGTTCGTGACGTTTCCGGCCCCGGATTGCGCGCCGCTCGGGCCGACGTGCGTGCATGTACAGGCCACGGCGAGCGCGGTCATCGCGACCGGATCGGTGGTCGAGGTGACCCTGACGAATGCGGGCGGCAACGGCTACACCGTGCCGCCGGTCCCGACGTTTTCGGCACCGTCGGGCAGCCCGATTTCGGGCACCGATCCGGCGGCGATCATGAACACCGGCACCATGAACGGCAACATCCCGGGACCGTTGATGGCGTTCGATGAGGACGACGAGTTCTTCCTGACGCTGACCAACGTGGGCATGATCATGCGGCCCGACCTCTTCGAGCAGCACACGGTCCACTTCCACGGCTACCCGAACGCCTCGTCGTTCTACGACGGCGTGCCGGACGCTTCGCTCGCGATCAACATCGGCGCCAGCTTCACCTACTACTATCTGGCACCGGACGCCGGCACTTACTTCTGGCACTGCCATATCACGCCGCCCGAGCACCTGCAGATGGGCATGGTCGGGCAGCTCTTCGTGCGGCCCCGCCAGAACCGCGCGACAGCGGGTGCGAGCCTCTACAGCGTATCGCAGTTGCAGCAGACCGACCTGCGCACCGCGTGTATCTCCAACGGCCAAAGCAATCTGTACGGCGGCACGAGCGGAACGACGCCGAGCGCCGACATCCTGTGCTCCGTCCCGCTGCCCGCGACGAACAACGCCGTGACGCACGCTAGCGGCAACAAGTACGTCTATAACGACGGCGACGGCTCGACGCGCTACGACATCGATGTGCCGATCCAGATCCACGGCTTCGACCCGAACTTCCACTTCGTCGGCATGACCTTCAACTCCGAAGGCTTCTCGGACATGAAGGACAAGTACTTCCTGCTGAACGGCCGCAGCTATCCCGACACGGTCGGCGTGGCACCGGGCTCGACGGTGAATGGAAATGTGCTGCCGACGACCTGGACAGGCGGCGTTTCGGGGGCAACCAATCCTGACCCCGGCACCAACGCGATCTCCACCGCCGCCTCCGACGCCCAGCAGCGCCCCTCGCAGCCGATGCCGACGCTGGTCGTGCTGAGCAGATCCGGCGGTCCGGCCGGATCCTGCGGCGCAGGCGTGTCCCCGTGCGGGCAGCGCGCGGCGCTGCGCATCGCGGACCTCGACGTGTCGGAGTACCAGACGCTCGCCTCGCTCGGCATTCCAATGCAGGTGGTCGGCTACAACGCGAAGCTCTTGCGCGATCAGGCTGGCAACAACCTGTACTACACGACCAACTCGATCACGCTCGGCGGCGGCGAGTCACTCGACGTGATTATCGACAGCACCGGCATCCCGGCGGGAACTTACTTCCTGTACACGCCCAATCTCGACCACTTGTCGAACGACGCGGAAAACTTCGGTGGTCTGATGACCGAAGTGGTCGTGACGAATTAATGGAGACTGCAACGATGAGCCACTCCAACAACATCATGTCTCGCGGCGGTTCGGCACGGCGCGCTCTGGTCGCCCTGGCGGCGCTCGCGTGCCTCGCGGGCGCGACCGCGTCGGCTTCCACGCCGGGGATCACCGCCAACCCCGGCGGCGCGAGCACCTTCAACCTGGTGGCAAACCAGGGTTTGAGCTCGCAGCCGGACGGCGTGCAGATCTACTCGTGGGGCTACGGATGCGTCGCATCGACCGCCAAGGCGACCTTTGTACCGGCGGCGTTCAACAGCGGCATCGGCTTCTGCCCGACCATGCAGCTACCCGGCCCGACCTTGATCGTCAACGAAGGCGCGACGGTCACGGTGACGCTGACCAATAACCTGCCGAGGGGTGCCGGCAACACCTCGATCGTGTTCGCGGGAATTCCGACCACCGCCGCCGGCGGCACGCCAGGGCTGCTGGCCATGGAAGCGATCCCGAACGGCAGCGTCACCTACACGCTGAACACGACCGGCAAAGCCGGAACGCATGCCTACTACAGCGGCACGCAGCCCGACCTGCAGATCGAGATGGGCATGTACGGCGCGATCGTCGTGATTCCGAGCACCGTGCAAGCCGGCTGCGTAGCGCTCGGTGCCCGGCTCGGCGGAGGCGAGGAGTTCCGCCTCGCGGCTAACGCCTACGACCATCCGGCGACCTGCTACGACCGCGAGTACCTGTTCCAGTTCGGCGAGATCGATTCGCGCATTCACGCGCAGGCCGAGGCGCAGGTGAAGGCAATCGCCGCCTGCACCGGGGCGACCAACACGATTACCGGACAGCCGTGCCCGACGCAGCTGTTCGTGGCCACCGAGCCGTACCACCCGGCCTACTACGTGATCAACGGGCGCTCGATGCCGGATGACATGGACGCAGACTACGCGCCCAACTACCCGGCCCAGCCCTACAACGGCAACCCGCACATGCATCCGCTCGATCAGGTGCTGCTGCGCACGATCGGTCAGGGGCGCTGGGAGCATCCGTTCCACGAGCACGCCAACCACGTTCGCATCCTGGCGCGCGACGGCAATCTGATTCTGGCGCAGAACACGGTTGGGACCGAAACCATCCCGCGTCTCGCCGGACTCATGATGTTCACGACCGACACCTTCCCCGGTCAATCCTTCGACGGCATCTTCTACTGGTCCGGCAAGGGTCTGAACTGGGACATCTACGGCCATACGCCGAGCAGTGCGGCGAGCACTGCAACTTGCGTTCCCGACGCGAACGGCTTTTACACGGCAGCCAGCGGCGCGGCCGCGCCGACCTTCGATGCGGCACACAACTTTGTCAGCGGCGCGAAAAACTATGGCGAATGGTGTGCGGATCACAATCACCCGCTCGAAGCCGCCCCGGTCGGCCAGGTCGCTGCCGGCGGACCGGCAACCCTGCCGGATCCGCTCGTGGCGACCAACGGCCTCTGGTACAACGGCACGCCCTACCTCGGTCCCGATGCGGTGAATCGCAGTCGCGGACCGACGCCGCTGCCGGTGGGAGGCGCGTTGCAGAACCCGCCGCTTGAGTCCGGTATCGCCTTCATGTGGCACTCGCATAACGAGCGCGAAATTACGACCGATAACGTCTTTCCAGGCGGCATGCTGATGATGATGCTGGTCGATCCGCCGGTTTGGTACATCGACGAAACTCTGTGAGAGCCGGGAGCTAGAACATGCGTATGAGCAACAAGA
>Ga0209526_10001745_pt1 | contig 14597 bp, 13 predicted proteins | sample JacPinW_OM2H0_M1_FD_188566 | JGI IMG/M metagenome (GOLD analysis project Ga0209526, IMG submission 188566) | Forest soil microbial communities from Algoma, Ontario, Canada - Jack Pine, Ontario site 1_JW_OM2H0_M1 (SPAdes) (version 2) | ecosystem: Environmental > Terrestrial > Soil > Boreal... | reverse complement strand
GCCGATGACCGCGGCTGAGATGCCGGCCGACAAATCGCCGTCGCCAATCAGCCTGATTCGCGCTCCGGCCGCGCGAATGTCAGCGATAAGTTTCTCGTGCCGCGGCCGGTCGAGTACGATCACGACCAAATCTTCAACGTCGCGCCCCATGCGTTTAGCAATGTTTTTCAAATTTTCTGCCACCGGAACATCGAGTTCCACCGCGCCTTTGCAGGAAGGCCCAACGACGATCTTTTCCATGTAGCAGTCGGGCGCGTTGAGCAACCCGCCACGCTCGGAAGCGGCTAACACGGTGATTGAGCCAGGCGCGCCCGTGGCGCATAGATTCGTACCTTCCAGAGGGTCGACGGCAATATCCACTTCTGGAACCTCGGTTCCGTCGGGAAACTCCGCGCCAACTTTCTCGCCGATGTAGAGCATCGGTGCCTGGTCACGTTCGCCTTCGCCGATCACAATGGTGCCGCGCATCGGAATGGAGTCCATGGTTCTCCGCATGGCTTCCGTTGCAACCTGGTCGGAAAGTTTGCGTTCCCCTTGGCCCATGGTGTGGGCGGAAGCGATGGCCGCAGTTTCCACCACCCGCAGGAATCTGGAGGCCAAATCGCTTTCAATATTTTCGCCGAAAGTTCTGGCCTTGGTTTCCAGTTTGGTATTGGTTGCCATGAGTGCCTCCGTAGTATAAAACTGCGGCCAACGACTATACCGCCAACGCACTGGGAAGGGAAGGTTACGGCCTGAGACCGCTACCCCGACCAGCAGTCCTCCTGCCACAATGGGTGGGCTTCTGGCCAGAAATAGGTGCTGTGTGAGCAAACGATCGTGTCCGTCTTACCGGTTATGGCTGGGGAGATTTGTCCACGTCAATTCCAGGGTTGCGGCAATTCTACTGCCGCTATTCTGCATTCCATTTCTGCGGGCGAGCGATACGCTACGAAAACCGAGGGTTCGGGCTATCACGGCCTTTGTTCGAATCGATCCCGATCACTATCCTCGGCAGATCCAGGAAGCTCTGGGAATGCTTCGTCAGGCCAAAGCCGCCTTTGAGAAAGGCGGCTATGATGTCCAGACTGTTCGTATTACGACGCAGCCGTTCACGCAATACGTCCGTGGTCTCACGCAGCAGCAAGCCCTGCAGTTGTTCAAGGCCCTCGACGATTTTTCCACTAGGGAATCCTTCGCCCTCAATATCGGACCCGCCACGCACAAGCCTGAGGATGCTCCGGAGGGGCTTGAGATCCTCGGGCAAATCCTCGCTGCCACCAAGATCAACGCCAGTGTGATCGTGGCCGACGAAGATGGTGTCCACTGGAAGAGCATTCATCTCGCCGCCAAAGTAATGAAGTACCTGGAGGAAAACAGTCCTCGTGGTGAAAATAATTTTGGCTTTGCCGCCACGGCTATGCTGCGGCCTTATGCACCTTTTTATCCTGGTTCCTATCACGACGGTGCCGGCCATCAATTTTCGGTCGGTCTCGAGGGTGGCAATCTTGTTGCGGATGTGTTTGCCGCAGCGAAGGGCGATCTCGGCGTGGCCGCAGATCGTCTGACCCAAGAACTGGGTGCGCAGGCAAATATTCTTGATGCCATTGCAAGGCGAATACAGAACGACTCTCGTTGGACCTATATGGGGCTGGATGCCACGCCTGTGCCCGGGCTTGATTCCTCCATCGGCGCGGCCTTTGAAAATCTGACCGGCGCTAAATTCGGCTCCAGTGGTACGCTGACTGTGGCGAGGATCATCACTGAAGCGGTACGCTCGATAACCGTCAAGCGCGTGGGCTATTCCGGACTCATGCTGCCCGTGCTTGAAGATCCGGTGCTGGGGCAACGCTGGAGCGAAGGCACATACAATCTCGACTCCTTGCTGGCCTACTCGGCAGTTTGCGGAACCGGTCTGGATACCGTCCCCCTGCCGGGAGACGTATCCCAGTCGCAACTGAAGAGGATCATCGGCGACGTCGCCATCTTGGCAGTCAAATGGCATAAGCCTCTGACCGCAAGACTGATCCTGGCACCGGGCAAAAAGCCGGGAGAACGCACGGAATTCACTACTCCCCACCTGGCAAATACGATTCTAAAAGGCCTTCCGTAACCTATCTCAATTGCCGGACTGGACAAGCTCAGGCAATAGCAGGACGAAGGAGCAGCCGGTCGTCGGATAGCAGTGCAGTCCAGAATGCCTCGACCAACCAGACGGGCGGTGCTGCGATCGGGAAAAGGAACTTTAAAATGGGTTGAAGACAAGAACCGGCTCGCCGTCTTGAGCTTCTCTGACCCGTTGATGAACTTCAGCCCAGGAGCGAAGAGCTGAAAGAACTAAGCCCTGGCTGGGCTCGCCACGGTTCGACCTACCTTTGTAGTGCGCATCTGGCTGAGATCTGCCCCCTGGAAGTCTCTTGCAGTCGCGTTCTGCCATGGGTCGGCGATTGAGCCGATCCTGGGTTTCGGGCATATGAGAATTTTTCTGCTTGCGCCAGACGATACATTCGGCAGCCGCATCCGGCTTGTGCTCTTTGCTCATACCTGCCCATGAGGTGGGCAACGGTAGCATTTTGCGATAGCTGCAATGGAAGCGGATAGAAATCGTTCCGCCTTGGGGGATCGGCCATTCTGAGATACACCCGCCCCAAAGTGTCCAGCAGGCGGAAATGGCGCGATACGCGCCACATCGGCTACCTCCAGTTTGCCGTGTTGAACCTTTCTCGATGCGTCTTCTTGCTCCTGAACAGCGTTCTGCGCTTATTGCAGCGCATCGGGAAATCTGAGATTGGCGTCCGCGAGCTCGTAACCAACATCGTTGTTTGGGCCTGGTCCTGGCTTCAGCTTTCGCGAAGAGTCAAATATGGCTTTTTTAGTCCTTTTTTTCGTTGGCCGAAAAGACAAGGAATTATGTGACGATGATACCCCGGCTACAGGGGGGCCTCGAGTTTCCCGCTGCCACTCTGCACTTCTGAGATGAGCCGTCACCGCCCAACTCTTCTGTGACAGAAGACGAGGTTCGCGCTAGAACGCGTCAATGCCGGTCACGCTCTGCCCAATGATCAGAGTGTGAATGTCGTGGGTTCCTTCGTAGGTCTTCACTGACTCCAGGTTCGCCATGTGACGGAAGATGGGATACTCGTCGGCCACGCCATTGGCGCCCAGGATGTCGCGCGCCATGCGGGCACACTCCAACGCCATCCACACATTGTTCCGCTTGGCCATCGAAATATGCTGCGGAGCGGCTTTGTCCTTGTCTTTCAGTCGTCCGACTTGCAATGCCAGCAACTGGGCCTTGGTGATTTCAGAAATCATCCAGGCAAGTTTTTCCTGTACCAGCTGATGCGAGGCGATGGGCTGATCGCGGAATTGCTTGCGGAACAATGAATACTGGAGGGCGCAGTCGTAGCATGCCATAGCCGCACCCACTGCACCCCAGGCGATACCGTAGCGTGCCTGGCTCAGGCACAAGAGAGGAGACTTCAAACCTCCGGTTTTCGGCAGTAGATTCGATTCCGGTATGCGTACGTCTTGTAGCGAAAGGCTGGATGTAACGGAGGCACGCAGCGACCATTTGCCGTGAATGTCTTCAGCGTGGAAGCCGGGGCGATCGGTTTCCACCAGAAAACCGCGGATCTTGTTCTCTTCGTCTTCCGCCTTGGCCCAGATCACAGCGAGGTCGGAGATGGATCCTGACGTGATCCACATCTTCTCGCCGTTGAGAATGTATTCCTTGCCGGACTTTCTGGCGCGAGTTCGCATGCCGCCCGGGTTGGAGCCGAAATCCGGCTCGGTCAGGCCGAAACAGCCAATTTTCTCGCCCTTTTGCATGGCCGGCAGCCAGGTCTTCTTTTGCTCCTCGCTGCCAAAGGCGAAAATTGGATACATCGCCAGGGACGAGTGCACGCTCACGAAGGAACGAATCCCGCTATCACCCCGCTCCAGTTCCTGCATCACTAGCCCGTACTCGACGTTCGACATCCCGGCGCAACCATAGCCCTTGAGACTAGCGCCATAGAAGCCCAAGTCTGCCATGGGCTTGACCAGTTCACGGGGGAAGCGGCCGGCACGATTGCACTCTTCGATGATGGGAATCAGGTTGTCCTCGATGAACTTTCGGGTGGTATCGCGGACCAGACGCTCTTCGTCCGTGAGCAAGGAGTCGAATTCGAGGAAATCAACTCCCCGGAACTTGATAGCCATCAGGTTCTCGTTTCTGTTTCTTCGCCGCGAACACAAGCAGGGACGCAGGGAGTGGAAACCCTTGAAGGTAACAAAGGGTGATAGGTCAGTCAAATCAGCTCGCGGGAGTCGGAGTCAGCTCGGGGAGTGGATGTGGTTTAGCTTTGGCCACCCTGAACCTGCAATTGGCGTCGTCCCCTCAAAACTGGTCGCCAGCCCAGTGAGGCATCTTGCGCGGATCTTTGCGGACGCGTTTTCCAGGGTAGAACAGATGCCCGCGAGATCGTTTGGGCCTCAAGGGCTCAGGACGCTTCCCATAAAGGCAGAATTCCAAACTGGGGAGTAGATTTTACAATCTTTTTGCAGGCTACCAGCACGTTTTCGGGAGGTTGCATCTAAGCTTGAAGGTAGTTGCACTAATGTAAACTTGCGTCAGGGCCTGAATACGCTCACAATACATCGGCTTCTAAAAATATGAGGAGGAACGTGCTCCAGCGACGAACGATGCAGACGCTAATATCCGGCGCATTCTGTGTCGCCACCTCCCTTGCCCCGGCGGTCGCAGCCGACGTTCTTGTCACCCGTCCTTCTTTGGACCAGGGGTTTCACCTGCTCTATAACCTTGATTTCGACCAGGCCGGCCAGGTATTTCTTTCCTGGCAGCACGAGCATCCGCAGGATCCGGTCGGGCCTACGGCAGAGGCGGCAGGACTGCTGTTCTCCGAGTTTCATCGCCTGGGAGTGCTGGAAGCGCAGTTTTACGAAAATGACAAGACTTTCCTGAGCCGCAACAAGCTGGATCCGGACCCCGGTCTCCGCGACCGTTTTCGCGCAGCCCTTACCCGTGCTCAAACCTCCGCTAAAATTCGCCTTGCCGCTAGCCCTCAGGATCGAGATGCACTTTTTGCCATGACCCTGTCGTCGGGTCTGCAGGCCGACTACGCAGCGCTCATCGAGAGACGCAATCTGCCTTCCTTGCGTTACACCCGGGACGCCAGTGACTGGGCTGCCAAGCTGCTGACAGTGGACCCCGATTGCTACGACGCCCATGTTGCTACCGGTTTCAGCAAATACATCATCGGCAGTATGGCGGCGCCGCTACGTTGGTTCTTGCGGCTGGGCGGAATCGCGGGGGACAAGAAGCAGGGAGTGGCCGAGCTGCAGATTACCGCGGAGCACGGCCGATATCTGGGACCCTTCGCGCGTATCCTGCTTGCCATCGCCTACGTGCGCGATAAAGACAACGTCCGCGCCCGGGAAACGCTGGCCGCCCTGCGCGACGATTTTCCCCGAAACCCTTTGTTCGCACGTGAAATTGCCCGCCTGGATTCACGTCACTGAGTTACGGACTTCAGCGCTCGAGCACGCCCTCCAGCGCGTCGAAGAACCCAGGATAGGAAATAACCGCCGCGTCGGCGCTGCGGATTTGCGTTTCTCCTTCGGCACGCAGGGCGGCAATCGCGAATGCCATGGCAATGCGGTGATCGCCGAGAGAATCAACCTGGCCGCCGCGCAGCTTCTGACCGCCAGGAATTTTCAACCCATCCTCCCGCTCTTCTACTTGCGCTCCCATGACGCGCAGGTTTGTGGCGATAGCGGCGATGCGATCGGATTCCTTCACGCGTAACTCGCGCGCATCACGGATTTCGACGCCACCTGACGTATAAGGCGCAATCGCAGCCAGCACCGGGATTTCATCGATCAGCGCAGCGGTGTCGGCTCCGGCAAGCGTAGTTCCGCCTAGCCCGCGCCCTTCCACCGTGACGGTGCCCCGCAACTCTCCATGTAGCACTTCGAGTTGGGAAATCGAAATTCCGACGCCCATGGCAATTAGGAGATCGAGGAGACGGGCCCGCGTAGGATTCAGCAGCAAGCCTTCGATGATCAGTTGCGCCCCCGGAAACAGGGCCGCCGCGCATAGAAAAAACGCCGCGCTGGAAATATCGCCCGGAATTTGTGCCTCGATGGCATGCAGCGTTTGCTTACCCTTAATCCGCGCTCCGTTGCCCGCTTGCGTTAGCTCCGCTCCGAAGGCTCGCAGTCCCAGTTCGCCATGATCGCGGGTGCGTATCGGTTCAGTTACAGATGTTTCTCCCTCGACAAATAGGCCGGCAAACAGCAAACATGATTTCACCTGCGCGCTGGCGACCGGCACGTTGTAACTCATCGCTCGCAGATGTCCGCCGCTGACGCGCAATGGTGGCCGGCCTCCCTTGTGGGCTGCGATCTTCACCCCCATCATTTCAAGTGGCTCGATGATTCGAGCCATGGGCCGCCGGGAAAGAGATTCGTCGCCGATAACCTCGCTGGTGAATTCCTGTCCCGCCAGGATGCCGCTCAGCATTCTCATGGTCGAACCGGAGTTGCCACAGTCGAGAGGTCGGGTTGGGGATTGTAACTTCGGTCCACGACCGTGGATGACCACGGTCTCTTGATTCCGCCGCAAATCAACGCCCAAGGCCTGAAGGCAATCCAACGTGCTGGCACAATCTGCTCCAGTCGAGAAATTCTCCAGACGAGTGGTGCCTTCGGCGATGGCGGCAAGCATGGCATATCGATGCGAGATGGATTTGTCACCGGGCAGGCGCAGAGTTCCCGTGACATTTCGGGCTGGACGTACGATGGCGGCAGCGGTCACATTCATCGCGGGCGAGTGAATCTTGATGGTTGCTGGGCAGGTGCTTTGCGCGTCTTACATGCCATCAACAATCTAGAATCTGAAATCTGAAATCGACAATCATGCCAGCGCCTTGGCCTCTGCTGTGGCTGCCTTCAGGATCTCCGGCGGCACTTCCTTGATGGCAAGGTGGAATTCAAACATCGGCGTTTCCGTCCCTCGGCCCCAGCGGTTGACCTCCCAGTGAGCGCGGATGAACTTGACGTCACCGCGTCCGCTCAGATCGAGCAGGAGCGGATGCTGTCCGCGGTAGAACTTCTGAGGAAAGTCAAGCAGCGGCTTCGCGCCCCAGGCAGCGCCATCGGCGGAGCCATAGACGCTCACATCCAGGGCTTCCTGTTCAATGATGTTGGTGATGTCCAGGGTCAGAAGGAAGACGCGATTGGCAGTGCCGAAGACGTCCAGGACGAGGCCGTCGCCTTTGGCGTTGACCACCGTTTTTTCGTGAACCAGAAAAGTATCGATCATGGCGAGAGAATTGTAACAAAGCGCCGGCCATTACCTGCGCAGCACCTACGTCCCATGCAGGGAGTCGAAGAACTGGCGCAGCAACTTGCATGCTTCCCCGGGCTGTTCCCAGGGTGAATAATGACCGGCCCGCGGGATGATTTTCATCTCGCTGCCGGCAATGTTTCGCCGCATCAAATCCGCTTCCGGTGGGCCGGTAAGGATGTCCTCATCGCCGGTCACAAGCAAGGTCGGTACGTTGATCGTCTTCAGATCCGCCACCGAGTCCGGCCGCTCCGCCATTCCCCGTTGCACCTGGGCGACATCCTCGGCTGACATTTTGCGCATCATGCCCAGCACACCCTCCACCAAATCGGGTCGGCTGTCACGAGTGGTCTTGCCCAGCAGCTTGGGAACCATGCCCTCGAAGAACTTCTCCGTCCCGCGCTCTAGTACGTCAGCGGCGGATTGCAAACGGGCCGCTTTGGCTTCCGGAGAATCGGCCTGAGCCTTCGTATTGCATAGCACCAACGCCGCCACGCGCTCTCGATATCGCCGCCAGAATTCGAACAACACGTAGCCTCCGATCGAAGCTCCTGCCAGCGGCACGCTTCGAAGTCCTGCATGATCGAGGACGCGGGCGATGTCGGCAGCGTGCTTCTCCATCGTGGCTGGACCTTCGCCGACGCCAGAGTCACCGTGCCCACGCAGGTCAGGGAGGATCACCTGATATCGGGAGACCAGAGCCTGGGCCGCGGGCAGCCACAATTCGTGATGAGCCGGAAACGGATGGAGCAGCACAACCGGCGACCCGCTTCCCAGGACTTGATATGCAATGGTGATGTCGCCGCTTGGGATATGAATCATTGGGCAGATGCACCCTGAAATCTTAAATCACAGAGAACGGAGAGAACTGCCGCTGAGATCGCCGTGAACATCAACTCTACACATTGGTGGCCGGGTGACCCGCGGGCACTTCGCGCGGCTCCGGCTCTTCCGGCATTACGATCCAGGCGATGGGGTACGAAAGCAGGCCGACGCCGGTCAACACTGCGGCAATCAGCCATACCAGCCGCACCAGGGTCACATCCAGGTCAAAGTATTCGGCACATCCGGCACAAACACCCGCAATCTTGCGCTCAGCGCGCGGACGGACCAGGCGCTTGCGCGCGATCACACCACCGATTCGCTTGCCGCAGTAGGCGCAATGATTGGCGTCGTCCTGAAGTAGTTTGCCACAGTAGTTGCAGTACATTGTCTCCTCCTGAAGCTGCATCTTGACGGGCGGGGACGCCGCCACGCTGACCCGCACTTTGAGATACGCCGCAAAGGGCAAGAAGGTTCCATGACCAATCACTCCCGGTATGCCTCTTTCATGCGTTTGCGTGCGGTCTCGGCGGGCGGAGAACTGGCGCCACTGGCCACGACAGCCTGATATTTTGTCAGGGCAAGATCGCGCTTCTGCAATACATCGTACATCTCTCCGGCGGCCAGGTTAGCTTTCTGCAACACTTCAGGATCAGGTTGAGGAGCCTGGCCCACTTGTTCGTAGGCGGTTGCCGCTGCGCTATAGTCTTTTTGACTGCGAAGCAAATCGCCGAGGCCGAGAGCGGCGATTTCATAATGCAAATTAGGATAGCGTCCTTCCCTTCCCGCCTGCCAAATCTTCCGATAGATAAGCGCCGCCTCTTGATTGCGACCGGCAGCGCGCAACAAATTGCCCTCTTCCAGGGCCAGGAGTACGTCTTGCGGATAGCGTGGGATCAGCCCTCGGGCAATGGGCAGGGCTTCGTCATAGCGGTGCTCGCGGCGCAGAAAGACCACCAGCAGGATCTGCGCATCCACGCTGGTTTCACCGGTTCCGTGGGCACACTCTTCGAGAAACTGGATTCCCTTTTCTTTATTTCCTCCCAGCCCGACCATTGAAGCTGCCACTTTGGCCCCCCAAGGCAGGCTTCCCACCACATAATTGTGCGCGCCCACGATCAACTTCGCCTCGGCCATGGTGGGAGCAAGTTCCAGCACCCGTTCATGGTCGCGACGCGCGCCGACTCCATTCCGCAAGGCCGAAAACCAGGCACGCTCCACCAGCGCAGTGTAGGTGGAGAACTGAGCGCGAGTCACGCCGCGGGCATAAAGAGCCTCCACGTCGTTTGGGTTCGCGCTCAGGCGCTTCTCCTCCAGTTGCAGGGCCCGCTCCACCAGGTTCTTGATCTGCTGCTTGGCCTTGGGGTCGGCAGGACGGTGAGGCGTGGCTATGAAACTGTCATTGGCATACTCGCCGGTGTTCAACGCGCCCATGCGATAGAGTTCCCGGAAGAGCACCGCAGTGAGCAGGTGGTTAGTGGCGAACGGATCGTCGCGATGTCGCCCCAGAACCTGGTCAAACTCCTGCACCGCCCGGTCGTAATCGAGGTTGTAAAAGTGACCGAACGCGATTACGTTGAGCGGATCGTGGGGCAGATAGGCAAGCGATTCGGACGCATGGGCTGCCTGCGGCGATGCTGCAGCCGCGATCGCCTGGGCAGTCACCAGGAAGCTCACCGGAAGCACAACAACCCGAAGTAGAAGCCGAAGGAACAATTCGCTCTCGATCAGAAGTGCGTTGACCCTTAGTTTACCCGAAGCGAGGGCAGGGCCCGCGAACCAAGAAAGTCAAGATTCGGCAGAACTTTCGAGGTGAAACTACGTTATCATTTTGGCGCATCTTTCCTAGTGCAAGCGGTAATTCTTGCCCAGCTTTGGGCTGCAGTCTCTAAGCGCAGTCAACAAAGAAGCGGCTTATCAATAAGATACCGGGTTCCAATTTTGGTCACCAGCTTGCGAATGTAAACTAGCGAGGTGTTTCTATGTCCCAGGTTGTGCGCGACGCGCAACATGAGTTCTGGCGGCCACCCGTGGTGCAGTCCGAGGCGGCAAGGACGAGCATGGTGGAAGCCTGTGATCGTTGTGGCACCGAGTTCATGGTTGGCGCGCTGTTTTGCCACGTCTGCGGGACGTCTCGTGAAGGACAGACTTCGGCCGCGGCGCGCTGGACGCTTTACCTGGAATTCCATAACATCGAGCGCGCCCTGGGACTGTCCACGGCCCCGCTGGTCGCTTTCGTTGCCGGGTTGGCTTGCCTGGTGATGGCGGGCATCGCCGTGGGAATGATTTATAGCGTGCAGACGTTCAATGATTTTCAGGCTGTACAGTTATACCGCGTGCAATGGCTCTTAGGCGCCATCGCTGCGTTCGTGGCTGGGCTGCTGCTTAAAAAAAAGCCGGATGCGAAGCCATTCACAAAACCGGATTGAAAGTCCCCCTCCCGACCGCCTCTCCGGTGGCGAAGCATTCTTCCGATCTGTCGCGCCTCGAAGCCCTAAAGCACCGGCTCGGGGTCGTTGATCAGCACCCGGCTTTGTTGATGCATCCGGTAGAGATGATGGACCGGCCCAGTGCCGCGCCCCAGAGGGTGGGCCTTGGCGATCGCGGCCGCGACATAGGCTTTGGCCAACAGCACGGCTTCCGGTAGTCCGCGCCCCCGCGCCAAGTGGCAGGACATGGCGGTCGCGAATGCGCATCCTGTGCCGTGCGTGGAGTTCGACCGTTGCCGGTCCGACTTGAAAACTTCCTGCTCGACTCCTCGCCGGCTGGTAAAGCTCAAAAGATCAATTGCCTTTTCGAGGTGGCCGCCCGTGATCACCACGCCGGCAGCCCCCATTGCATGAAGCTTGGTTGCGGCGGTGCTCATTTGCTCGACATTTGTGACCGCCAGCCCTGTTAGTGCCGATGCCTCGTCTAGGTTAGGCGTAACCACCGTCGCCAAGGGTAGAAGCCGCTCGATCAAAAGACGCACACCTTTTGCGTCAATCAGATTGGCCCCCAAGGAGGCTTTTATGATCGGATCCAATACGACATTAGAAAGTTCCGCCTTCGCCAGGAAATCACTGACCACCCCCACCGCCTTCCCGGAACCCAGCATGCCAATATGGACGGCCGAGATTTCAATATCCGAGCTTAGCTCGTTGAGGATCTCAGAGATCAGATTCTCGTTTACTGTTTCGATGCGGCGAACCCCCACGGTTGACTGCACGGTCAAAGCCGTGACGCAGGACACCCCGTAGCAGCCATGGGCGGCGATGGTTTTTATGTCCGCCGTTACTCCGGCTCCGGACGAAGGGTCGAACCCGGCAATGGTGAGAACGACAGGCGGAGAGTCCATCCAGGCAATGTAATGGAAACCGGTCCGCTTGCAAATTCTGATCAGTGCTGCACGCCCGCGGACGTGACAGGCTAATGCGAGAGTCTTGGCCCAAATATTACTTGCGGGTAAACCGACGTAATGCTCGTAACTCTTTGAAAATGAATATCGCGTAATAATTTCTCCGGCGTTGCCTTGCGTGGGGTATTTACTTATTTATAAACATGTAAACTCATTGTCTACAGCAATATGTGTAGTATTCATTAAGATTGACAGTAGGTTACGTAAGATATCTATTACTAAATGATAATCTTGCTACAGGTGAAACCTGGTTGACAGCCCCTTAGGCGACGGATAGCCTTGTCGAATCCTTGGCGATGGTGATGGTAGGGAGGAACGACTTTAGAGAGGTGGAGGTGACAATGCGAGGACAGATTGCTCATACTCTGGTGACTGTTTTATTGGTCGTCAGCTTAGGAGCGGCTCAGCGGCCAACCAGCTCAGAGTCCGTGAACACCAGAAATAACACGCACCTGGCGCCGGTAGCCCGGACAAAGCCGTATCAAATTGGGACGGCATCTTGGTACGGTGAGTACTTTCAAGGCAAAGCTACGGCCAGCGGTGAGCCGTATAACATGTACGATCTAACGGCCGCGCATCCCACACTACCCCTTGGTAGTTGGGTGCGAGTGACCAACCTGCGCAACGGGCGGGCGGTAGTGGTGCGAATCAATGATCGCGGGCCGGTGGTCCCGGGACGAATCATTGACCTCTCATACAATACGGCGCGGGTGCTTCAATTCAAGGCGCAAGGTCTGCAGCGAGTGCGTCTCGACGTCGTAAGGATGAAGGCGACACAACCGCAACTGGTAGCAGCATTGCGGTACTAGCCGGTTAGCTGCAAATCCCTTAAACTCCCCCTAGCATGTACGATCCGCGACAGCATCTGATCGTCGCTTTGGATGTTTCGTCCGCAGCCGCAGCCCAGAATATGGTGGCGGCTTTGGGCGACTCCGCCTTGACCTACAAAGTCGGGATGCAGCTCTACACCGCGGAAGGGCCCAGCGTGGTGCGCGACCTCGTGGCCTCCGGACGTCGTATCTTTTTGGACTTGAAGTACCACGACATCCCAGCCACTGTAGCGGCTGCCGTACGTGAGGCCGCAAAGTTAGGCGTAGGGATGATCACGGTGCACGCCGGCGGTGGTGGCAAGATGTTGCGCGCCGCCATCGAAGCCGCGCACAGCACGAATTCAGCTGTAATGGTGCTCGGAGTTACAGTCCTCACCAGTATGGATGATCAGGATCTCGACAAGGTCGGCGTTCGCGGCCGCGTGGTGGACCAGGTGTTGCGTCTGGCCGCGTTGGCGGTTGCCAATGGCTGCCAAGGTGTAGTCGCATCGGCACTGGAAGCCTCCGAATTGCGCTCTGAACTGGGCCACGATTTTCTGATTGTTACCCCAGGCGTGCGTCCGGCAGGCAAGGACCACGGAGATCAGAGCAGGGTGGTGACGCCCGCGGAGGCGATCGCAGCAGGGGCCACCCACATCGTGGTGGGACGCCCGATCACGGCAGCGACGAATCCTGTCGACGAAGCCCGGTCTATCCTCGAGCAAATGAGCCTCGCCGTTAGCACATAGCTTAGCTATAGCTATCGCTAAGCTATGTTTAGATCCCTTCTTGACGCAACTCCTCTAGAGTTTCTCGTAGAACTCGCAAGCCGAGCAGGAAATAAAGATTCCGCCGGGAACGCCACGCTCGCGATCCTTGACCCGCTTCACGATTCGGGTGGGTTTGCCGCACTTGGGACAATCCGTACTCTTGGTGGTGTCCATTACCTTCTTACGGTCTGCTGTCTTCGCGATCTTCGTCGCCATTCCCTGATCTCCTTGGCCTTACTGTCCGATTTCGCGTTTCAAAATTAATCGTAATACTCCAACCCCAGGTGCGTAATTAACTCTTCGCCTCTCAAGTGCCGGAGCGTGTTCTTCAGCTTCATCGACTGAATAAACAGATCATGCTCGGGATAAAGCCCGGGCGCGGTCATGGGAGATTTGAAGTAAAAGCTCAGCCATTCCTGGATTCCGAGTCGGCGCAACTGCGCACTGCGCTGCGCCAGATCCAGGAACAGCACCAGATCCAGAACGATGGGCGCGGCCAGAATCGAGTCGCGGCACAGAAAATCGACTTTGATCTGCATCGGATAGCCGAGCCATCCGAAAATATCAATGTTGTCCCAACCCTCTTTGTTGTCTCCACGGGGCGGATAATAGTTGATGCGAACCTTGTGCGTGAATTTGCCGTATAGTTCGGGATAAAGTTCCGGCTGCAGGATGTGCTCCAACACTGACAGCTTGGACTCTTCCTTGGTCTTGAACGATCCGGGATCCTCCAGCACTTCCCCATCGCGATTGCCCAGAATATTGGTCGAGAACCAGCCGTTGAGCCCGATCATTCGTGCCTTGAATCCAGGCGCGAGGATGGTCTTGATCAGGGTCTGCCCGGTCTTGTAGTCCTTGCCGCAGATCGGTGCCGCATTCTCCCGCGATAGCTGCTGCATTACGGGAAGGTCTACGGTCAGGTTGGGAGCCCCGTTCGCAAAGGGCACGCCCTCCATCAACGACGCGTAGGCGTAGATCATCGAAGGGGCGATAGCGTCATCGTTCTGGGCCATCGCCTTCTCAAACGCTTTCACGGACTGGTGGGCTGCGGTCGGCTCAAGAAACGTTTCGGTTGAGCCACACCAGATGGTGACCAGCCGGGCAGCGCCGGAAGTCTTCCTGAAATCCCGGATGTCGGCCCGCACCTGCTCCGCCAGGTCCATCTTGTTCTTGCCCTTTTTGAGGTTGGGTCCATCCAGCTTCCTCACATAATTGTGGTCGAAGACGGCCTGGCGTGGCTTGATCGAACTAAGAAAGGGCTTCACCTGGTCGAGCAGCTCGCGTTCCAGAACTCCGGCTTTCGATGCCGCCGCGTACATGTTGTCTTCGAAAATGTCCCAGCCAGTGAAAACCAGATCGTTCAGCGCAGCCAGCGGAACAAATTCTTTGATCTTGGGAGAAAGCGCATCCGTGCGCTTACCCAGCCGGATCGTACCCATCTGCGTGAGCGATCCGATGGGCTTGGCAAA
>Ga0209526_10001744_pt1 | contig 14604 bp, 20 predicted proteins | sample JacPinW_OM2H0_M1_FD_188566 | JGI IMG/M metagenome (GOLD analysis project Ga0209526, IMG submission 188566) | Forest soil microbial communities from Algoma, Ontario, Canada - Jack Pine, Ontario site 1_JW_OM2H0_M1 (SPAdes) (version 2) | ecosystem: Environmental > Terrestrial > Soil > Boreal... | reverse complement strand
TTGTGCTGCCCTGGAACGCTGGAATCTTTTGCCAGAAGTAATTCAGCATTGCGTTCGGCGGTGAATGGCGGTTGTGCGTCCGCCGGTGCATCTCGCCGCCAGTGATTACATCGATCCCGGCCCGCTCCTGGTCGAGCACCGCAGCCTGCCCGACCCGGTACTGGGCGTCAGTCATCGAAGCCATGGAGAGCTGGCCGACAGCGAGCAGCCGGTCGAGCGCTTCGTACCAGTCCGGCACACTGTGCGCGCCGATCACCGTTGTTGTGTATTTGGGATAAGTGATCATGGGTGCCCATTCGTCCTGACGCGGTCACCCATCTCGGGTAAAGGTACAGCCGAGGTCGCCCTGGCGTTCAAGGATGCCAACCGCATGCGCCTGATCACGGCTTTTCGCGCAACTGTGACAGGCCGAGTTCGCTCAGCACCATCTCACGCAGGACGATTGGATCAGTTTCACCGCCTCGTGCCAGCTCAATTATCTTAGTCGCGATTATCTCTTTAGTGACATCAGGGCGGCCTAACATCTCAAGGGCCTTGCAGACGTCTTCGAAAGCGGTGCCCATGATGGAAGTAACATCAGGGCCAAAAGCCCCATCTTTGATTGGCATGACATGCTCCTCCCTCCGAGAGGCCCTGCCGGTCAGCCTACCGGTCAGCTTGATTGTAGCGCTAGGTGGGGCATGCCGTCAGTAATGTACATTACCGATAGGGCGGCTACCTTTTTATACGTATGTTTCGGGAAGGTGAAACGCGACGCGCGTCCGGATCAACTGATAACATTCACAAGACGCCTCCATGATGGCTTGCCGATCGAGTATCGTGAGCTGCCGTCGGCCGCGCTCAATCAAACCCGCATTTTCGAACTCTCGGGCAGCATTTGTGATGGTTGGCCTTTGGACTCCTAACATTTCGGCGAGTAGGTTCTGGGTGATCGGCAATTCGTCCTCGTCACTGCGGTCACGCATCATGAGCAGCCAACGCGCCAGCCGCTTCTTGAGGCCGTGGGTACGGCTGCACGCTGCCGACACCATAACCTGCTCCAGAAAGGCATGGACGTAAGCGTACATAAGACTTCGGAAGGACGGCATCGATCCCAAGGCCCAAGTGAAAGCCGCACGCGACATCTTTGCTGCGCTCCCAGGGATTCGGACGAAGAAACGGGCGGAGGAACTCTTGGCACCGAAGACGGCTTGCACCCCCGCACAACCCTCTCTACCAATCGTTGCCATCTCAAGGGTGCCGCCGTCGGAATAAACTGCCATGACCGAGACGACACCGCCATCCGGGAAGAATACATTGTCGAGCGAACCATCGGCGTCCATTAGGACCTGCTCGCGTTGGCAGCGAATATGTTCAAGCTCCGGCAAAAGCTGCCTGAGATGGCGGGATGGCAGGGCGAGTAACAGGCGATTGCGGGGCCAATTTGATAGAGGACTCATGCTATCTAAATGATGCTCGGTTCGCTCCGGTTCCAAGAGGAAAGTGTTGTGCCACCATGCTATGGCGCATGAACGCTAGCCTTTCCTCTTCCTCGCGATTCCAGGCGGTGGGACATGGCGGTGAAGCGGCCAAGCCACCGATCTTGCCTCGCTCTGCGCGGCAATCATCGGCGGAACCGGTTCAACTGATCCCAAAGATCGGCGACGAGGAGGCCTCGATCGTGATGCACAATGATGCCGTCGTCCAGGGACTTAGCGAGGTGCCGCATATGAACGACGTAGAGCGTTGGGGGGTGTTTACGATCGGCACCGGCCTCGGCAATGCCCGCTTCACGAATCGCAAGCAAATCGACCAGTAGCGCTAGATTTGCGTAATCTCCTTCGTGTCTTGATTGCCGTGAACAGACCGTCACGCCCGAGGTTCGTCTGGACGCGGACTACCAATCAAAAAGGGGCTCCGGGGGAGGTTGAGCTCGGCCGGAGCCCCGGCAGTCTCGCTCTCACCTTCCGGGGGAAATTGAGACTGCCGGGAGTTAAGACGCAAGAAGCGCTCGCGAGTTCCGAGCCAGTAAGCCAAGACCTTATCAGGCTGCAGCCTGAATCGTTCTCCTATTGGGTCCTATTATCGGCCTGCACGGTGCCGGAATGTCCGCGGTGTCGCTCCATCCGCGGTGACGGCCCTGCTTGCCGGACGCTCCGGCCGCCATAGGGAATGCAACCGCTCGGCCGAGCGACGAGATTAATAGGCACAAAGTGGCGGAAGCTGCCCGCTAGGCGCGTCCTCAATGGTGGTTTTGAGCGTGAGCACGTCGCTGGTAAGCGATGCCGATGGCACCGGTTATAGCCAGGGTCGCAGCACCCAACAAAAGATTATCGCGCACTTCCTGATCGGAGGTGACCTCGCGAATCACCTCAGAAGCATGCTGCGTCATTTCAGCGGCCTTATCGGCAATCTGAGTTGCGGTCTCATGGGCAACCGTACTCGCACCTTGCACCACACCGGAAGCCTGCCTCGCCACTGACGCGGCTCCATCCGTCAGCCGGGTCGCAGATTGTTGGACCACATCACTGGCATCGCGGCTCCATTCTTGCATTTTCTGCCGCGCCGAACCGGCAAGCTCGCGCGCATGCGAAACAATTCCCGTTTCATCATCAAGCCCGTTTTTCTGGAAATGGGCCGTTCGCAGAAGACTTATCAGGCCGACTCCGACCAATAACGATGCAATGGGCGGCCGATGTGCAAGCCGCCATGCCAGCCCAGCTCCAATGGCGAGCGCGGCTGCAGGATTGGCGCTGGCTTGTCTCTTCAAACTATTGAAGATTCCCTGTGCGCCCTCCTTCGCAGCTTCAGTCGTCCTCTGGACCAATTCGTCTTTGGTTTGAAGCGCCTCCGCCCACAAGTCCTCCTTGAAATTCGAGATCGTATCGGGCGAGCGCAGTCGAGCTAAATCGCTGACGAACTTCGCACGCGCCCGCTCAACGTCCCGCTCAAGCGCGTCGAGCTCAGCCTGGCTCATCGATTGCTCCTTCCGCTGGGCTCCGTGCCTGTCGGTGCCATACCTGCGCTTCGGGTATTCTCGTTTTTCCCTGTGTTTGTATTCGAGCCCGGGCTTTGGGGCACCGGGGTCGCGCTGCCGTGACTGTCGCCACCCGTCACTGCGTTCGCAAATGTGTCGGCGACTTCACCCGCCATGTTCTTGAGGCCGTCTGCAGTCAATCCCCGCTCGGCAGCGGCTGTTTTCAAGCGTTCGCTCGCCTTGCCTGCCGCTCCCATTACATTTTCACCGGCCTTGTTCGCCGCCTCCGCAAGGGTCTCGTGTGCCCCGCCGAGTGTTCGGCTCTCGATCTCGGTCGAGGGAAATAGTGAAGCGATTGCGGCTCCTGCTGCGAGCCCGGCGACTGCCACCGCAAGCGGTTGATCGCGTAACACTCTGTTCATGTTGTCTTGCAGGGTTGACTGTGCTTGGCGCCGCAGACGCCTTGATTGTACGGAGACAGTGTCGCGCGCATCGTGGGCAAACCGGGACATCGATTCTGCGTAGCTGCCCGCCGTCTCAGAAATCCGCTCTTTTATGTCTGATGCATATTCATTGGCAGTCTCTTTCACTCGCGAAATTCCATCACGCACATTTGAAGCGGCGTTGTTCGTAGTTGATCGATAGGACGGCTCGGACCCGTATCCTTGATACTCACCGGAATACTGCCGGCGCGCCGGCGTTCTGGAAGAGGAGCTACCACCGCTGCGCATCAGGAGAGCGCAGCCAGCAGCCAACAGGAGAAGCGCCTCCGGATTGCGACGTGCGGTTGCCATAAGCCAGTCGCCGGTTTTCGAATAGGTGTCGCTTTCCAAATAATCGCTCACGTCAGTTGCTCCTTGGCTGTATCGATATCCCGTGTGACCTGTCGGACGGTTCTTGTCGGGAGAAGCTCTTCATCGGCGAGCGATCGCCCGTGGTAGAACACTGCCGCGCCTGCTGCTGCGAGGACTGCCGCCACCAAGAGGCATGCCCAATGCAGGGCCAAGCCGTAGCTGGCGATGGCAAATACTACTGCTTCAACGATGAGCAGCGCAGCAATCAATCCGATCAGGCCCCCGCCACCATCCAGGCGCTCGCTCGCAGCTTGGCGGAGATGTTCTCCGTCACTTCAGCACGTTTGAGCCGGATCTCCTTCTGCACCAAATCTGAAAGGTCGGCGAGGAGATCGATAAGCGCCCGGGCCAGTCCGGAATTCCGCAACGTGTCATGCGCCATGGAACTGACTTTCTCCCTGGCCGAAACGCTGCTGCCCCTCGGGGTGCAACCCATGGTCCGGGTTCTCTTGGCGGAACGGCTGAGAACCGGTCGCGGGATTGGCCTTGAGCACTCGCAAAAGGAAGAAGCCGGCAAGGGATGCGAGACCGAACACCAAAGCCGGTTGTCGCCGCGTGAACTCCGATGCATTGCGCACGAGCTCGTCAACAGACCGTCCGCGCAGATCCCGAGAGAACTCCTCCACCTTATCGGCTGCGCCGCGCACCAGTTCCGCGAGTTGCGGGGCACTTTGACTGAGATTATCGGCCGCGCATTTGGCGGACTCGGCTACATGATCTACCAAATCGGCACCCGCGGAGACTTGCTGATTTAAAAGGCCTTTCGCCTTCTGGTTGGCTTCGGAGGCAAGCGAGGAAGCGGCTTGCATTGCTTGGCTGCCCGCTTGCTGGGCGGCCTCGGTCAGTTTGGAGACGGCGTCGCCTGCTTTGGCGCGCACGTCTCGCAATCCTGCACTTGAGCCTTCCGATTGATTGCCGGACCGCGGTGATCCGGGCGCTGAACTGCCAGAACGAAAAAATTGGTCATTGTTCATTGGATTGTCTCCACTGCAAACCAACCTTTCCTTCGGCGATTCGTTCCAACTAGCGCCATCACGGCTCCCGGATCACAGCCACAAGCATAACCGCACCGCTCTCCCAGCCAGGGGAGTGATTGTTGCCAATGATGGAAAAAGCGTACTCTCAATGGAAACGCTTGTATGTCATCCACATTACCAAAGACCATAAACTATTAGTTGGGATCGAAAAGTTTCAGCTTCTCAACGCGAGCATAATCCGTGGCGATGAGGCGATCGCCAATATCGCGGCGATAGCGGACATTCGGGATGAGAACGCGATCCGCCAAGCGGTTGGCACGCTGCTGCGCCGAGGCGATGCTGTTCCCTACTCCCGTCACCACCATGGCCCAGCCATAGATGCCGGTGGTGACCAGTTCGCCGGCATCGAGTCCGAGCTCGCAATAATGCAAATTCTGCTTGTCTTCCGGCGTGAGTTCGCCCTCGAAGGTGACGGGCAGTCCCACAGGTTCGGGCACCTGCGAGCGAGGATAAGGAAACGGCGGGGTGGTGAGAACGATGCCCACAGCAAAGCCCGGGCGAACTTCAAAGGACGAACGAGTTTCGCCGATCATGGCTGCGAGCAATTCTTCCCAGGAAGTTTTCTGCAAGGGGGTGAGGATCGCAAAACCGGGATACCCGAAACGGCAGGTGAATTCGAGCGGCCAGATGCCGCGCTCGTTGACAATCGTATTGAGATTGACGTAGCCGCAGTGACCCTTGTCGCGCAATATATTCTCCATCCGAGCGAGCGTGCGCTCGAAGAAACGCTGTGAGCGCATATACGTGACGACGGTTCCCATTTCTCCGGTCAATTCGCCGAGGTCTCCGGGGAAAAACCGCTTATGCTCCCAATCGAGACAAGCCGGATACAGAAACTTTCTGCCGTCGAAATAGGCGCCGACGCCCATCTCTATTCCCTCGATGTATTCCATCAGCACAAAGCTCGCTTGGAAGTCCTTGATCGCGGCAAGTCTGTCGATGAAGGCATGCACGTCCCGGCCGTCGGCTAGCCGCCCGACATAGTTGTCGATCGAAGCGTCGGGACCGTTGAACTTCAAGACATAGCGACCGGGGTGCTTCTTTAGGAAGTCGATCGCGCCCCCGCGATCCGCGAACTCCCAGTTGCGGGCAATCGACAGGCCGGCATCAGCAAGCAAGCGCTGAGCGTAGCCTCGGTCATTTTCCAGCTGGTCGCCGAATGCACTGCCGCCGATGACATTGACGCCCTCGCGGCGCAATTCATCTTGCAGCTCGCCGCGATTCTTCGCGACGTTCTCGAATAGTACAATGCCATTACCCCGGCGGATCCACTCCAATTCGCCGCGCCAATCCGCCACCTGCTCGACCAACCCGCCCAGAGTGCCGCGGCACAGCGGGTTGGCAATCGAAACTTTGACCTCGTTGCCTTCTTCGACCAGGCGAAGATAAAGCGCAGCTAGATCGCAATAGTCGCCAATTCCGAGAAACCGCATCGATTGGCCGATTTGCCCTGCGCCCAATACGCTATGCTGCCTGACTGTCGAGCATCGACAGCTTGAATGTTTCGCGGTAACGCTCGAAGCAGCGAGCGCCATGCCAGAGCCGAAGAATAGCCCCTTCGCCGATGGCTTGCGCCCGGCGGGGGTCCTCCGCGACGAGAGGGCGCAGCACTTCCCGGTTCCAAGTCTCGGAATGCCTGACATCGAGGATGGCGTGCAACGCGAAGTAATGCCGTTTCTTCGCTGGAATCCCCAGTCGGCGCAATCCGCGGTCGACATATCCCGCGCGTGTTGGAGCAGTCATTTCGATCACCCCGAGTGCCCCGATCGAATGAAAGGCGTAGCGACGATTTTGCGCCAACGCGACCATCATGTTGCCGAGTGCGAGAGCTTCGGGAATGACGGTATCGGGAGTGGGATGCACTTCGACGTGTCGAGCTAAGCGCTCTAACATCGGACCATGCATTCCCTTACTGGCACCGCGGCCCATCTCGTCCCAGTAGTTGCGCGCCATTTCCAGCTTGGCAACTTCCGGCATCTTGACTTGAGTGAACGCCAAGAGGTCATCAAAGCCGGCTTCCCCGGCGACTTCCTGCTCGATGAACCACCTCATCTGCGGCAGATCAGCCTTTGTCGCTAACCAAGGAAAGAGCGGGTCTCCTTGTCCCGGCCCCTCCTCTCGCAGGCACTCGAACCAGGCGATGAAAGCATCCACATCATCGGGAATGCCGGCGGACAGCGGTGCGACTTTCTTTCGAGCCGCCTCAACGAACTCTCCTTCCGCCCGGAGCACGCGGCATTGATCGCTGATCTCATCGTGCCATGCAGGCGATGGCAGCGAAGGCTCGAGTCTCCGTCTGTTGAATCTTGTGAGCTCACGCTGGAAAAAAGCAAAGCCGCTTCCATCGAGATGCGGTGCAAACCTGATCCAATCAATATCGGTAGGTCCCATGGCATTGTTCCTCTTAAACGTTCACGGTCAGCGCGACCGCTGCAATACGGTCGGCGCAATCATAGGGCGCGCTGTGGAGTTCCTCCCCAAATACGTCAGGATCAATCTCTTCGTAGGCGTATGCGCAGTTTCGTGCTTCCAATCGCGGCCGCAAGGCAGCAAAAAACGCATCTGCACCGTTGATGACCGGGGTACCGGTGTAGAGAAACAAGCGGCCGCCGGGATAGAGACGGTCAAGACTCTGTTCCACGATGCGGATCGAGAGCTCGCATCCAAACTCTCCGCCGCCGTGTCGATAGAGGCGGGCAGAACGGTCGACCAAGTAAGGCGGATTCGCGATGATGAGATCGCCGCCCTCGTTGATCTTCTCCAACACATCGCTCAAAACGGTCCTCACATTGGCAATGCCGTTGAGCGACGCATTGATCGCGCTGTAACGCAGTGCCTTGGGATTGATGTCCGACAGGATGATCTCAGCGCCTGCGCGCCCATTCAACAAGGCAGCCGCGGAAATTCCGCCCGCTCCGCTTCCGCAGCCGATATCGATGACAGTAAACGATGCGCCAGATGGTATGTGCGCCATTGCATGGCGCAATGCGCGCACGAACCGGTAGGTATCGGGTCCGAAGAAAACGCTGTCCGCAGCGTTCGTCGGAAATGCCGAATGGACTAACAGCTGTTCCCCAAGGCTTGAAAACCGCACTTTGCTGCGAAACAGGTCTTGGTCGATTTCGAGCTCTTCCGCCTCTTCCAGAAGCGCAATCATCTCCGCTGGAAGCTCGATCGCTTGAAACGGGCGGCTCCAGCCAAATATGCGTTCTAGCGGCGATCCGGTGCTTAGCGGTCGGCTATTGACGCGACGATGAGTGGCGGGGGTAGCAGTGACGAAGCGATAATTGCGGGCGAGAAGTTGCCTGCCAAGAGTTAACAGCGCCGCATCCCTTGCTTCCATGATTCAGTTCCGCTGCCCCCTTTCTGCAGATCGGGTGATCGCCGTTACAATGCTGTTTAAGATGAAACAGTTCCACCGCGCCTGAATGCTAGCTCGCGTAATCTCATTCCGCGACTACAAGCTTCTACTTGCGCTCGATTTCGCCAAGTGGACTGACAGCAGGACCAATCAACAGTGTGCCATCGGCGGCAAAGTGCAAGCTGTGGCGCGGGCAACGGCAGTCATGCGTTCTTGGAGAGCCGCGAGTTGATCTCACAAGGATTCGTTGCCTATTCGAACCTTCCGAATGGTCCTACGCATGGGCGGGGCGCCCTTTTGTATAGGAGTTGTCGCAACCTTTCTGGATGGCTTACTTTGCGGCACGACGACAAAGCCGGGCATCCGGCGTTGCGGTCCCTTCACCCACCGCGCGGCTGCATCGAGCAACCGTCAGAACCCGCCAGGTATCTTTCAAACTCGGTTCTCGCCGCGCTCCCGGCCCTATAGGCTCTAAGTTTGACGTCTGGGCGGCTGGAGCACGCTCGTTACGTACCCGCACTCAGGGCATTCATACGCTATCAACCCAGGCTCGCCGGCAACCGGCGCGATGCTCACTACATCATTCATCGTTCTGGCTCCACACTGTGGGCATGATGGACCATTGCCAGTGTCTCTGATTCTGTCCGACACGACCATTCCGTTCGGGCTGGCGTTCCTCAATGAGGGAACGCGCGATGTTTGGGTTAGTTGCATGCCGCGAGGTGCCGGAAACTGGCGTGTTCCTGGTCATTGCTGCCCTCCGATTGAATTCGGGCCGGGCGGCGGAGGTGGCCGGTGCGCTGCGCACATTGCAGCAGCAGCCTGTAAATTGTAGCAACAGCCTTATGGGTCGCCTATTTTGCTTGGGCTTTTTCAATTCAGCGAGGCGGCGTGGCGACGCATCGATGTGCGAAGGTGCATGTCGCAGGGAAGAGATGCTGCCGATCAACGTGACTGCCAGGATAATCGGCATGTGCGAAGGTGCATGTCGCAGGGAAGAGATGCTGCCGATCAACGTGACTGCCAGGATAATCGGCCCGTAATACGCGAGGGGAGGGTCTCCGAGATCGCGGAGGTTGCTCGCGGAGGATGGCGATCGACGCCGATGCGAATGCACCGAAAATGGCGTCGGAGGGAGCTAGTGATAAAGAAAAAAGTTCTGCAAATAGGCCGACTGTCGGAACAAGGATGCTAGTCGCAGTTACTCTCCTTTTGGCCCCGTTTTTGGCGCAGGAGCAGAAGCTTACTTGTTTCGCGAGCGTCACCCGCCCGCCGTTATTATTCAGAAGGCGACGGAATTAGGTCGTCAGCAACACTAGCGGAATAGCGCCGGGATCGGCGGATAGTGGTCTCGCCAAAGAATTACAGGCCAAACAGCTTAGGCCGAGTTGTGCAGTGCAGCAACCTTTCTGTCCCTCAGCCGTTGTGGTGGGGTTCGAACGATAGAGGGATGGATCAGTGCACAATATGCGAAAGACAATCGGTAGTTTCCTCGCGCAGCAGCGAAAGTGGGAAAAGTTGATGCAGGCCGCCGCCCGATTGAGACCGGCGGCCTCGGAGAACGATCTCGCTACGAACCGCCTACGGGAAATCGCGGCTTTTGGATCCAACCCTGGCGCGCTGCGAATGTTCACGTACCACCCGCCGCACGTTTCTGCGCAGTCCGCCCTTGTTGTCGTTCTGCACGCATGTACGCAGACCGCGGCAAGCTATGATCTTGGGGCGGGTTGGTCGACGCTGGCGGACCGATATGGCTTCGCTCTTCTCCTACCGGAGCAACAGCGTTCCAATAACCCGAACGGCTGCTTCAACTGGTTTCAAACCGGCGACATCAAACGCGGACATGGTGAGGCCCTGTCGATCCGACAAATGGTCGACAAGATGGTGTCCGATCACGGGATCGACCGGAAGCGTGTGTTTGTCACCGGGTTGTCAGCCGGAGGAGCCATGACCTCCGTGATGCTCGCAACCTATCCCGATGTCTTCGCTGGCGGTGCTATCATTGCTGGTCTGCCCTACGGAGCCGCGACCAATGTCCAACAAGCATTCGAAAGCATGTTTCAATGTCCTCCGCGTTCTGCGCGCGCATGGGGTGATCTGGTGCGAGGCGCGTCACCATACGACGGGCCCTGGCCCCGCGTATCTGTCTGGCACGGCGGCGCTGATACGACCGTGATACCCTCGAACGCGGCTGAGATCATTAAGCAATGGACGGATGTGCACGGTCTGCCTAGCACTCCGGCACTCAAGGACACCGTAGATGGCTATCCGCGGCAGGTGTGGTGCAACGCGGCGGGCGAAGAGCTGATCGAGTCCTACACAATACCAGGGATGGCGCACGGTACGCCTCTCGCTGTCGGAGACGCCAATGACCAGTGCGGCGCGGCCGGAGCGTTCCTCCTCGACGTAAGCATTTCCTCGTCTTATCACATCGCAAAATTCTGGGGACTTGCGGACTACCCGTGCGCTGCCAAGCTACAGGCAGATAAACTTGCCCCGATCTCATCCGGCGAACTGCCCTCTGTCGCAACAAAGACGAGAACTGAACAACCATACCTTCCCGGTTCTGGCACAGCCAGCGTACCGCATTCTCCTCCCATTGATATCCGCGCCGTCATTTCCAACGCCCTGAAAGCTGCCGGGCTGATGAAGACCACTTGACCATATGGTCCAGGTCGAAAGCTGGCGGCTCGTTCTTACTGGACAGACATGCGTTGGGGCGGTGCTGAGAATCGCCTCGCCCGACCGAATGGGCGCGCTTCACAGTCAACGCCAATGGCGTACAATTAGTGGCCCCCGCTGCGCTAAGTAAAGCGGCGAGCGGGTAGCCGCCGTTAGTCCCGCCGGTCCACCACCAATGATCAAGCAATCCACGGTGGGAGCGCTCATGGCTCCCCGGTCCAACAGAAACAACGCACTAGCAGGGCTGCCAAATTCGCGGCGCGCATGCGCGATAGCGGCGAACGTTTTTTTTATCATTGGCATCATTCGTGGCCCCTAGGTCACGCGCTTTCCTCAGACTCATGCGGTGTGGGAGAGGGGGATCTCAGACCGTGAGCGCGCAGGGGTTTTGCCGTTAGCCAGGTCCAGAATCCGCTGGACCGTATCCGTGAGCGAACCTTTCACGAGCTCGGTACCGGGCGAAAGCTCCACGGTTTTGGTCTCTTCAATTTTGTCGCTCTCGTTCAAAAGGCTTACCAGAATGAAAGCGTCGGGCGCCTTGCGGCGAATGCGGCGCACCGCGTAGCGGACCTGAGCAGGTGTCGCATTCTCCAGGTAGCAAAGGCACACAAGCTTTACGTCCTTGGTCTCAAGCGCGAATATCTTGGCCATCGACAGGGTATCCGCCTCCTTCACGCCCGCGCCGATGCCTCGCCGCCGGATCAGCTCAGCAAGCGTGATCGCTACCGCTTCGTCGAGGAGGCCGACGCCAGGAATGCACAGCACTGGTTCCCCATTGCGCCATTGCTCCGGCAATTCTGATGGGGCACTAGCGATCGGCTCCCCCACTTCGATCTTGCTGATTTGGGCGAGTGGGCCTTCTGCTGTAGGCGCGGGGGATGCCTCCGGCGTTTCCTGATGAGCGCTGAGATCGTCGACAATCTCGGCAACCGCGTCGCGAATTCGCTGCATGCGCTCCTGGTCCAACGAACCTCTCTCGGCATCGGACTGCGCCAGCTTGAGGCCGCCCATGAGCACTTCGTCGTAGTAGACTATCAGCGGCTTCTCGCTGAGAAATTTTTGTGCCTGCTCGGTGGCCTCGATCGGATCGCCAGCGAGCATGCGCTGATAGGCCAATTCTGCGGGCGTAAGGGCCGGCTGATCGCCCAAGAGCACGTCAAGGAATTTGAGCCGATCCACATGTCGGCCAAGCACTACAAGGCAAATTGTCAACGGCGTTGCGAGGATCAGGCCGATGGGGCCCCATAACCACGTCCAGAATGTCGCGGACGCCACCACGGCGACCGGGGATAGTCCGCTGCTGTGACCATAAACCAACGGCTCGATACCGTGGCCAATGATCGGCTCCACAATCAGGAATAGCGCCGCCGTCCAGAGCACCATGGACCAGCCGGGCCCGACTGTCGCTGCCAGCACCAACGGGAAGATCGCGGAGATGATGGCGCCGATATATGGAACGAAGCGTAGAATCATCGCCAGCATGCCCCATAGCGGCGCGCTCGGTACGCCGATCAGCCAAAGGCCCGCGCCAATCGCGATCCCAAAAGCCGCATTGAGCATCAGCTGTGTTAGGAACAGCCGGCTCAGGCGCTGACCGGCGTCGTCCATCGCTGCGGTAGTGCGCTGCAGGTCCTGGGAGCCGGCGAGGCGAACCAGCCGATTCCGCAAATCTTGCTGCTGTACAAGAATGAAGATGACGAAGATAACGACGATGCCAGTCGTTGCCAACGGATGTATCAGCGGGCTGATCAGCGCGGCCAGCGTTTGAAGTGCTCCAGGGTCGGGCTGGTGCACCTCGACGGGAATCGGCTTGGCGGCCGCGGCGAGATCACCAGGGGACTGGGCCGCCGTTCTCGAGTCGAGTTTGGGCCGGTCAAGTTCCTTGCCTAAGCTTCGCAGTACTTCGGAGGCGCGCTCCAGCGTGTCAGTGCCAGTAGCTGCGCCCTGCAATGTCTGAATCTTCTCGTGAAGCGTGGACTGGTATCGTGGCAGGTCGCGTGCCAATTGGTTGACCTGCGACACCATCAAACCCCCGAGCGCAAAGACGGCAGTGAAGGCAAAAAGCACCACAAGCAACACGGCCGCAATTCGAGGGACATATAAACGTTGCAGCAACCCAACAAACGGCGCCAGCACAAAGCTCATCAATATCGCAAGTGCAATCGGCACTAAAACTTCTCGACCAAAATACAACGCTGCTACAAGGAGTATGCCTATCAACACGGTGGTGACCGCTGTGCCACGGACCGGAGAGTTAACCCGGCAGCCCGATCCTATCGAGAGAAGTTCATTCATCAGGGTTCTCAGGAAATAGCGGTCAGATTCCATTTGGCCAGGGGACCCAATCAATAAGGAGTGGGGCCCTAGTTTTGGTATGCAACGCGGCGGCGGAGGCGACGAGACAGGGCAGCGTCCTTTGGGCACTAGTCTCCCGCGTGTCGTGGCGGCTGACGGACAGGTTCGGTGGGTGGAGCAGTGCCGGGCTGATCAGGAGGCGGAACGGGATCTCCAGGTCGAGGAGGCTGCGGTCGACCAGGTTCTTTCGAAGGGCTTGGGCCCGGATTTTGCGGATCCGTAATACTGTTCATTTCGCTTATCGGAACACAATGCGGAACGCATTCTTAAATGCGGGCCAGTGCCGCAAGGGATAACGCCGGTAAACACTATAGTGCAGTAGAAAACGTTCAAGGAAAAGCACGATCGGCTCCGATTTGTTGGATTGTTCAGCACAACGCAAACGCTGGCGCGATGGTTCCTGCCTGCTTCAAGTGTTTCGTCAGGTTTTTTGGAAAATGTTTGGGGCTTGTCTACGCGGGCCCCCTCCATCCGAATTGTTGTTTGAATCAGTCCGTACGGCTCAGTGAGAACTTGCGGGTAAAAACCTACCAAAAGGGACGATCGGCAGCAGTCATCAGCTATCACTTCAAGCATGAAACCCGGGAACCGGCCGAGGTTCCAACTTCACCAAAGTGTTTTCACGCAATCTGGCTAATCGCTTTGGTGAGGTGGGCCTTCGACCGTGGTAATGGAACATAGTGCGCGGGAGCACGTTGATATCGCAGTCTTAAATCTGCAAATGGAGGCGACAATGCCTGTCATCCTGTGGTTACTCGGAGTTCCGTTGGTTGTTGTGGTTGCGCTCATGTTGACTCACGTAATCTAACACGAGTGAACATTACGCTTCAAAAGCCCCGCTCCGTTGTGGGGCTTTTTTGTTGAACAACGAAAAGGATCGATCGAGACCAGATACCGGAACTTTTGTTTAGGCGGCGAATTGTCAGGCCCACGCGGGGACTATCAAGGAGACACAATGCGTAAGACCCTTATCGTAGGAGCCGTCCTTGCAATAATTGGCGGCTCCGCGCTCGCTCAGAATCAGACTCCGCCTGCTCAGCAAGGCCCGGGAAATCGAGCGATCAATACCGAAGGCACAAACAATTCAACCGCACCCGTCGCGGGAGCCAACAGCTTTACTGAAAGTCAGGCCAAGTCTCGCATCGAGGCCGATGGTTATTCAAATGTCACCGAGCTGAAAAAAGACGATAACGGCATATGGCGCGCCAAAGCAATGAAGGATGGTAAGTCCTCGGCGGTCAGTTTGGATTTTCAAGGAAACCTCATCGCACGATAAGTTGATGGACCCGGCGACGAATACCCTCGCGCCAATGCCCGCAGGCGATATTTTCCTGCTGCTTCTGCTGGCGTGACCTTTTT
>Ga0209526_10001743_pt1 | contig 14605 bp, 16 predicted proteins | sample JacPinW_OM2H0_M1_FD_188566 | JGI IMG/M metagenome (GOLD analysis project Ga0209526, IMG submission 188566) | Forest soil microbial communities from Algoma, Ontario, Canada - Jack Pine, Ontario site 1_JW_OM2H0_M1 (SPAdes) (version 2) | ecosystem: Environmental > Terrestrial > Soil > Boreal... | reverse complement strand
GCGGTACTTGGCAATCGGGGAGCAAGCCGACATCCTCAATCAAATGCTCCGCGGTCATTATGCGTACTACGGCATTGCCGGGAACATACGGGCACTGCAGCGGGTGCATCGGGCCGTGGAACGTTACTGGCGCAAAATGCTGAGCAGCCGGAGTTGGCACGGGCAGATCTGGTGGCAGCAATTCCAGCAGATCAAGGAGCGGTTTCCGTTGCTGCGACCAAAGCTGTATCTCCCTTACTCGGAGCTGCAAGCTATCGCCGCGCTGTGAAGCAACTTCTGACGAGCGTAGTGCGGGAAATCTGCACGCTACGTTCTGTGGGAGCCGGGGCGCGGGCGGCCGCCCCCGGCCACCCGGTGGTACCGGGAAACCGGTATCCCTACCGCGATCTCATCGACTAAGAGCTGGCGTTCGCAAGCACAGGGTTCGGCTTGCGAATCAGTATTACCCTCCCGAACAGCCAATCTGTGCCCCCGAACAAACCGTGCCACAAACGTGCCCCTCCTTTGGCTCTCAACTACGCTTTCTCGCGGCTTTCCTGAAGTGCCTCCGTGCGGGCTCGTTTTTAGGTAAGTAGTTGATGTCAAAATGTTGCTTGGATATTGTCGGGATGCTCGTCTCCAATCCGCCCATTCCTTTGGGATGTTTATGATCTGGCGCGATGTCGGTGTAGTCGGTGAACTCTTCGTGGCAATATTGCGTAGACTCTGTTTTGTTCGACAATCTTCCGGTTCAGCGGTTTCCGCATCTCGGCGGGTGGCCTAAGTTCGCGGTAGCCGATGTGGATCTCCAATGCGCTGCACGCCTATCCGTATCAGCCTAGGTTTATTTGGGACGGAGTCACGACCACAGCAGAACAGCGACTCATGAATGAGACATCGTTCATGGCGACGGAGCCTCATAGAACTTCTCCGAATGTGTGGAAGTACGTGACTGTGCGCCGCCGATTCGTCTTCCTCTAGCACTCGATTGGCGACGGCACGTAAAGGGTGGTGTTTGAGCCTAACCACGGGCGACGTAGACGAGAATTCTTGCTTCAGATTTCGTCGGAACCATCTGCCATCTGCTCGTATTGCGAGACTGGAGCCGCCCTGTCGCCCTCGTTTAGACTTGAGACCCGGTGGCACATGAATCCGAGAGAATTTCGCGAAGTTGGGCACCGAGTCGTGGATCTTCTGGCTGAATATTTGGAGAACATCGAAGTAAGGCCCGTGTTCCCAAAACGTCGAGCCAGGCACACTAACCAAACTTTTTGCCGAGTCTCTGCCAGAAGATCCCAGCCCCGCCGAGGAAGTTTTGGCAGAACTTGAAGAAAAACTTCTTCCGTATTGCACCCCCGTCGGGCATCCAGGCTACCTGGGGCTGATCACTCCGTCTCCCAATCCCATCGGCGTCATCGCAGATTTCATCTGCTCTGCCCTCAATCAAAACATCGGAGCCTATACGATTGGCCCATCCGGAGTGGCGATGGAGCGGCGCACCGTCCGCTGGCTCACTGACTTGATCGGCTACGGAGAGAAAGCAGGAGGCAACCTCACCAGTGGCGGCATGATGGCGAACTTTATCGGTCTAAAGCTGGGGCGCGATTCCGTTTCGAACGATAGGATACAGCACGAAGGAGTTCAGGGGGGCTGGGCCGTGTACGCCTCGGAAGAACGGCACGTTTCAGTCGATAAAGCGGTCGATGCCGTGGGTCTTGGGCGGACGGCATTGCGTGCACTACCCACAGACGCTCAGTTCCGCGTGCGCCTGGATGCACTTGAAACGGCAATTGCCGAGGATCGCAAACGTGGCATCCGACCGATGTGCGTAGTAGGCATCTTTGGGACCACGAACACGGGCGCGATCGATGCAGTACGCGAGTTACGGACAATCGCAGATCGAGAAGGCATGTGGCTTCACATTGATGCAGCGTATGGCGGCGGGATGCTGCTCTCGCGTGCGTTTCCTGTGCCGGATCACGGACTGGAACAAGCAGACTCAGTAACTATTGATCCACACAAGTGGTTCTACGCGCCGCTCGATGCCGGGGCCCTACTGGTGAAAGACGCGCGGCGGCTGACTGCTTCGTTTGGCCTTCGTACCTCACCGACGAACTGGACCGCGAGAATGAACGATACCAATACTACGTTCACGGACTCGAACAATCGCGGCGTTTTCGTGGCCGGAAAGTCTGGATGAGCTCCAAGCGTTATGGAACTCGCCAGATCGGGGAGTGGGTTGACGGCAATGTCCGCCATGCGCGACATATTTTCTCGCTGGTGGCAAAACATCCAGAGTTCGAGGCGGCTAGCGAGCCGCCGATGTCGGCGATCTGCATTCGATATAGCGGTGCCGATTTGGACCATGCACAATCGAAGGAATTGCACGCCGAGGTGGCGCGACGAGTTGAGCAGAGTGGAAATTCTGGATCTCAACTACTGAACTGAAAGGAAAGACCTGGTTCCGCATCAATCCTGTGAACTTTCGCACACGTATCGAGCACATGGATCAACTCTTGGCTCTCGTCGAAGAAGAATGCCGTTCAGTGATTCACGGCAGAGGCCAAATACTTGGAGACCCCCTGGTGCAATAAGACGTCTTCATGCATCCGGAGAGGCCATTTTGAAAGAGGAGAGCTCAAAGTCGGTCCGGGAAATCTATGACCGGATAGCGGACGAATACACGCGCCGAATCTTCAACGAGCTTGAGCACAAGCCGTTCGATCGAGAACTGCTCAACCGGTTCGCGGCTCGAGTCAGAGATCGAGGGGAAGTATGTGACATGGGCTGCGGTCCCGGCCATGTGGCCCGCTATCTGCACGAGGCGGGCGCAAGAGTTTTCGGCCTTGACCTCTCGCCTCGCATGATAGAGAACGCCCGACGATTGAATCCTGGTCTGGTCTTCCGTGTAGGCAATATGATGGATCTTGATCTGGAAGACGCGACCCTTGCGGGGATCGCTGCTTTTTATTCCATTGTGAATATTCCCAAAGAGTCCCTGCCCTTGGTCTTTCGAGAAACGGAGAGAGTACTGCGACCCGACCGGCAGTTATTCCTCGCATTCCACATGGGCGATGGAGCGACTGAAGAAGATGAACTATGGGGTCACGCGATCTCAATGGATTTTTTCTTTTTCCCGTCAGCGGAAATCCAGCGTCATCTTGAGCTTGCAGGATTTGCAATTGAAGACATCATCGAGCGCGAGCCCTACCCGGATGTGGAGTACCAGAGCCCGGGCCTACATTTTTGCGCGAAAAGCATCATCGACTTAGCTGCGCTCATTAACGATGACGCAGGCGTAAGCTCTGCCATGTGCCGTCCGCTGTCCAACCACCGTCCACGGCGATAGCCTGGCCATTTATGAAACCGCTCTGTTCTGGATCAGCCAGAAACGCCACAGCGTTCGCTATGTCTTCGGGTGTCGCGAACCGTCCCATAGGGACGCGCTCTGTAATGTCTTCGTCAGTATAGCTTCCGCCTGCCTGGTCGGCAGCATCCATCTCAGTCTTGACCCAGCCAGGACATATGGCATTGCAACGCAAACCGCGGCCACCCCACTCAGCAGCCAGTGTTCGCGTCATGCCGATCACCCCATGCTTCGAAGCATTGTAGGCAACCCGGTCAGCGATGCCCACGACTCCGGCAATCGAAGCGATATTCACGATACTGCCTGAGCCCTGGGCAAGCATGATTACGCCGAAGGCTTTTGCTAGAAGAAAAGAGCCGAGTAGGTTCACCTCGAGCACACGGCGGAACTGATAAGCCGAAGTCTGTTCTGCGGGCACGATACAACTGATACCTGCATTGTTCACGAGCAAATCTACCCGCCCCCATTTCGACTTGACCGTGTCAGCAAAAGTAGTGACGCGGTTTTCATCCGAAATATCACCGACCAACTCAATGGTCGTCGCTCCGAAGCGCTGTACCATATCGAAGGTCTCGGACGGCGAATGCAGGTCATTCAGCGCCAGAGCATAGCCGCGCTCCGCTAGAGTTTGGGCCACGCGGCGACCAATCCCCTGCGCCGCTCCAGTAACTATCGCTACGCGCATTATTTCCTGGGACCCCCCGTCCCGATCTATTTTGGAAATATAGCGAGATCACTCGGTCGCCGAGTACGACATGGCTATCGGCGATGAATTCATGAGGCGGGAAAGGCGAATAGAGGTACACAATGCTCTCCAACTAAACGGATACTTTCCTCCAGAGTCGATGCAGCCTTGGAAAAGCCAACACCAAGTCCGCCGTCTGGGGCTCCGGTGTTTTCGTTTTGGCTAAACTTGCCCGATTCTTCGGAAGAGTGCCGCCTCACAAGACCGCATTCTACAGCGCCACAGCATTCAGAGATCGAACGCCAAGGGAGGCATCGTTCGCATACTGAGCCTTCATCACAGAGCACAGCCTTGCCTTAATTGTCCAACCTCCGCGTCAACAGCTTCAAGAGCCGTAGGTGGTCTTATTCGCTCGCGCTTCGCGCAGAATAATAATTCGCATTTTGTTCGCCAATGCTACCACGGTCGCCAATCGGATCACAAGCAGTTTAAGAACTGCCTAGAACTCCCTAGAACTGCCTAGGGAATGGATAGCTGAGACGTCCGGCATGCGGTCACCCAAACAGGGCCGGCTGTGCCTCGTCATCTCCGGGTTCCTCGAAATTGCTCAAGCCGACACCAACGAGGCGAAAACGCTGCTTCGGACCCAGGTCTACCCTCTCCCGCAACATAAGAGCTATATCGGTCAATTCCTCGCAAGAAGAGGGAGGAGAAGATGGTGTATGGCTGCGAGTAAGGATCTTGAACTCGCTTGTCTTGAGTTTCAGAACCACCGTGCGTGCCATCCGCGATTCCTTGCGCCAAGAGGCCCAAACTTTTTCCGCAAGGCGGCGGATCATTGGCTCTGTTTCTGCCAATGGCTCGTCCTGCTCAAATGTGTCCTCGGCGGAGATGGATTTGGTGGGCCTGTCTGGGACCACTTCGCCGGCGTCGATACCCCGGGCGAGTTCATGCAGGCGCAGACCAAAGCGGCCGAATTGCTGTTCGAGGAACGATAAATCTAGCATTCGCAAGTCCCCCACTGTCTGGATTTGTAGTCTCGCAAGTTTTTCCTCCGTGACTTTGCCCACTCCAGGCAGACGTCCAACCTGCAATGGCATTAGAAAACTGTCTACATCGTCGGGCTGGATGACGAAGAGCCCGTCAGGTTTGCGCCAATCAGACGCGAGTTTTGCCAAAAACTTGTTTGGGGCTACGCCCGGTCAAATTCAATTCCTGGCGGACTTGCTCACGAATTGTGCGCGCCACAAGCGTGGCTGTTGGCAAGCTAGTCTTATTCTCGCTAACATCCAGGTAAGCTTCGTCCAGCGACAGTGGCTCTATCAGATCGGTGTGACGCTTAAAGATCCCCCGCACGTCGTGTGAGACGGCCCGATAGCGTGGGAAATCTGGAGGAACAAAGATGGCTTCCGGACACAGGCGCTGCGCTCGCACGGCCGGCATGGCCGACCGCACGCCGAAAGTCCTGGCCTCGTAAGAAGCAGCACACACCACTGAGCGGTTGCCCTGCCAAGCGACCACCACAGGCTTGCCGCGCAGTTGCGGATTATCCCGTTGCTCGACCGAAGCATAAAACGCGTCCATGTCGACATGGATAATTTTTCGCACAGTCATCTGGGGAAACAATACTATTCCACGTCCAAGACCAGTTTGAACCCGCCAGCGCTGAACGGAGGATCTGAATCTGACATCCCGGTCATCATCTTTATAGTTCAAGTCCTTATGCTCCTCACGTTGGCCCCAACACGGGGATACGAACCATTAGCCGGGTTGAAGTGAGAGTTGTCGGCCATTTACCCATTCCTGCAGTATGCGCTCACCAGGTGCGCGACATGAAAGTTGGAGATCATGCTCGCCGCGCCTCCCAGTAGTCTTCAAAGCGGCCGTTGAGCTGGCAGCAGCGCAGGGCGATGATGGCGTTGGCCCCGCGAATTGTCCAAAACATGCCTGACTGTTTGGTACGGGAACCAATGATGGTTTTGCAACCAGCTTCAATAACCCCCGACCCGACGAAGAGGTGTTGTTGGCGGAACTTGGGATAACGCATCCGATCGGCATTCTTTTCAAAATAGTTGGCTTCGATGCGGATTGTCTCCCGCAGCTCTGGGTCGTGTACCGCAATCGATCGCAGCGAGTTTACCAATTTTTCGATGCGGCCTTTGTCCAACCGATTCTGGTGGTACATCATCCAGCGCTTCTGCTGAACCTGGTGGTTGGGATGTATGGCGCGAGCTAACTTCCAGAGATGTTCGCGAGCGTGGTAGAGGTCGACGATCTGAATGGCGCCGGGGAAATGTAAATCGGCAAGGTTCCAAATCCATTCGGCCCCGTCGCCGAGCACGACTTTGAGGCGGGCGCGACTCCAACCGCGTTTCCAGGCTTCCCCATAGATACGCTTACCAAATGTCCCGGCGCACTCGATGGCGCCGGTGTAAGTAGTGGAATCAGGATCGCGGATGGCATAGCCTTCTTCGTCCCAGGTGGTTTGTGTGAACACGCAGCCCTAATGCGTTGAAGTGCATTAGGGGTGTAATGCAGAGTGTATTGTTACGCAGAGTCCCGTCATCTGAGCCCTTGCTGGCCCGTCAATTTCGGGCTTTCTTGCTCTGCATAATGGAGGCCGGCTTCAACGATTCGATCAGCTTGTCAGCAGCTTTGAAACGCCCCGAGCGCAGCTTCGGAGGCATCACCGATTCCAGAGCTTCTAGCTTCACTGACGGATCCGCCCGTGTGTAGATTTCCGTTGTTTGTATGTGCGCGTGGCCCAGCCACAGCGAGACCTTTCGCAGGTCTTTGGTCGCCTGGAGAAGGATCAACGCACAGGTGTGTCGAATAACGTGCGGGGATACACGCTTCGTTGCCAATGAAGGGCAATGCTGCTTTGCTGTTCGGACATGTTTGTGCAGAATGTATTCGAAGCCTGAGCGAGTCAAGGATTCGCCGCGAGCACTGACAAACAGTTCCGGCACGGGCACGGTTCCTCTTAATGCTAACCAGGCTCGGAGTGCCGCCGTGGTGGTTCTCCACAACGGCAGGCAGCGTTCCCTGCGGCCCTTGCCATGGACCAGCACATTGGCCTGGGGCTGGAACTGCACATCGTCGACATGGATAGCGATCAATTCAGAAACGCGTAGGCCTCCCGCGTAGCACAGGTGTAGCATGGCACGGTCGCGGACACCGTCGCGCCCAGTTGGATTGGGCGCGTCCAAAATGGCCTGCATCTCCCCCACCGTCAGATGTCTGACCAGGCGTGATTCGGCTTTCTTGGTGGGAATCGCCAGGACACGCCGTATCTGCTCCATGGCCGACGGGACGCGATATTCCACGAAGTGCATGAAGGATTTGATCGCGGCCAGCCGGATGTTTCGAGAACTTGGCCCATTGCCGCGTGTGGCTTCCAAGTCGTTCAGGAAGTCGACCACCAACGGCGCGTCGATCTGTTCCAATGCCAACTGAGATGGTGCCACCTTGAGGCGTTGGCTAGCAAAGGTCAAAAGCAGCTGGAACGCATACCCATAGGAGTCGCGCGTGCACTGGCTGGCATTATGTTCAATGGGCAGGTGTTGCTCGAAGAAGGCAGCGAGGTGCAGGGCGAGTGCATTCATGATTGGCCTCCTGAGGCAAAGTGTTCGGCATGCTCAGCAATGTCCCGCATCAGCTCCGGTACCGCTTCCAGATACCAATACGTGTTGGCTACCTTGCTGTGACCCAAGTAAGTCGATAGTGCCAACATGTGTTGGGCGATGGCATCGCGGCCATCAGGGCAAGTTTCCAGGGCTCTGACGGCGAAGGTGTGGCGCAAGGAATGGGGCGTGGGGCGAGCCCGGCCGCGAGCAGGTGGCAGCCCAACTCGCGTCACCGCCGTGCGGAATGCCTTGTCCACAGCTTTTGGTAGGAGCGGTTTTCTTTGCAACGACACGAACACATGGTCGTCGAAGGGAGCGTAGGGGCGCCGCTGCTGGAGGTACCGTTCGAGCCCGGCCTGTGCTGTCTCGTGCAGGGGCAGGAGACGGCTCTTCCGGAATTTGGTATTCCGGATCACCAGACCATCGGGAGTGATGTCGTCAAAGCGCAGCCGGATCGCTTCCGACACTCGCAGTCCCGTGCAGGCCAACAGGGAGAACAGCGTGCTGTAGGTCGCTGGATGGAGCGTTCCATCCCCCGGCTGCGAAGCTGATTGGACGAGTTGTCGGATCTGTTCGGCGGTCAGAATGTAGGGGGTTATGCGTAACCACTTCTCGGCACCGAAAATTGCTGGCGGCACCTCGTGGTGTTGGTCCTCGGCGCGGAGATAGCGAGCCAATCGGATGATGTTCCCGAGTCGCCGAGCGCGTTGCGAAACCGACCCTGCCAATCCCGCCCACTCGATGGCGATATCGGAGGAGACGTAATGCTGCCCTCTCGCTTCCGAGAACGCGGCAAAGCTTTTCAGCAGACGACCTTGACACCTCAACGCGAAACCGGCTGCCCGACGTATGGCCAGATAGAATTCGGCGGCTTGAGTTAGCATGCTTGTACCTCCGGCCAGGGTTGCGCGATCTGCCGCAATGCCTTGATGTCCACCTTCGCGTAGATCTGAGTAGTCTCAACGGAGCAGTGGCGCAGAATGGGTGCGATGTCCTCGAGCGATGCGCCTTGCCGCAGCATGGACGTAGCGACCGAATGCCGCAGCAAATGAGCAGCTCCTCGGCTCGGGCGCACCACGCCGGCTCGTCGCAGCGCTCGGTCGACGATCATCGAGACAGCAGCAGAGCCCAAGGAACGAACGGGTGCATCGCAGCTCACAAAAACCGTGTCTGCATTGGACCGCGCCCGGCCATTTTGTAGGTAATCGACGATCGCCTGACCGATTTCTTGTGTCAGCGGCAGTCGCGTTTGGCGACGTCCCTTACCGCAAACCTGAATCGATGCGTTCTTCCAGTCGATGTCACTCAGGCGCAGATGCGTGATGTCGCCGGCCCGAAGACCCAGTCGGGCCAGTAGGAGCAAAATCGCCCGATTCCGTCGACCAACGGGTGACGATCCATCGTACGATCCGATGAGACGTTCCACCTCTTCGGGTTGGAGGTATCGTGGCAGAGTGGCTAAACGCCAATGAGCCAAGGTGGGAATGGCTGCTTCCAATGCGCCCGTGCAGTAGCCATTGGCGATCAGAAACCGCAAGAACATGCGAAGCGCCGTGGTGCACGTTTTGGCCGCCGCCCACCCGCAGGAGCGATTTCTCTCCAGAACAAACCCTCGTAACATGCTCGCATTGAATTGGCTTGGCTCTTTTCCAAGCTGCTCGAGCAACTCGCGAAGGTAAATGCTGTAGTTGTAGAGGGTCGCATCACAGGTACCGCGCTGCTGCCGCATCCATCGACCGAATGCGGGCAGCAGATCGGGATCACCAGGGTCCCTGGGGGTAGACGCAGCGACGACTCCGGCATCGCGCAGATGACTCACGAACAGGCGTGCACCGTAGATCACGCCTACCCGATCTGCATGGCCATAGTCGGGGCATCGGCATCGACTCAAGTGCGTGTCAAATCGCGCAAGAACTTGCTCGTTCGACTCGCGCGCCGCTATGTCGTGCCGATGGGTCCATTCGATGAAGTGTTCCGCCGCTCGGAGATGTTTTCGAGCGGTACTTGTGGCGTAGCCTGCATCCGATAAAGCTCGAGCAAAACTTTCCAAGAGGGGTCCGGCAGGACTACCACGAAGTGCCTGAATCCGTGTGCGCGACTCGAAGAACTCTGAAAGCATGCGTGGCTTTATAGGCCAGCGGCAGGGTGACGCCAGAGGGATGTTGTTTGCAAGAAGCGGGAGATGCCGGCCCAGAAGAGTCAAGTGACTGAAAACTCAACGCCTTGCAGGTAGCCAAGGTGTTGTTTGCAAGATTCACTAGCCGCCGTTTTTCGTCCCGCCAGCGTTGTTGCTGGCGATTTCGTTCCGCCTGCTGCGGGTGATCATGGCGATATCGCTTCCAATAGTGCGGGTGTGTCTCACGCCATTTTCGCGGACTCTCCAGGCAAACCTGTCGATAAAGCGGATCGGAAGTAATCTTTTGCCGATGATAGTCACTGCGGCGTTGGCGCTGGCATGCGGGCTGGTTGCAAACAAGTTGGTGGGGATGATAAGGGGCGGGCTGAAAGACTTGCTGACAGTAACAACAACGGTGATCTTTCATCATGCGGCTCCCGAGGGAAACAAAGGGGGGGTCTCCCTGGAAGCGCCATTAAATGTGACCCGCGCACCAAGAACTGATGAAGCCAGTGTCTATCAACGGCGAGGCTGCTCTTTTTCTTGCAACCCGCCCACAACATCATGCCTTCCCCAGAGACTCGGACTAAGGACGTCGCGATTATGCGGTGTAGTGTCGTCTACAAAATCAGCAGGTCTTTCTGATAGAAATCGGGATAGATGGTCGTTGGGCTGAGCAGCTCTGCGTAACAATACACTCTGCATTACAGCCCAGCTTGGCCTCGCGGGTATGGGCCGATTGTCCTTCCATCTTGCCCGGTCGATCCGCGGTCTCTTTTTTCACAGCTGATCGTGCTCAACCAAGAGATTTGTGAGCAACGGCTTCACGTGAGCGAATCTGATCCCAAGCTCCTGGATCTGCAGTCTGCTTTTGCTGAGGTGCAGCGCTTGCGGAAGTTATTGACTCTTAAAGGTGCTAAGACGTGGAGGACTCTATCAGACTCGCCTACTCTTAATCAGTAGGTTGAAGGTTCGATTCTTTCCGCGCTCACCACTTTATTATCAACGACTTGCCTATTCTGGCGGGTCTTGGTCACAGGGGCCGGGAATGCGGCAGTTTTCTCAGCGATTCCTGGAGTGGGTGATGAACAGCAAGCTCGAACTTAAAACCAGGTTGTATTACGAGAACGGATGGCGACTGTTGTCCGAAATGCGTATCACAGGGATGCGATTGGACCAAATCACTAGGGGTCGAATGTTGGATCGGAGGCTCAAGCATCTGTCACGCCGCATGCGGATGAAGGCAGCTCTTGTGATTCGCTGGCATATCACCCGAAAATTCATCGCGCCAAAGTCGCGCACCAGCGGTCTTTTTCGTTAGTTCCATTCAGACGAGGCCAGCTCTTTGATAAAATGCCGCACCAAGATATGCCTTACTCTGCGAGGACCCATGGGCAAGAAACGGAAAAAGCTGCCTGGTACCGTCGACAAAGTCATCAAGCCAGTTGTTCCGAGCGAGCCTGAAAAGGCACAGATCGAAATTGAAGGTGCGGACGATCTTTATCGCGAGATTCGCATCGAGAACACCCTGACTGACGAGCACGGTGAGGAAGTGCGTCTTAAACAGGGAGCGCAGGTGGACGTTAGCATCGAGGCGGATACCGATGCGACGTTGAAGAAGTCCAAAAGCCCTAATTGGATTTCCGCGCCTCACCGCCACACCAATTCAAAAGACCCACTCCCGTGCGGCTTTTTGATCTCAGCACCCCGCAAAATCCGAGACCATCTCTGGAAACTCCGCGACCTCACCGCGCAGAATTCGAGACCTGCACTCCTGCCCAAGATTCCCATGCCCCGAAATCTTCCGCTGCCAATGGGTTAGCGCATCGCGTGAAGACCGTGGAAGCAAGCCTCTGTTCCAGCGTGGCTTCCCGTGCACGCTGCATTGTGGAGGGCAGCGCGTCATTTTCTCCACTATCTCAACCCTTTCTCGCGGAGACGGAATGGTCCTTCACCTTGCCGACAAGACGAGCGCCAATACAACCAGCCCGGCCAACAGCATGCTCGCTACAAGCGAAAATGTTGCCTGTAGTGGGTGCGCCTGGAAATGGCGACCTCGCTCCGTTCTCCAATGCATCGCGGTCCACATGGCAGCCTCCTCCTGGCCGACCCAATCATATACCGAAGAAAGGGCGCGCCCTGCGCGCCTTTTTCCTTCAACGCCCAGCAGAGCAGACTCATTTAGAGGAAAGAGCAGTCACACCCAGTACTTCCTTCTTGGGCGCCTCGTTCTGGATGTTGAGACTTCCCTTGAAGTACGCGCCTTCATCAATGGAGATGCGCTGGGTCGCGATGTCGCCCATGACAACGGCCGACTGCCTTAAGTCGACCCGGTCGCTCGCTTGAATATTGCCTTCCAGCTTACCCTGCACGACCACGGCGCAGGCAGTGACGTTGGCTTTAACGCGCCCGTTCGGCCCGATGGTCAGACGGTTTCCTTTCGGGTCGATGGTGCCTTCCACCTGGCCATCTATATAAAGGTCTTCGCTGCACGAGAGTTCCCCTTTGATCACAACCGACTTCCCGATTAGGATCATTTCCCCGCGAGCAGTATCCGGCGCTTTGGGCGTTTCCATGAGCGCGACCTCCTGGGAAAAAACTGGGAAAAATTGGATTCTACTCCAATGCCTACTACTCCACACCGGCCAGAGCTAGAGTTCCGGAAACGGCGAGAAGAACACTAAGAAGATCGACGGAGTGAGTGCCTCACGGTGGAGCCGGACGTCAATTACTTCCAAGACCTGGGTGCCCACAACCCTGCTAGAGGTTATGCCCAACTCCATCACTCACGGCCTGACCGCCCCCAAGAAAGTGTATGTGCCCGCTGGATTGCCGGCCGCCACGCCGGCGTCCCCGAGTTTCGCGCCCCCGTACACGATCGCCGCCTAGCACTACACTTAATTGTGTAGCCGGACCCGGCAGCGTTTCTGGACGCCGTTCATATCGCGGATCGGCACGATCATGACGTGGCGCCAGCCGGTCCTCTTGACCGGCTCTGCAAGAAACTGACCTGCGATCCAACTGTGCCAATCCCGAATTGTCTCAACGAAGGGGTTCACCCAAATCGCTGTGTCCAAAATGTGTCCGTTCGGTCTCGCATGTTGGGTACGACCTGATGATTTTCATGGGGCACTTATTTGCTGGCCAGGAGAATCTGGAATGTACGGGCGATTCCGCGATGTGCATTGGCTGCGCCTGTGGCAAAACAGCTGGTGCACACCTGTCTATGGCGGCAACGGGAGTCCCCGAGTTTCCGCACCTAGCGGAGTGAGCAGTATGCCGACCGCAAATGCGAGGGCCGTCAATGCTACCGGCGTCCCGACTGAGCCGAAGTGGCGCACTCCAGCTCCCACCAAAAACGTGATTCCAGCCCCGCAGAAGCGGGCTAAGGAAGTGGAAAAGGCGAAGGCGCTTGCGCGGCATTCGGTTGGATATTGCTCCGGCAGCCACAGCGTGTACACAGAGAAATTGGCCCCGCCCAGCCCCAGGAAAAACAGACAAATAAGAAACCACGGCAGCCCGCCCGCTCCCAGATAGTAAACCTTGCCGAAAGTGATCATGATAAACACCATCATAAGAGTAAAGAAGAAGGCCAGCGCTCCGCGGCGTCCAAATCGTTCGGCAAGGGTTGGCATGCCAAGACAGCCGAGAATGGTCGCGAAGGCAACCAACATGGTGGCATTCGAGGCTAATTGCGCCGCTTGCGGCCCAACTCGCCCCCCGGCTTCGGCGAGGGCGATAACCGCAGTGGGAACATAGACCGTGCCCGCCCAGAGACCGCAGATCGAGACCAGCATGAATAGGGAATTCAAAATGGTACGCCTGCGCCAAGTGCGGTTGAACAGCGTCACCAGCGGACGCCACCAGGCCCAGGTGTGCCCCCCCTCTCTCTGTACCCAGCGCGTCGGCTCGGTCACGCCATGCCGAATCCACGCTAGCAAGAGGGCGGGCAGTCCCCCGACCGCAAACATTGCGCGCCAACCGAAGTGGCTTCCGATGCTGTAATTGGCCAGCGCCGCCAGGAAAAGCCCGACGTAGTATCCGGTGTGCAAAAACCCTGCTCCGCTGATGCGTCGGTTCTCGGGCCATTCCTCTGCCACAAACGTCCCCCCCATGGCCCACTCGCCGCCAATGCCGATGCCGGCCAGCAAACGCAAAATCGCGAGCTGCCAAACATTGACCACGAAAGCGCTCAGCAACGTAAACACCGAATACCACAGAATCGTCAGCATCAGGGTACGCACACGGCCGAACATGTCTCCCACCGGCCCCCAGAGAAACGCGAGGCCCCAGCCAATTAGAAACAGAGCGAACAGCAGGCCGCCGTAGTAGCCGATGTTTCCTTTGGTCGCCGCAATGCCTGTGCGGGGTAGCAGTTCTCGCAGCGACGGCACCAGCACCAACGCATAGATAAAAGAGTCCATGCCGTCGAGCGTCCACCCTGCCCACGACGCCCAAAAGCCGCGTACTTGATTTCGCGTCAGGATTGCGTCTCTGTAGTGCTCGGACGTGCGCCCAAGTGCAAGCCGTGTAGCCTACCATCTCGAGCAAAAGCCGTACCTTGGCCCGAAAGTCGCTGCGCGAGTACTTCTGACAAGGGTCGAACGGTCTCCCACGTTGCCCCCTGCACGCATCAGATCCAAGGCCGTTCTGGCCGCACAGTCAACTGAGCGATCTCCGCCGCTACAGATTCAAACTTATGTTGCGGCTTGGCCTATGCCTCCAAAGCACATGTACTTGATTTCGACAAACTCGTCGATTCCGTACTTCGAGCCTTCGCGACCGAGGCCGGATTCTTTTACCCCGCCGAACGGCGCAACTTCGGTAGAAAT
>Ga0209526_10001742_pt1 | contig 14608 bp, 13 predicted proteins | sample JacPinW_OM2H0_M1_FD_188566 | JGI IMG/M metagenome (GOLD analysis project Ga0209526, IMG submission 188566) | Forest soil microbial communities from Algoma, Ontario, Canada - Jack Pine, Ontario site 1_JW_OM2H0_M1 (SPAdes) (version 2) | ecosystem: Environmental > Terrestrial > Soil > Boreal... | reverse complement strand
GAGCTTTGTCTATGTTGTGGATTCCAAGAATATCGCCCGGCTGCGTCATATAAAGACGGGACAGCTGGCCGAAGGATTGCGGGTAGTAAAATCGGGACTGCAACCGGATGATGTCGTCATTATCAATGGAATTATTAAGGTGCGACCGGATAGCCCGGTGAAACCGCAGTCAGGAGCGATGGAGCAATTCAGCTCGAACGACATTTCGATGCCGCTGACCAACTCACAATCGAGCGCCTCACACGGCGACGCGGATCGGAACAAGGCAACGCCTTAAACGCTGGGGGAAATAATGAAGCTGTCTCATTTTTTTATCGATCGCCCGATTTTTGCCATTGTAATCTCTATTGTTACCGTACTGCTAGGGGCGATTGCTTATACGGTCCTGCCGGTGGCACAGTATCCTGAGATTGCGCCACCGACCGTGGTAGTGCAGGCGCAATATCCGGGCGCAGATCCTAAGACCCTGGCCGAGACAGTGGCCGAACCGATCGAGCAGCAGGTCAACGGGGTAGAGAACATGTTATACATGTCCTCCGTCTCTGCCATGGATGGCACCATGCAGCTAACGGTAACATTCAAGTTAGGTACCGACCCGAACATAGCACAGGTGCTCGTTCAAAATCGGGTTGCGATTGCCGAGCCGCAATTGCCGCTGGAGGTCAGAAATATCGGTGTCACGACGCAAAAGCAGTCACCGGATATTCTAATGGCGATCGGACTAACTTCCAAAAGTAACACCTATACCCCGCTCTATCTAAGCAACTATGCCTACACCCAGATAGAGGATTCTCTCAAGCGAATCGACGGTGTGGGAAACGTCCAAATTTTTGGCGCGCAGCCCTACAGTATGCGTGTCTGGTTAAATCCGGATCTGATGTTTTCCCGCGGATTAACCGCGGATGACGTCGTAAGCGCAGTTCAAGCACAAAACGTTCAAGTGGCACCCGGCAGCATCGGAGCCGAACCGGCACGTCCCAAGACGGAGTTTCAGTTTATTCTCAACACCAAGGGTCGTCTGATAACTCCGGAACAGTTTGCGAAGATCATTTTGAAACGAGGTAGTAATGGGCAGTTGGTGTATCTGAGCGACGTCGCGAGGCTGGAACTGGGTGGACAGAGCTACACCAGTACTACCTATCAGGATGGAGTAGTGCCGGCCGTCGCTATCGGGATCTTTCAGTTACCCGGATCCAACGAGTTGAAAACCGCTGCACTCGTTAAAAAACAGATCGCGGAAATGGCGAAATCCTTTCCTCCGGGAATGGAATACTCTATCCCCTATGATCCCACTCTCTTTACTCAACAGTCGATTAACGCGGTCTACGACACGCTGCGGGACGCCATTATCCTGGTGGTGATTGTAGTCATGGTATTTCTCCAGTCCTGGAGAATTGCCTTGATCCCGCTCATTGCGGTGCCCGTTTCGTTGATTGGAACCTTTGCGGTAATGGCTCCCATGGGGTTTTCCCTCAACTCACTTTCATTGTTCGGGCTAGTATTGGCGATCGGCATCGTGGTGGATGATGCGATCGTGGTGGTCGAAAACGTGGAACGATGGGTCGAGCGCGGCCTGGATCCGAAAGAGGCAACCAGGAAGGCGATGGATGAAGTGGGCGGAGCAGTGATTTCGATTGCGGTCGTGCTGACAGCGGTGTTCGTTCCGACAGCACTGGTCAGCGGCATCAGCGGTCAATTTTATCGGCAGTTCGCACTAACCATTGCTATTGCGACTTTAATTTCTGCGTTTAACTCACTTACCCTGAGCCCGGCCTTAGCAGCCCTCTTGATTAGACCGGGGCACGCAAAGAAGGACCTGCTTACCCGCCTGATTGACACTTTCCTGGGTTGGTTTTTCCGTTTATTCAATCGAACGTTCGATTTGGGAATCAGCGGTTATGGAGCGGTAGTGCGCCGGCTGCTTCGAGTCAGCGGACTGGTGTTAGCGGTCTACGTCGGACTTCTCGCTCTGACCGGGTTTATGTTCCAGAAGGTGCCGGGCGGTTTTATTCCGACCATGGATCAGGGTTACCTCATCGTGTTTGCACAACTACCGGACGGCGCCTCGCTGCAACGCAACGACGACGTCCGACGACAGATCGGGGAGATTGGTAAGAACATCCCCGGGGTAGAGCTCACCTTCGCGATCGAAGGTCTATCGATTCTGGATTCGACGATCAAGTCCAACGCCTTGACTGTCTTTTTCCCCCTGAAACCATTTAGTGAACGAATCGGTCATCCGGAGCAATCCGCTACCGCGATCACCAGGAAACTACAGACAGCGTTTTCATCGATTCAAGATGCCTTTGTTATTGCGATCCAGCCTCCTTCGGTTCGAGGAATGGGGAATGCGGGTGGGTTCCAGCTCGAGATTGAGGATCGCCGAAATGCCGGGTTGAACGCGTTGCAGCAAGCGACCGACGCGGTCACCGCGGCCGCGAACAAGGAGCCGGGCTTAAGCGGAGTCTTTACTACCTATCGCTCCCAGGTGCCGCAACTCTTTCTGAATATCGACCGGGAAAAAGTGCAGACTTTGGATGTGCCGATCAGCTCGGTGTTTACTGCCCTCCAGAGTTATCTTGGAAGCAACTACGTGAACGACTTCAACTTCCTGGGGCGAACGTATCAGGTAAACTTGCAAGGTGACGCCGCTTTCCGGTCGGATCCTAATCAGATCCTGAGGATGTACGCCCGCAATAGCACGGGCGGAATGGTGCCATTAGGTAGCCTAATGGATGTTCAACGGATCAATGGTCCGGATACCGTCAGCCATTATAACGTCTATCCAGCAGCTCTCATTCAAGGGGCGACATTGCCAGGAGTGAGTTCCGGCCAGGCGATCGAAAAGATGGAACGAATCTGTCGAGAGAATCTGCCCAGCCAGTTCTCGTTTGAGTGGACCCAATTGACCTATCAAGAAGTGACCGCGGGTAACACCGCGATTTTCATCTTCCCTCTTTGCGTCTTGTTTGTGTTTCTGGCGTTGGCCGCTCAATACGAGAGCTGGTCCTTGCCACTGGCGGTCATCCTGATCGTTCCTATGTGCTTATTATCGGCCATGGTTGGGGTTTATTTTCGAGGACAGGACAACAATATTTTCACCCAAATCGGGTTCATTGTTCTGGTGGGACTGGCCTGTAAGAATGCCATCTTGATCGTGGAATTTGCTCGACAGCAGATGGAATCTGGGATGGGACGCATCGAGGCGGCGGCAGAAGCTGCCCGGTTGCGTTTGCGGCCAATCCTGATGACCTCGTTTGCTTTCATTCTTGGTGTGTTGCCGTTGGTTATCGCTAAAGGCGCGGGGGCCGAAATGGACCAGGCATTGGGTACAGCCGTCTTCGCGGGAATGATCGGGGTGACCTTTTTTGGGATCTTTTTTACTCCGATATTTTTCTCTCTGATCATGAAAACCTTTGGCCGCGCACCAAAGAAGCAAAGACCAAGGCCAACCGAGCATCGAGCACGGAGAGGGGAGCCAGTTCATTGAGTCGCCGCGAACGCTATCGACTACTAGCAGAGTTGGATTCGGAACCAAAATCGCGAGCACCTGGAATAAAAGTTGTTTCCCGCGGTCACTTTTCTATATCAGCACTCAGATGAGCAACCAGACACCTTTGCGACACCAGCTAACTCGAAGGAAATCAGCCGAGGCCCACGTATCAAGTGTGTATAATCGGGAATGTCCCACCCGAGTGGTGCTGGACCGCCTCGCCGACAAGTGGACCGTCTTAGTCATCGGACAGTTGGCTGCCGGCACAATGCGCTTTGCCGAGTTGCGCAGGGCGGTCGATGGTGTCAGCCAGAAGATGCTCACTTCGACTCTGCGCGATCTCGAACGGGACGGATTGGTAAAGCGTCAACTTTATGCCAGCGTGCCGCCCAAGGTGGAGTACTCCCTCACAGCTTTAGGAGGCTCGCTGATCAATAAGATGCAAGGGCTGTGCCTTTGGGCGGAAGAGCATATCGATCAGGTCCTCAGAGCGCGAGAGAACTTTGATAAGCGGCGCCAGGGAACCTAGCGATCGCGGTCCGCTATACCAACGAAAATGGTTCCACGCAAGCAAGTGTAATGCATCGGCGTCCTGATCTCGTATAGCAATGTTACCGGTTGCTAGCATGGCTGATCTCGTTTCCATTGGCGTCACGAATGGTGGTACCAACATCGTGCGCTCGCTGGCACGAAATCCACTGATTGTTTCACCGATTGCCGGTGTCCTAGTAGCCGGCACCCAGTCACCGTCCCGCCGAGCGCGGAAACGTTGCTGAAGCTCCTCAGCGGTGCGACAAGCCCGTGCGCGCTGGTCAGCCTCGGGCTGTTCCTTGCCGAAAAGCGCCCATCGGGCACAGCCCTGGGAGGCTCGCTGCTACTCACCGGGTCCAAACTTCTGTTGCAACCGGTACTGACCTGGTGGCTCGCTGCGCGCGTCTTCGCGCTGCCGCTGACTCTCGCCCAAATGGCTGTAGTGCTTGCTGCGCTGCCTACTGGCACCGGGCCGTTCATTCTCGCGGAGTTCTATCGGCGCGAAGCGCACATCACTTCGCGGACCATTCTTCTGTCGACGTTGGGTTCGCTCGTGTCTTTGTCGCTCCTGTTATTTTATATGCCGCACAACGGGTAAAAGATTGCCAGTTGAGACTACGATCGCGGCAATTGGGACAAAATCGTCTTTCAGCACATTTTTCGCATTAGTTAACCCAAACTTAACACTTGAATCACCGGATCTCGCGTGAATCGAGATCGGTTTCCCGTTTCTGAAAACGAGTTCCGAAAGAATATTCAATGAACGAAATGTATGTAACGCAGCTTAGCCCGTTTTCTCCAATCTCGTTTTCTCTAATATTGACTTAATCATCGCATTTCATGAAAGCATTACGCTTCTACGGAAGTAAGGACCTGCGTGTCGAAGACATCGCAGATCCAAAAATGTGCGGTCCGCGACAGGTAATCGTTAAAGTTGCCTGGTGTGGAATTTGCGGCACCGATCTTCACGAATACACGACGGGACCGATTTTCATGCCGAGGCAGCAAATCCTAGGGCATGAATTCTCCGGGACGGTGGTCGAAGTGGGTTCTGAATTAAAGGACTATCGCGAGGGGGACCGAGTGGCCATCCAACCCCTATTGACGCCGGGAGATGATTACTACTCGGTCCGCGGTCTCGGCCATTTGAGCGAGCCGAGTGCCTTTGTTGGAATCAGAGATTGGGCCTGGGGAGGAATGGGCGAGTATGCCGTGCTCAATGATTACAATGTCTTCAAGTTGCCTGACTCGGTTTCATACGAACAAGGAGCTCTCGTCGAGCCTGCAGCCGTGACACTGTATGCGGTTGATAACAGCGGCTTACAAGCGGGAAATACGGTGTTGATCTCCGGAGTCGGAACTATTGGCGCGTTAACGGTGCTGTCGGTTAATGCCGGGGGAGCCTCACAGATTTTCGTTGCGGAACCGAACCCAGCTCGCAGAAAATTCATAGAATCCTGGGGGCTATGTGCTGGGGTATTCGACCCCATTACCGAGGATGTGCCCGAGCGTATCCGGGAACAGACAACCGTTGGCGTCGATGTCGCGATTGAGTGCGCTGGGAACGAAAATTCCCTTGCTGCCTGTCTCCGATCGGTTCGACGGCAGGGAACCGTTGTTCAAGTGGGATTACCGACTGCAGCTTGCAACGTCGATCTGCAGCTCTTGGTGATCAAAGATGTAACGCTTCGCGGTAGTTTCTGTTACCCGATCTACTCGTGGCCGCGCGTGATCGGTCTAATTGCCGCTAGAAAACTCCCCGTAGAAAAAACCATCAGCAGCCTTGTTAGCTTGGATGCGGCTGTTCCCGAGGGTTTCGAGGTGTTAACTGCGCCGGGAACCGATCGGCTCAAAATCCTCATCCAGCCGGCGGCTTGAAATAGGTTGCCTTCTCGTTCCGTTCGACTGCTCCTGGTTCTGAAGTTCTCTTTTGCGTTTGAAACTTATTCAGCCGAACAAAAGACTCGCTGGTAACACACGCATCATTCGACAGAACATGAAGATGACCCAACACTTAACGTTTTTAAGATTCCTTTCGAGCTTATCCCTTTGGCTGATCCCGGCTGTGCTGGGTGCGCGTGAGCCACAAATCGAGGTACAACAGATACTGCAGACAACGCAATCGTGGGATGGCAATAACTACCAAAGCTATCCTACTGGACAGCCGCAGTTGACAGTGCTCAGGATCAAGGTTCCGCCGAATACGGCTTTGCATTGGCATCATCACCCGGTGATCAGCGTGGGTTATGTGCTGTCTGGGGAACTTACGCTGGAAAAGAAAGAGACTGGCGAGCGCACAATTGTGCATGCAGGGCAGGCATTAGCGGAAACTGTCCAGACGACGCATCGAGGTTTCACGACGAACGAACCAGTCGAGCTAGTTGTTTTCTATGCCGGACAGGTCGGACTACCGATTACCATCAACGAAGAGTGACGGAGTGGACTCCGCTAAACGCTAAGTCAGAAACGTTGGAGACAAAAGGCATGCCAAGCCAAATGTCGCCAGTCCTGCAAGCAAAAGAAATGCCCAGGCTATCTCGGTCAATCCTGCTTTAATTCTTTCGACCCGTAGGGAATCGGTATCGGGCCGTTCGAAATTCATCTTTTCCGAGGCCGCAGCCAAAACTTCACAAATTTCGAGCGGCGTCACCGAATTGCCGCCTCCCGGCGGCTTCATCTCAGCCTGATCGATTGCTCCAAGACCGACCGGAGCCCGCCCCGCTCGGAGCGAATTCAGCTGCCGATCGGCCGGTACATCAACTAATGGCTTCCGCGACGATCCCTTCGAAGCGGCCAATTGTCTTTGAAATTCCAAGTAGTGCGAGACGCTATGCAACGGGTCCATATTTGTTGCTTCCTCCCAGTTAGTCCTCCAGACCGTCATGTGGCCTAAGTTCCATTCTTCCATTAGACGCCAAGATTTTGGAAACGAGCCATTTGTTGTGCCAATTGTCGTATTTGTTATCCCAATTGCCGATGGCACTGATAAAAATGTCATCCCAACGGCGGGCGCACACGGTCGAGCATAGTCAGGATGAGATCGGCGGCGCGGTTCACACCCCCGGCCTTTCGCAGCTGCTCTCCCCAGTATTGGGCGCGTTCATGGAAGCTACTCTCAGTGAGGAGGCGCTAAGCTTAACCGCCACCTCGTCGGCGGTAAATGAGGGTGGACGATCGAACGCCAGGCCTACACCGTTCATCCATGCATTCCATTGTCGCCAATGTGGTCGTGATAGTTTGCAGCCCGTACCGAAAAGGCGTAACGCCAGGAAAATGGAATCGCGCTTTCTTGGCAGTACGGAATTGATGGTATCGCGACTCGGTCTCGGCCTGGCGGCGTTGGGCAGGCCCGGCTATATCAATCTGCATCATGCAAAGGATCTGGGCGCCCAGTCTAGTGAGGCTGCGATGGAACACCGTGCTCATTGCGTACTGGATGCAGCCTGGAACGCCGGTATCCAGTACTTCGATGTTGCCAGGTCTTACGGACTAGGCGAAAAATTTCTCGGTAGTTGGCTTAGATCACATTCCATCTCGCGACCGGCCGTCACCGTCGGGTCAAAATGGGGTTACACCTACACGGCCGACTGGAAAATCCAGGCGCAATCAAACGAGATAAAAAACCACACTCTTTCAAACCTTCAGAAACAATGGCGCGAGAGCGTCTCTTGGCTCAACGGTTATATCGATCTTTATCAAATTCACTCTGCCACGATAGAAAGCGGAGTACTCGATGATCCGAGCGTGCTGGAAGAACTTGCACGCTTTAAGACCAAGGGTATCCACATCGGTCTCTCCTTGAGCGGTCCGGACCAAACTGCAACTTTGCGCAAAGCGATGGCTATAATCCTCGATGGATCGCGGCTATTCGAGACCGTACAAGCCACCTGGAATCTACTTGAGCCATCTGCCGGGCCAGCGCTTTCGGAAGCGCACGCAGCTGGGATGGGAGTAATAATTAAGGAGGCACTTGCGAATGGACGCCTAACGAACCGCAATCCAGATTCTGGCTTCGCACCCAAACTGGCTGTCTTACAGCAAGAAGCAGCGAGGTTCGATAGTTCCGTGGATGCAATCGCACTCGCCTCATGCCTCGTCCAACCGTTCGCCGACGTCGTTCTGAGCGGAGCGGTTACGGCGGAACACGTGCTTTCTAACGTGAACAGTTTCCTGTTGAACCTCGATGGCGAAACGATGACCCGGCTAGCGGGGCTCGCTGAACCGGCCCAGTCATATTGGGCGACGCGAAAGAACCTACCGTGGAATTGACAGGTGCGAAGCCCCTCGCTTGGCCTGGGAACTTTTGAAATGTTGGTATTATTGTCATAGGAGCGAATGCTGCTGCAGGAACCGGGCAATGGAGTCCTGCGTGGCTTGCTTATGCTCCCTTAGACCAATCGATTTGGATGGGACTTCGACAAGGGATGCGGCGGGAATCGCTGATTTGAGCCGTTCCGCAAACTCCCAAGGGTGCACCGGATCAAGCCGGTTTCCAATCACCAGCGCAGGCACGGCTATCTCCTGACACCTTTGGAGATCCGATAAAGGACAATCAGAAGGTAAACGACGCAAGATTGTTGAATGCCTTACCGCGTGTTCGCGAGTGAATTGCTTCAAAAGAGAGAGCGCGCACTCCGGAGCGCTCTTGGCGATTGCTAAGAAATCAGCGCGTGCCTGCAGAATCCTCGCGCCCCCGTCCGCGCCTTCAATCTTCAGCAGATCTGCAATGATTGGGAAAAGCCTCAGGTTATCCGGCAACGGTTTATCCAACCAGGCTGGGCGGCACAGAATGAGGCCTTTGACTCGGGCGGGACACCGAAGAGCCAGGTTTAGTGCGACGCCGCTCCCCATCGAGATGCCGCCGATCCAAGCGCGCTTGAGTTTTAAGGTGTCAAGCAAGGCGACGAGATCTTCCGCTAGTGCTTCGAAGCTCGCGCTCTCGAGCAAATGCTCGGACCGTACCGGGCCGTGACCCCGAAAATCCATGCTTACGACGGTCGCCGGGAATTCTGGTCCGAGCAAATCGAGAGGCTGTTCTAGCGACCCTCCCAAACCGTGTTGGAATACAACCGACTCAACGCCGAAGCCTTGAGAATGAAATCGCCCGACAAAGGGATGCCTTATTCCAGAGTCATCCATCTCAAGAAAAAATAACCTCCTCAAAAAATGCTCTCGCTCGGGTAGCCTCTTTCTCTGCGACGCCGTGAACAATCAGGGCTCCGGAAAACCGATTATGTCGCAAAAGCTGAACAAAGAAATTCCACGGTACGACGCCCGAGCCGGGAGCTGTGACCAGGCCGTCCAGGCCTCGATCCTTGCCGTGGGCCAAAATCACGTCGGTACCGAGAAGATCGAATGCCTCGGTCAATACCTCGGAGCCGTCTCGCTCACCGCCGACGAGATTTGCTGGATCCAGCACTATCCGGAGCCGCCCTGTTCTGAAGGTATCGAGTAACTTCCGCGCCTTTGGCGCGTTCGATGTCACATTGCCGTGCTCTGGCTCTACCCCAAGGAGCACATCGTTCTCTTCGGCCGCGCGAAGAGCCCCCTCCATCGTGTCGCAAAGATCCTTCCAGGCGCCAGCGGAACAATTTTCCGGGTGCTCTTTCCACATGTCGGTCACATCTCGCGTCCCGGTGCAAACCGTCACCACGGGCGCTTGGATACGATTGGCAATTCGGCATACCTCATTGAACCGTCTTAAGCCGTTCTTCCGCTCGCTAGAATCGGGATGCGCCATGTTGAAAGTGCCCGACAACGCTTCGATACGAATCTGTGTCGTCTTGATCGCATCAACGATCTGTCGCACGTCCTCTTCGTTGAGCGCATCTGGCATAGATGGCAGACCCGCCGAGGAGAGGTTGAGTTGTACCGAATGATATCCTGCGCGGGAGACCGATCTTAGAACATCCGCCAAGGTGGAACCGCTGAAGGTCTTGGCGAAGATACCCAGGCGCATCAGATTTCTCCCTCCACGTCTTGCAAACCGACTTCTCGATCTTCCTCGACCGAGCGCGAGATAGCCGTTAAAGCGCGCACCGCCGCGATGCCATCTTCCAGACCGGCACCCGCTTGCGGGACGCCTCGCAAGATTGTGTCCGCAAAACTTTCGACCTGTCGCCGGAAGACATGTCCGTCGGCCCCCAGCGTCCGACGCGACGTGCCGTCCCGCTCGCTAAAACAATCGACCTCGCTGGACCGGAAGTACCATGGATTCGGAGTTTTTCCGATCACGCTTCCGTACTCACCGTAGATCTGAAAACCTTCGTGCCAACCCATCCGAACTGGAATGGTGAGATCAAGGTGGCCAATTGCACCGTTTGCGAAAACAATTTCGATGAACCAGCAAAACGCGCCAAATCTTTGAAGATGTTTGGCCCGGACACTAACAATTTCTCCGCCCAAATAGCGCGCGGTATCGACCAGGTGGCTGCCGTGCCCAAGTAAATAGTACGCCCGCCGGTTCACCTTGGGGTCGGCACTCGGTTTGAGGGAACCTTTGCTACGGTGGATAATCGGCTGCAGGTTGTCGGTCTCGGTGTAACGGGAAGTGGAATCGCAGTACCAGGCTTTCAACGCGAGCATCGTTCCCATCTCCTTTTGAACAAAGTCGTGCGCCGCCATTATGCCGGGATCAAAGCGCTTCATATTGCCGACTTGGACAATCCGATCCGAATGCATCTTCGCGACCTCGGCCAGCGCCAGACATTCAACCAGCGAGATTCCGAGCGGTTTTTCCACCAACACATGCTTGCCCGCTTCAAGCGCTTTAATCGCGGCGGGGACATGGAACGGATCGGCCGTGGCGACGATGATCGCTTCGACTTCCGAATCGCCGAGAAGCTCGTCGTATTTCTGGTATGCCCGCCGTGGCTCAAAGAAGGTTGTCATCTTCTGCCGCAGATCATCCGCGGCGTCGCAGATCGCATATAGCTCAGCGTTCCTGGCTTTCACACAGCTCTCAAGATGAGCCGCTTGCGCGATCAGCCCACATCCCAAAACGCCGACCCGCAGCTTCCGCTGGGCTTCGCTCACGCTGCTCCCTTCGAGGAGGTCTGAGTCCCGAGAGTATGAATCCATGACACTGCTTCGATTGGATTAGGGGCTCCAAATACGAGCGAACCAGGCACGACTCCGTCCGCACCGGCGGACGCTAATTTTTGAACAGTCTGATGCCGGATCCCGCCATCGACAAAGATATCGAAAGCCAGCCGATGCTGTCGTCTCAAAGAAACCAGCGTCTCGACCCGTTGCGGAGTTGCCGGATCCAGATCCTGACCCTTGACTCCAATTTCGGTACCCATGACCAGGAGCCTATCGACCAGATCGAGATGCAGAGACTCAGGATTCAAGCCATCCCGCAGTCGAACTACCAATCCCGCCCGTGACCCGCTCGCGCGCAGCGCCGTTAGAACACTTCTGACGTCATTGCACAGTTCATGATGGATAGTGACCACTCTCGCACCGGCCTCTGCATAGGCTGCTGCCTGTGTGGCGGTCTGAGTTAGCATCAGATGGACATCCATCGGTACCGCGGTGCTGCGGACCAGTGCGCGGACAAAATCAAGCCCGAACACGAGATCGGGCACACAGTTGCCATCCATAACGTCCAGATGGAATTCGTCCGCGACCTGTTCGAGACGACGAACATCAGCACGAAGATTGAGCAAATCGGCGGACCATAAGGAAACAGAAGCCTTCATCTATGTGACTTTATGTTGCTTTATGTTGTTAATTGTAAATTACAGCCTTGTCAAGCAACACAAAATGACTTAGCTTTACAAGCAACGATGAGTTCGCCTGAATCTGTCGATGAGCCTGTTTTTGCACCGGAACGTCACGATGAGATCGCCGCGCTGTTAGTCGCCCGGGGAAAGGTATCCATTGCTCAGTTGTCCGCGAAGTTTGGAGTGAGCGAACAGACGATCCGACGAGATCTGATCGTTCTCGAGCAGCGCGGTCTACTCCGGCGAACACATGGTGGTGCAGTCGGAATGAAGCCTCCGATGGAAGAACAGGTCGAAAGCCGGGCGGTCGTACACTCCGAAGCCAAACGGTTGATCGCCGATGCCTGTTTGCAGGAGGTCAGGTCTGGGATGGCCGTTTACCTGGACTCCGGTACCTCAGTCGCAGAGATCGCCCGCGGATTGAGGGGCCACGTGCAACGCCTCACTGTGGTTACCAACTCGTTGACTGCGGCTGAATTGGTCTGCGATCTTCCCGGTATCACCCATGTTCTTCTCGGAGGTCAACTCCGACGACTCAGTGGAAGCTTGACCGGGCCCCTGGCTCTGTCCAACCTTGAGCAGTTCACCTTTGACGTCGCATTCATCGGAGTGAGCGGATTAACCGGGGACGGCGTCACCGTTTCCGACCTGGGAGAGGCGCAACTTAAGCGCGACGTCGTCGCCAGATCCCGGAAAGTGGTGGTGCCGTTAGACGCCTCAAAATTCGGCCTCACCGATTTCGCGCGGGTCGGAGATTTGGACATGATTGACCTTCTGATTTCGGACTCTGAGGACAAGGCTCTTCAAAGTATTTGCGCCACGAAAAACGTCGCGCTCCGCACCCTTGCACACGATTCGAGAAACTCGCTGTAAACGCTTCAATGACCCAGTCCGAACCTCAGGTAGTGCGGGATACGCCCACTGAGTTACCAAATGTTGTCGCCGGCTTCGATGGCTTTGTTGACACGATCCTGCAGGTCGTGTCAGCACGCCACGCTGCAGACGAATTTACACCGGTTGCCACTGCTGAGGAGTTCGGCCGGATGGTTGCAGCGGCCGGGGTCGGTCGCAATGCCAACATCGAATTGGTTGTGCGCAGGCGCAAGCTCGGCGGGAACGGACCAATTTTCGCCTACGCCCTCTCTCAACTTGGAGTTCCCGTTACCTATATTGGATGTTTGGGTAAACCGCAGATACATCCGATCTTCGAGGATTTCGCCAGACGGGCGCGACTGATTTCCATTGCCGAACCGGGCTACACCGACGCCGTCGAGTTTCAGGATGCTAAGCTGATGTTAGGCAAAGTAGAGAATGTCGCTCGAGCGAATTGGAGGGATGTGACTAAGGCATTAAGCGTAAAAAGCCTCATCCGGCTGGTCGATTCCGCTAAGCTGGTGGGTGTGATGAACTGGACGATTCTCTTGAATTTAACCGAAATGCTGAGTTGCTTTGAAACTGAAGTAGTTGTCCGTCTTTCGAACAAGCCACGCACGCTGTTTGTGGATCTTGCTGATCCCGCCAAGCGTTCGGATGCTGATCTGTCCGCGCTTTTGCCGGTACTCCGGTCCTTGAACCGATCATTCCAAGTCACCCTCGGATTGAATGCTCGAGAGGCCGACCGTTTAGGGAAGCTCGTCCAGGCGATGGACTTCCAGCTGGATCCATCAAACTTGGCGGAAAATCTGAGAGCTGCCCTCGGACTTCATTGCATTGTTGTCCACACGCGTGATTGGGTGACTGCCGCCAACGAGGACGCAAGCGAACATTTCGGTGTCGAAGCGGTGTCTCAGCCAACCATCAAGACCGGAGCGGGCGACCATTTTAACGCCGGGTTCTGCTTCGGTCGCCTGATCGATGCTTCGTTGCATGACTCTCTGCTCCTCGCTACGGAGGTGGCTCGCCACTACGTGCGCACTGGCGAAAGCCCGACCATGAATACCCTCTCCCCGGTTGGGGCTTCATTAGTCAAGCAAGCCGGAGGACGACATGAAAGGATCTGATCGCCCTCGGATCGCAGTGGACATGGATGAAGTCATGGCTGATACCGTCTCAGCCTGGCTCGCCTGCTACCATGAAGAATTCGCAGTCGGAATTGCGCCGGCAGCGCTTCGTGGCCGGAAACTTGTTGAAGTAGTCGAACCCGATCATGTCGTGGCCGTCAAAGCCTACCTCGACGAACCTGGCTTTTTCGCTGACTTACCCCTGATGGAAGGCTGCCAGGAGGTTCTGCAAAAACTGAACCGACATTGTGAAATCTTTGTGACAACAGCCGCCATGGATCATCCCAACTCGTTTGCGGCCAAATACAATTGGCTCCGACGGCACTTTTCATTCCTATCGGACCGGCAATATGTCTTCTGCGGCTCGAAAAGCGTAATAAGAGCCGATTACATGATCGACGACAATCCATACAACCTCGAGGTGTTCAACGGCCGGAAGATCTTGTACACCGCTCACCACAACGTCGGAATCCAAAAGCATGATTTTTTCCGGGTGTCGTCGTGGCAAGACATTCTGAACTTCTTTTGCCAGGAGCTCGCGCCCGCATCGGTCAGCGTCTCTAATATGACTTTGTAAACTGGAGTGGTTTTAACGTGGTCGCGGCGTCTGACGGTGGAAAAGCTCGGCGTGGTAGGGCCTGGTCGCTCCGCGACCGCCGAATCGAGCGCGTGTCAACATCCCGTTAAGCCAAAGAATGTAACAACGGGAATCTCCCGCGAGGATCTATCATATCCCTTCAACGGTTCTCGGCTTACCAGGGTTAATCCATGCGCTGGGTTCCGCCTTCGCCGCGATGGTATTGCGAATCGAAGCACCGTGGAAGCTACGGCGGACAAGTCGGCGGGCACGGAGCGCC
>Ga0209526_10001741_pt1 | contig 14608 bp, 17 predicted proteins | sample JacPinW_OM2H0_M1_FD_188566 | JGI IMG/M metagenome (GOLD analysis project Ga0209526, IMG submission 188566) | Forest soil microbial communities from Algoma, Ontario, Canada - Jack Pine, Ontario site 1_JW_OM2H0_M1 (SPAdes) (version 2) | ecosystem: Environmental > Terrestrial > Soil > Boreal... | reverse complement strand
GCGTGTCATCGCGGGCGAACATTTCACCTTCGCCATGCCGGAAACAGGCATCGGCTTTTTCCCCGATGTCGGCGCGACTTTTTTTTTGCCGCGCCTGCCCGGCAATGCCGGTGTCTATCTCGCCTTGACGGGGGCCGGGATGACCTGTGGCGACGCGCTCGCCTTTGGGGTCGCCTTCGCCCATGTTCCTTCGGCGCGGCACGCGAATCTAGCGCAAAGGCTGATCCGCGGCGAGAACATCGCGACCGCGATCGCGGCCGAAAGCGCGCCGCCGCCCGCCTCGGCGCTCCACCCGCAAAGCCAGTCTATCGAGCGCTGTTTTTCCGCCGCGACGCTTGCTTCCATTCTCGCCAATCTCGACGATGCAAGCCATGCCGGCCTGGACTTCGCGCGTTCCGCCGCTCATGCGATACGCTCCAAATCGCCGTCGAGCCTTGCAATCGCATTGCGTCAAATGCAAATTGGCGCCAAGCTCGATATTGGCGAGGCATTGCGGACCGAGTTCCGCATTGTCTCGCGCATTGCCAGATGCCATGATTTTTATGAAGGCGTGCGCGCGGTGATCATCGACAAGGACAATCGCCCGCTCTGGAATCCCGCCGGAGTAGAAGGCGTCGAACCAGCCGGAGTCGAGGCTTATTTTGCGCCTCTCCTTGAGGGCGAACTCGACTTTCGCGCGAAAGACGGTTGCCCATGAAGCTTTTGCCCGGATCGAGCAAGACAGCCGCGCGCCCCGATTCAGGTGCCGCCATCCGTCTCGGCGGACCGGCGCGCATCGCCGGCGAGGCGAATCGCGCGGGGCTATTCTTGGTTTTATTCATGCGCCTGCTTGCGGGACTGTGGGTCATCCAGGGGCTTTCGCAATGGAGTGCGATCCTCCTGCCGCCGGAGCCGCTGTTCGACAATGTGAGCGCGCTGCGCGGCGCGGCAGTGATTTTTTTCGCGACTGTCAACCTTGTAGCGGCGGTCGGATTGTGGCTGGCGACGCCATGGGGCGGCGTGATTTGGCTTTTGTGCGCGATCGCGCAAATCTTAGTTGCCGTGGCGCTGCCGGGGTTCTTTTCGATCCTCTGGATCGGCGCCAATATTGTCTTGATCGTTATCTATTTCGGTTTGATGTGGCGGGCCGGCCACGCAGGCACGCCGCCGAGATCGGTATAGAGGTACTCAACCTTCGCCGACCAACCGGGCAGAGCGGACAACGTTGGCGATGCGGCCTTCAGACTCCGGCAGTCTTATCAGCCGGGATTTGACGAACGTTTCCAGCTAACGATCGCGAGGCCTTTTGCCGGATCAAGCACCTGCCGCTGGCCGCGGACTAGGCCATGGCTTGCAAGCACTTCCTCCGGAGTCCGCGTGGGCACCTCAGGAAAGACCGGCCGCCCACCGGGCAGTCGCACATCGGGCGCCCGCGTCAGGTGGAAAACGTCATAACGATCCAGGAACATCCCGAACACGTCCGTACCGCCAATGACGCCAACGCTGCCGTCTGGTGTCCCGAACAAAGCTAAGGCTTGCTCGAACGAAGCGCCCGTCGGGTTCCAGAACAGAGCATTTTCATTCGACGGGTCGGCCGCGATGGCCGGGACTTGCCGGGTCAGGATCAGTCGGCGGCGCAAATACGAACACGGCTGTCGCTCATAAGAGTGGCGCCCATGCACCACCACGTCGACTCCGCCGAGCCCGCGTTCGAAGAATTGCTGATCGGCCTCGAACTTGAGCGAGTCCGGCATGATACCCGCGGCATTCGCGAGCATGCCATCCTCGGAGACTATGGCAAAACCTTCGATTCGCCGAGGACGGGGCATGGCAATCATTTTCCGACGCCGCTTATTGCCAGACGGCATGTCTCGACAAAGCTCCGGTCCGCAGCAATGCGCGGTGCTTGCCGCAAGGGGCGGTCAAGCCTTGTTGCGCCGTGCCACACGAAGCGCCACCGGATCGGTTTCCAGCAGGCCGTAGAGCAAATGGTCCTGCCAGACCCCATTGATCCGCAGATAGGCGCGGGCGTAGCCCTCCCTGGTAAATCCCGTCCGTTCCAATAGTTTCTTCGAGGCTTCGTTATGGGGCAGGCACGAGGCTTCGATCCGATGTAGCCGGAGCGTGGTAAAAGCGTAGCTGGTCACTGCCCGGACCGCGGCCGACATGAAGCCTTGCCGGGCATGTGGCGCACCGATCCAATATCCGAGCATTGCCGCCTGCACGACGCCGCGTTTGACCTGCCCCAGACTGAGTCCGCCGACAAGCACATTATCGTCGTCGCGAAAGATCAAGAAAGGGTAGGCTTCGTCGTTGGCGATCTCCTGCTGATTGTGGCGCAACCGGCGTCGGAACGAGCCGCGCGTTAGATCGTCGGCCGGCCAGGCCGGCTCCCACGGCGTCAAAAACGCGCGGCTTCGTGCACGCAAACCCGCCCAGGCCTCAAAGTCGCGCATCTCCGGCGGCCGAAGATAGATGCCTTCGCCGCGCACCAGAGGTGCGGCCTGGCTGGCTGGAGAGAGACGGAAGAGAGCCACGAAGCGCTCCTTCAGATGCCGCCCAGATGCAGCGCGACCTGCTCGGGCGTAAACACCTTGGCTACCGGACCAATCGCCGCGACGGTTGGCGCCGACCGGAGCGCGCGCGCGCCGGCGGTGCGGATTTGGGCAACATCCAGGCGATCGATTGCCGCAACAATTTCATCGCGGGTGAGGATACGGCCGAAGGCGATCAATTGCCGGGCAATCTGTTCGCAGCGGGCGGCGGGGGATTCGAGCGCCGCGAGGAGCGACACTTTCATCTGCGCCTTGGCCCGCCGGACTTCGGTGTCGCTCAGGTCCAAGGTCGCCTGGCCGAGGCAGTCGAGCGCGACGGGCATCAATTCGGCGGTATCCTTTGCGCCCGTCGCGGCATAAAAGCCAAATACTCCGGTATCGGAATATCCCCAATGAAAGGCATGGATGGAATAGGCGAGTCCACGCGCCTCGCGCACCTCCTGGAACAGGCGAGAGGACATCCCGCCACCGGCCGCGTTCGCGAAAATCTGTATGGCGTAAAAATCCTCATGCGCGTAAGCGGTGCCTTCGAAGCCGATGGCGATATGGGCCTGTTCGAGCCGCCGCCTCAAGCGCTTTTCGCCGCCCCGGTAGAGCGCCCGCGCGCTTCCGTTTTCGATGCCCCGCGCCGGAAGGTTTGCGAAGCGCCGCGCGGCCTCGTCACAAAGCGAAGCATGTTCGACTGCTCCGGCGGCGCCGATCACCGTCGCGTCCGCGCGATAGTGAGTCGCGAGATAGCCGCTGATCGCATCTCTGCCGAACCCCGAAACTTGCTCCCGGGTTCCGAGAATCGGCCGCCCAATCGGCTGATCCGGAAACGCGGCGGCATTCAGCAATTCGAAGACGAGATCGTCGGGCGTGTCTTCAACCGCGCCGATTTCCTGCAAAATCACGCCTTTTTCGCGTTCGAGCTCCAAGCTGTCGAAGGTGCTTTCGGTCAAAATATCGGCGAGGATATCGAGCGCGAGCGGAACGTCTTCGGCCAAGACATGGGCGTAATAGGCGGTATGTTCGGTGCTCGTCGCGGCGTTGAGATCGCCGCCGACGGTCTCAATCTCCTCGGCTATGTCGCGCGCCGAGCGCCGCCGCGTGCCCTTGAACGCCATATGTTCGAGAAGATGCGACAAGCCGTGCTCGTTCGTTCGTTCGTGGCGCGATCCGGCGCCGACAAAGACGCCGAGCGAGGCGGTTTCGAGGTGCGCCATGCGATCGGTGGCAATCCTCAGGCCGGACGGCAAAGTGGTGATCTCGACGCTCATGATGCGGCCCGGGTCGACGCGCGCGCGGCGCGGGCATGGATAAAACGCTCGATTTCACTCTGGTCGTTGGGCAAAATAGAAAACTTCTCTTTTCGTTCGAAAAGACCGGCAAGATGGCCAGGCAAATTCAGCCGGATTCCTGTCGCGCGCGCGATCGCGGCGGGAAATTTGGCGGGATGGGCGGTGCCCAGAACAATGAGCGGGCTCTCGCATGCGCGCGCCTTTGCTTTACGCGCGGCACTCAAACCGACCGCCGTGTGCGGGTCGGCGAGGAAGCCCGTTTCTCGCCAGCTTCGGGCGATCTCCCGGGTGGTTTCGGCCTCGACGACACTGAACGCATCGAACTCGGCGCGAATAGCATGAAGCGGGCCAGGCGCGATCGTAAACCCCTGCGATTGTCGCAGCCCCGCCATTAAGCGGCAAAGCACGCCCGCATCCCGTCCATGCGCTTCGAAAAGGAGCCGTTCGAAATTGGATGACACTTGAATGTCCATCGAGGGCGATTGAGTCGGGTGAACCATTTGCACAAGGTAGTCGCCGCTCGCCAGCGTGCGAGTGAGAATATCGTTGGTATTCGTCGCTATCACCAGCCTGTCGATCGGAAGTCCCATGCGTTTGGCCATCCAGCCGGCCAAAATATCGCCGAAATTGCCGGTCGGCACCACAAAGGAAATTTTCCGGCTCGGACCGCCAAGGACGGCCGCGCTGGTAAAATAATACACCATCTGGAAAAGGATACGCGCGAGATTGATCGAATTCACCCCGCAAAGATTAAGTTCGTCGCGCAACGTCCTATGATTGAACATATTTTTGACGCAAGCTTGCGCGTCGTCGAACGTGCCTTCAAGCGCGATTGTGTGAACGTTGCCGGCCTCGGCCGTCGTCATTTGGCGCCGCTGCACCTCCGATACGCGCCCGTGCGGATAAAGGATGAAGAGATCAACCTGGGGCAGACCCCGAAAGGCCTCGATGGCGGCGGCCCCCGTATCGCCCGAGGTTGCGCCAATGATCGTCGCCCGCTCGCCCCGCGCCTTGAGAACATGGTCGATGAGCTTGGCTAGGAGCTGCATCGCGAGGTCCTTGAAGGCGAGAGTTGGTCCGTGAAACAACTCGAGCACAAAGAGATTGGAATCAAGCTGCGCCAGGGGGGCGATCGCCTTGTGCCGGAAATCCGCGTAGGCGGCCTCGATCATGCCTTGCAAGGCGCTCGCCTCGATCTCGCCTGCCACGAACGGCGTCAGGAGGGCTTGCGCGACCTCCTCGTAGGATCTGCCCGCCAAGCCGACGATCGCGTCTTGGGAGAGCTGTGGATAGGCTTGCGGTAGGTAAAGGCCGCCGTCCGGCGCAAGGCCAGCGAGCAGCATCTGAGTGAATGATACCGGCGGCGCCGCGCCGCGCGTTGAAATGTAATTCACGAGTAAACCCGTGCCTCCACCGGCGGAATGAATCCGGCTTTCGCTGACTATAATTGTTTCTGATAAATGGCGGTCGATGACGCCCTGAAATTCTTGCCTTCGATGTCAAGTGGGCGACGTCACGTGGACGAAAATTTTGGTAGTGGGTCCATTTGAAATTTTAGGCTCAGTCGTTCTTCGGGCGCCTCACCTTCGTGTCAACAGCTTTCAAGGCTTTATTGACCAGCATCCCTATACCGAACACAAATCCGCTCATGATGATGAACGACGGGAAGAAGTGATAACCTCGATGCCCCATGGGAGCGAGCGCCAAAAGTGCGCCAACTGTAACGCTTGTTACAATGATGTGGGTAAACTTCATAGCGGCCATCCGTCAGTGTGGCGAGAGATCAGCTCCAGCTATAAATAAGTTTCAGCTCAAGGTCTAGCAGATGTTAGCAGATGTTTGTCAATTTCGCATAGTTCGCACATAGTGACGACCCCCCAGCGGAAGCGGCAGCGGAGAGAAGGTTTCGCTTCTTGCGGTCGAGAGGCAAAGATACCTGCGGATCATGGCGCGATTTTCAAGTCGCTCACAATGGCCGGTTGAGCACGCCCGGACCAAGCTTGGCGATGGTCACGGCATAGAACAAAAGGACGAAGCAGCTGATCGCGATGGAGTCAGTACGAGACCTTGCAATTCGCTGTTTGCCTTCTTGACATCACCATGGCGTGTTCAAAGCTAGAATCGCAACAAGCCGCTCGCCGGCGATCCCGGCGAAAAGCAGGAAAAGATAGAGAATCGAAAAGCCAAACAGCTGCATCGCGCATCGATCACCCTTGGCGCCGGTCCGATGATAATAGACCCGCGCCGAAAATAGGAGCATGAGCGCGCCAAGGGCGAGAGCGATCATGCCATGGGCCAAGGAGGCAAAGCCGATGAGCCAAGGCGACAAGCCGAGCGGAACGAGCGCGAGCGTGTAGAATAGTATCTCACGGCGCGTGCGATCGGCTCCCTTCACGTTGGGGAGCATCGGAATCCCTGCCCGGCCGTATTCTTCGGCTTTCACCAAGGCCAACGCCCAGAAATGCGGCGGCGTCCAAACAAAGATAATGGCGAAAAGGGCGATGCTCGCGAGGCTTATTTCGCCGGTGGCTGCGGCATAGCCGACGATCGGCGGCAAGGCTCCGGCGGCGCCTCCGATCACGATATTTTGCGGGGTCAAGCGCTTGAGCCACATCGTGTAGACGGCGATGTAGAAAAAGATGGTGAAGCTGAGAAGCGCGGCGGCGAGCCAATTGGCGACAGTGCCCAAGGTCATGACCGAAAGAACGGCAAGGATCATGCCAAAGCTTAGCGCGTCCTCCTTGCTCATCCTGCCTGCCGGAATCGGACGATTTTGCGTCCGCCGCATCAGCGCGTCAATATCGGCGTCATACCACATGTTGAGGGCGCCCGCCGCACCCGCCCCGGCCGCGATGGCGAGCAGCGAGGCGAATCCAATCACCGGGTTGACATGCGAAGGCGCGATCAAAACCCCGGTGAGCGCGGTGAACATCACCAGTGACATCACGCGCGGTTTGAGCAGCGCGAGATAATCGGAAGGGGTTGCGGTCGAAACCGGGAGACACTGGGCAGGGCCGCGATCGCTTTGGCTGACGAAATTCATTTGATGCCGTTTCGATGTGTCGCGTGGCTGATCGGGCAAATCATAACTTGCCTCTCCAGCCACGGCAGATATGGCGCGCCAGGCGGCGGGCCATGGTTCAAGACCACAAACGCCCATCGCGCGCAACCGGCCGCATTGCGGCATAAACGCGCGTTGAAAACGCTGCTTGGAAAGGCCGCTGCGACGATCATGGGGTTTATGGGACGGAATGGGCGCCCGCCGCAACGATACACCGGCTTACTTAAACACCCGGCACACGCCGGACCTCTTGGGTCAGCATTGGGCAACGGGGCATGGCGAAGCGGGTTTTTCGGACGCGGCGCGTCGTCAGGCTCGATCTCCGTCCAGAGGGCCGCCCGCCGCGCCGGAGCTTCTCCGGTCGCGCTTTGGCCTAGCGCGGAATACCGCCGGAATCGGCGGCTTTGTCTCACTTCGTTCGCGGGATGGCCGCGACCGGCCTCCATCAACGCCCGCCTCGCTCTTGCCCGCACTATGCCCGCGCGAGGCCGCGTTAATGCGAAGGCCATTTGAATCAAAGCCGAATCGCGCCCCAGCGGATTTTTTTAAGGATGCGCCAACATGACGAAAGCTTCATTTGAAGCCTGCGGCGCACTTGTCTATTCCGGGCCGCTGCATCTCGACATGATCTTGCGACAGTCGAAACGGTTTCGCGGATCGTGCGCCAATCGAAAATTGGAGAAGTCCCATGAAACCGGGTTTGCCTTTCGCCTTGACGATGATCGCCCTTGTTGGCTCCGGCGTCGCGCTCGCCGCCTTTAATGGCCGCGCGGACCCCGGCAACGTTCCGGCCGGCACGGAAAAGCACGTTTTTTCGCCCGCCGACCGCGCCGCTTTCCTCGACGCCCGGATCGCCGCCCTCCACGCCGGTTTGAAACTGACGCCGGAGCAGGAAAAACTCTGGCCGGCCGTCGAGACCGCGGTGCGCGCCGCCGCCAACAATGCGATGGCGAGGCGCCAGAAATTCAAGGACGCGCCGACGCCCGCAAGCCTCGTCGACCGGCTACGGCGGCGCGGCGAAAACGCGGTGGCGCGGGGCCAAAATCTCGAAGCGATTGCGGACGCGGCAGCGCCTCTTTATGCGACTTTGAGCGAAGACCAGAAACGTCGTCTGCCGGTGCTCATGCACGGGGTAATGCCGCATTTTTTCCATCGCCATTTCGCCATGATGGGCGATGGCCAGGACCATTGGGGGCGGCGCGGCGGTTGGGACGAACCGGAGGGTTTTGCGCCCGAGGGCGGCGCGAATTCCGGGCCAAAGGAGCGTTAGGATCTTGAATTCCGGCGCCGTGCGGCCGGCCCTGGGATCGACATGGCGGCGACCCGCGCGCTTCCCCTCAAGCGGTTGACCCTGCAAAACGGCGCGGGCGTCGCGCTTTGGCTCGCGGGCCCGGCCGGTCCGGGCCGGGTTCCGGAGCATTTGTGGAACACTCTCTCTCGCGGCGAAAAGGACCGGGCAAGCTGTTTTCACCGCGCGGAGGACCGGGCGCTGTTCGCCTTGACGCGCGGCACATTGCGTTGCCTTCTGAGCGCGGCGACGGGTATCCCTGCGGAGGAGATCGCGTTCGCGGAAGGACCTTACGGTAAGCCCTGCCTGGCCGGGACCCATGGGCCGCATTTCAATGTTTCCCATTCGGGGTGCTGGGCACTGATCGGATTTTCCGGCAGCCGCGATATCGGCGTGGATATCGAATGTATGCGCGCGGCCGGCGGCGAACTAGACTTGGCGCGGTCCTTCTTTTCGGCCGCCGAATACCACTCTCTCGAAGGCCTTACGAACGCCATGCTGCTTTCGTCCTTTTATAAAATATGGACGTGCAAGGAAGCGGTTCTGAAGGCGCATGGTGCGGGAATTACCGAGCACCTCAAGGATTTTTCGGTCGAATTGACCGAGGATGGATACGCGATCCATCCCGAGCCCAATTGCTGTTTGCCGGCACTTAGCTCGGTGGTTGCGCACCCGGTCGAGGTCCCGGAAGGCTATGCGGGATGTTATGCCTTGGCGTGAGTCATGTGTTATAATGCGCGTTGGCTCGAACACGCCCGCACGAGGCATGAATGCGAAAGCTCTCCCGCCGCCAGACTTTGGCGTCGATGCTGGCTGCCGGCGCGGGCATTGCCACCCCTGCCACGCGTGCTGCATCCAGCCTTTCATCCACGCGCGTATCCTTCCTTCTGGTCAACGATGTCTACCGGATCGAGGAAAACAAGGAGGCACTTCGCACGCGGCGCTGACGGCTATGCTCGCGGGCAAGACGCATGTGAGCGCGGATTCCGGCACAGGCTCGTTGCCCTCGATGCGATCGACTTATGTCCAGGGCGCGAAAGTTAGCGACGCAAAGGTCGAGGGAAGGATCGGGTTCCGATAGCTTTGCGACGGCACTCTCGAAGCAATCCGGTCACCAGGTCATGAAGAACGACCGTTGGTTTCGTCCTCGAATTTTCGCTCTTCTCTTTTTGACACGCCCCGACGAATGACTAATAGGTTGTTATCTAAGCGATTCAAATAGTTCGGTAAGACTACGAATGCGAACTCATACGTTTTATATCGCGTTGAGTAGATCGTTTCAAGTTCATCGTACCATCTGTCGACCGTTCCCTGCTCGATATCTTCGATAACGTAAATACCGCCTGGACGCAGGTGCTCGAGCGAACTCTCCAAGAAGGAGACGTTCGCTTCAAAGGTGTGGAGACCGTCCTCGATGATAATATCCATGCCACCCTGTAAATTCGGCTGCGACCAGAGCTCACGGATAGACGCTTTGTCAAGTTGATCGCAGTAAAAGGTCTTGATCCGATCTTCCTGAAACAAATTTGCACGAAGGATGTCGGCCCCGTACACAAGTGCATTCGGGAAGAGTTCGCGCCAACCACGAAGAGACGCGCCTGCATACGGCTGCTCTGACCAGTTTCCGCCTAAGCCTAGTTCAAAGATCCGCAGAGGCTGATCCCGGCACTCCTTGAAGAGGACCGAATACACTGTGGTGTAGTTGTGCCAGCGGGAACCTTTGTCGCTGCCGTACTTGGTCATGACGCGGCACATCTCCGTCGGAGCCAACGCATTCACGCTCCGAAGTTGCTTCACAAGATGTGATGCGCCACCGCCGCCACCGAAGCCACGAACTTCTAGTGTGGGTTTGACGAACCAGCAGGTGACTAGACTAGGAAGGTATAACGAAAGACACTTCCAGAAGAATTGAACAAATAAGAAGGCTTTAGGCGGGAGTGCTCGCGAAAGTAAGTTGCGGACAGCAGGTATCACTTCCGGCATATTGCTACGCATACTCGCTTTTTTGCATTGATAATCCTTCCCACCTCTGACAGAGAATCCGCAAACCGCTTTCAGCCGGAAGTTCTATTTTAGACATCCCCGGAAGAAACGGTCTTCGGCATTTCGGGTCCTGACGCAATGCCAATCGGGGTTTTACGGCTGAAATGAACGCTGCCTGTCGAAATCCTCGACATCGCCCCTTGCCCAATCGCCTTTCCGGCACATCCCCCCGCCAGAACGATCGCCATGACAATTGTTTACTTTGCATTTATTCACACTTTAGCGTTGCCGTCCACTCTTCAGTCGCCGCTCTTCCTACCCGTCTGAAAGCACAGCGAAAATTTCATTGGTGTCACACGAAGAGCGCCGCCGTTTTGCCTGCGGCCATCCCCGCATCCGTCCGTCCTTGCGTTGAGCTTGCCACAACGAGCGGATAGAAGGGCAACGGTCTATCTTAGGACGAGAGCCGATGAACGAACCAAATCCTAGCCCGCGAGAACAAGCGCAACAACAGGCCGCTATCCTGATGCAGGCCTTGCCGCATATGTTGCGCTACGACGACGCGATCGTCGTCGTCAAATTTGGCGGCCATGCCATGGGCGACGACAAGGTCGCGCGGGATTTCGCGCGCGACATGGTTCTGCTCGAACAGTCCGGGGTCAATCCCGTGGTCGTTCACGGCGGCGGGCCGCAGATCGGCGCGATGCTCGCCAAGCTCGGCATCAAATCAGAATTTTCCAGCGGCCTGCGGATCACCGGCCGGGCCACTATGGAAATCGTCGAGATGGTGCTGGCCGGTTCGATCAACAAGCAGATCGTCGGGTTTATCAATGCCGAGGGAGGCCGCGCGATTGGCCTTTGCGGCAAGGATGGCAATATGGTGACTGCCAGCAAGGTACCGCGGACGGGCAACGACGTCGATCTCGGCTTTGTCGGCGAACCGGCAAATGTCGATAAGACCGTGCTCGACCAAGTTCTCGGGCGCGAACTCATCCCCGTCCTCGCGCCGGTCGCGCAGGGCGAGGATGGAGAGACCTATAATGTCAACGCCGATACCTTCGCGGGCGCGATCGCGGGCGCGCTGAAGGCGAAGCGGCTCTTGTTGCTTACCAACGTGCACGGCGTGCTCGACCGCGACAAGAATTTGATCAAACAGTTGCGCGTCGATGAAATTCATGCCCTCATCGCCAATGGCACGATCACCGGCGGGATGATTCCGAAGGTCGAAACCTGCATCGATGCGCTCGAACACGGCGTCGAAGGCGCCGTGATTCTCGACGGCAAGATGCCGCATGCCGTGCTCATCGAGCTCTTGACCGATCACGGCGCCGGCACTCTGATTACATGGTGAAAGACACGAAACCCTTCTCGAAAGACTCCTCCAATAGGCCGCGCGCGCTTGCCGGCGATGCCGCGCCGGCCGCCCCGGGGCAAACGGTTGCAAACGGCGAAGCCTTGCCGCTCGACGATACTCTGTCCCGCGGCGATGCTCTGTCGCATATTAATACTTGGGTCTTCGATCTCGACAACACGCTCTATCCTGCGGATTGCGACCTCTGGCCGAAGATCGATCAGCGGATCACGCTGTATCTCAGCTATCTCTTTGGGCTTGATGGTATGTCGTCCCGTGCGTTGCAAAAATATTATTATCAGCGCTACGGCACGACCCTGCGCGGATTGATGGAAGAACATGGCATCGGCCCGGAGGATTTTCTCGATTTCACGCATGACATCGACCGCTCTTCGCTTCTCCCCGATCTTGTTCTCGCCAACGCCATCACGGCCCTGCCTGGACGCAAGCTCATTTTGACGAACGGGTCGCGCGAACATGCCTTGCGGACCGCCGGGGCACTTGGGCTGGAGGCGATGTTCGAGGATATTTTCGACATTGCCGACGCCGATTTCGTGCCGAAGCCAGCGGCGGCCACCTATGAACGCTTTTTCGAAAGGCATATGGTCGATCCGGCGCGGGCGGTGATGTTCGAGGATCTCGCGAACAATCTCATTATTCCGCATGAAAGAGGAATGACGACGGTGCTCGTCGTGCCCAAGCCAGGCCAATTGGATCATCGCGACGCCTTTGAGATTCCGCGGGGAGAGGCGACACCCTATATCGATTTCGTGACCAGCGATCTCGCGCGGTTCTTGACGGGCCTCGCCGCGGATGCCCCGGACACGGCGGACGTTTAGGGGCTATTGACATTCGCGGGGGGTGTACCGAACCCTCCCGCGCGCCTCGCAAAATTCCTTTCTCGCCGGAGACCCAGATGCACGACCTCGAAAAAATCATCGACGCGGCTTTCGAGGACCGCGCCAGCATCGATGCAAACACTCAAGGCGAGGTCCGGGACGCTGTCGAAACAGCCTTGAACCTGCTCGATTGCGGAAAACTCCGCGTCGCGGAAAAAATCGAGGGAACTTGGAAGGTCAACCAATGGCTGAAGAAAGCCGTGCTTCTATCGTTTCGCCTGAACGACATGGCGGCGATTCCGGGCGGACCCGGCGGCGTGTCCTGGTGGGACAAGATTCCGTCCAAATTCGTGGGCTGGGGAGCGGGCGAACATGCGGCCGCGGGGTTTCGCGCGGTGCCAAATTGCGTGGTGCGGCGCTCGGCTTACATCGCGCCGGGGGTGATCTTGATGCCATCGTTCGTAAATCTCGGCGCCTATGTCGATAGGGGCACGATGGTCGATACATGGGCGACCGTCGGCTCCTGCGCGCAAATCGGCAAGAATGTGCATCTTTCCGGCGGGGTTGGCATCGGCGGGGTGCTCGAACCCTTGCAGGCCAATCCGACCATCATCGAGGACGATTGTTTCATCGGCGCTCGTTCGGAAATTGTTGAAGGCGTGATTGTCGGCCAGGGTTCGGTGATCGCGATGGGTACTTTCATTTCCACCTCGACAAAAATCGTCGACCGGACATCCGGCGAGGTGCGCCTTGGCTATGTGCCGCCCTATTCAGTCGTGGTTTCTGGCAATCTGCCCGGAAAACCCCTGCCAGACGGCACGTCTGGCCCCTCGCTCTATTGCGCCGTGATCGTGAAAACCGTGGATGCCCGGACCCGCTCGAAAACCTCCATCAACGAGCTCTTGAGGGAGTGATGGCGGCGTCTCTGCCGGAGCTTGCCGGGCGGGGGTCGCCCTATTGGTATGCAGCGGCCCTCGATGCCACGCTGGTGGCGATCGTCGCCTGGAACGTGGTGGGACTCGGCTTTTTGGAGGCGCGCAAGCCTCGACCGGCATTTATTCGCCAATGAATCTCGCATTTTCTTGCCGCGAACCGGTTCCCCCTTCGCGCCAAAATGCTCTAAGACAGGCGGGCAAACCCGCGAGCCCTGCGATCATGACCACGCCCTCACGTCTCGAGACCCTCGCAGACCTCCGAATCGAGATCGATCGCATCGACGCGGCGCTCCACCGCCTGTTGATGGAGCGCGGCGAGATCATCCACAGGCTGATCGAAGCGAAGGCGCGGCAAGGCGGTGGCTCGGCGTTCCGACCCGGCCGCGAGGCCGATATGATGCGGGGCCTCGTTTCCCGCCACCAGGGCCTGCTTCCGCTCGACACCGTCGAGGGCATTTGGCGGATCATCATCTCGACTTTCACCTTTGTCCAGTCGAACTACAGCGTCCATGCCGATGTTTCCGGCGGCGATGCCGCGATGCGCGATTGCTGCCGGTTCCATTTCGGCTTCACGGTTCCCTATGTGACGCATCAAGGCGCCGCGCGGGTCATCGAGGCGGTGGCGCGATCGGGCGGCGACCTCGGCATGGTGCGGGCGGAAGGAGATTTGCCGGCCGGTCCTTGGTGGCGCGGGCTAGCCGCGCCGGATGCGCCCAAGATCATCGCCAGGCTGCCTTTCGTCGAGCGCCCGGACCACCCGGCCGGAATGCCCGTGTTCGTCATCGCCCAGCCTCTCGCCGAGGCGGCGGCGCGCGATGTCGTTCTCTACGACGTGGCGATCGCCCATGGCGCGAGCGATTTCGCTCCGGGTTTTGGCGCGCGGGGGCTTGCGATTCTTGGCCAATTTAAAGACGGGTTCGGGCTCTCTTTGATGATCGCGACGCAGGCCGGGCTTGACGATTTGCGCGAAATCCTTGTTCGCGCCGGCGCGGCCGGACCACGAATCGCCGAAATCGGCAGCCACGCGGCGCGCTTCGATTTGAGTGAGGCCCAAAACCTGGCGGCGCAATGATTTTGTTCCGGAGTTTGCTTAGATGACAAAAATCGCCATGTCCGGGGCCGACGCAAGGCCACGCCCGCGCGCGGCTATTTCCGGCATTGACCCTTATGTTCCAGGCGAAAGCGCTGCGCCGGGCTCGCCCAAGGTATTCAAACTTTCCGCGAATGAGACGCCGCTAGGGCCATCGCCGCGCGCGCGGGAAGCTCTTCGTGCCTTTGCCGATCGTCTCCAGAATTATCCGGACGGCGCCGCCACGGCCTTGCGCGAGGCGCTTGGC
>Ga0209526_10001740_pt1 | contig 14610 bp, 10 predicted proteins | sample JacPinW_OM2H0_M1_FD_188566 | JGI IMG/M metagenome (GOLD analysis project Ga0209526, IMG submission 188566) | Forest soil microbial communities from Algoma, Ontario, Canada - Jack Pine, Ontario site 1_JW_OM2H0_M1 (SPAdes) (version 2) | ecosystem: Environmental > Terrestrial > Soil > Boreal... | reverse complement strand
CGTGCTCGTTAGCTCGCACGCGCCACCGAATCTGATTTGAACTCAAATTCTGCATTAGCATTCGGGGCAGCTCTGCTCTGTTGCGTCCTGGCCTTGGCGGTTATCATCCGCAAACGCCCGTCCATTATAACTGGTTGCTTCTCAGCCGGAATGTTGCTGTTCGCTCTTGAGAGTGCGTTAACCGGTATGAGCTTCAGTACGGCCTCAGCCGAGAGAGTGGCGCTATGGCAGACGCTGGGTTTGCTGGTAAAGTCTCTTCTGACCGGAGTCTGGCTCTGCTTCAGCCTGACCTATGCAAGGGGGAACTATCGAGAGTCCCTCGCCAGATCACGACTCGTTCTGGTCGCCGTTTTTCTGCTCCCAATTTTTCTGCTGCCTGCATTGTATGCGCCATTCATTGGCATTCTTGTTTACGCACCACCTGCTCAGGGGTGGTGGATTGCCTTTGGTGGTCCAGCGAGTGCGTTAAACGTTATCTTATTAATCTTTACCATTCTGATTCTGATGAATTTGGAGCGGACGTTTCGGTCTGCTGTCGGAACGATGCGATGGCGCATTAAGTTTCTGGTCCTGGGATTAGGGATCGTGTTTGGAGCGAGGATCTATACTCGAAGCGAGGCGCTGCTATTTTCCGGGCAGAGTTTGGCCTTAGCCGGAGTTGAAACAGGTTCGCTTTTGATCGGATCAACCTTGATGGCAATCGCGTACTTCAGGAGCGATTTTGGAGACGTCGATGTCTATCCGTCGCGCGCGGTTCTACACACGTCTCTGACCGTGCTTTTGGTGGCTGGCTATCTCTTTGCCGTCGGCGTTCTCGCGCAAATCGTGGCGCGGATGGGTGGCTCCGGAAATTTTCAGATCCAGGCTTTCTTAGTCCTGCTGGCGATCGTTCTTCTGGCTGTTTTGCTGCTGTCAGACCGTTTCCAGCGGAGCCTGCGCCAGTTGCTTAGCCGGCATTTCAAGAGACCGCAGTACGACTTTCGAGAAATCTGGCGTCGCTTTACTCACCATATGTCGAGCGCACTGGATGAGCCTACATTGTGCACTGCGGCGGCGAAGTTAGTTTCGAGCACATTCACTGCCTTGTCTGTGACGATCTGGCTCTACGATGAATCGAGCGACAGCCTGGTTTTTGGTGCATCAACCTCTAAATCCCAGCATGACACTTCCCGATCCACGCTGAATCCGAGCCTGGTAGCGGAACTACGACATGTATTTCGCCCTTTTAATCTCGAAAAGGCGAAACAGAGCTGGGCCGAGCTTCTGCGAGAGACCAGTATCGGTCATTTTCCCGAGGGTGGAGATCGAATTGGCGTTCCGCTGATGTCAGGCGATCGATGGCTTGGTCTGATAGTTCTGGCGGATCGCGTAGGCGGCAGCGGATACACTTTCGAGGAATATGATCTTCTTGATTGCATCGGTGATCAAATTGCCGCGAGTCTGCTGAACCTTCGTCTTTCCGCGGAGCTAATGCTGGGCAAAGAGCGGGAGGTATTTCAAGCCATTTCTGCGTTCTTTGTTCACGATCTCAAGAACACCGCTTCGACCCTGAACCTGATGCTGCAGAATCTGCCCGTGCATTTTGATGATCCGGCTTTTCGGGAGGATGCTCTGCGTGGAATCGGTAAAACCGCGGACCGGATTAACCAACTCATCGAACGATTGAGTGTTTTGCGGCGGAAGCTTGAACTGAAACCGGCAGAGTGCGACTTTAACGAATTGGTAACCGAAGCGCTTGAGACTCTGAATGGAGCTTCCGAAGTCGAAGTGATCAAGGAGCTAAAACCGCTGCCCAAATTGTTGGCAGATCGCGAACAGCTCCATAGCGTCGTCACGAATCTGCTGCTCAACGCCCGTGATGCGATTGGTTCGAAAGGACGGGTGACGGTGCGGACTGACTATCGTGACGACTGGATTGCGCTTTCAATTACCGATGATGGCTGCGGGATGACTCCGGCCTTCTTAAAGGATTCACTTTTTCGACCCTTTCAAACGACCAAGAAAAAGGGTTTTGGCATCGGCATGTTTCAGTCAAAAATGATTATCGAAGCACATCGCGGCAATATTCAGGTAAAGAGTGAAGTTGGAGTCGGCACCACCTTTCACGTTAGGTTTCCTCTGAAGTCTTGAACCGGCATGAAACCTAAAGTGCTTATTGTTGACGATGATGAAGAGATTCGAGTCCAGATGAAATGGGCACTGGGCAAGCAATATGAGGTTCTTCTTGAGGAAGATCGACCCGGGGCCGTGAAACTATTTAAGAGCGAACGTCCCGTCGTTACCCTGCTCGATCTGGGGCTACCGCCGCAGCCCAATGAGTGTGCCGAAGGATTAGGAACACTTTCCGAGCTGCTGGGGATCGACGAAACCGCCAAAATTATAGTGATCTCCGGGCAAGGGGAAAAGGGGAGCGCCCTCCAGGCGGTGGGGGCAGGCGCCTACGATTTTCTGTGCAAGCCCATTGAAATGGAGGAACTGAAATTTCTCCTCCGCCGATGTATCTACGTCGCCGAACTGGAAAGAGAATTCCGTCAGTTGCAACAGACGGTTCGGGCGGACGGTTTCGAAGATATGCTGGGCGCCAGCCCTCAGATGCATGGTGTCTTTGCTTACATCCGCAAGGTGGCCAACACTACCGCCCCGGTTCTCTTGCTCGGAGAAAGTGGAACCGGCAAGGAAATGGTCGCCATGGCGATCCATCGCCGCAGCTCGCATAAGGGTGGACCATTTATCGCGATTAATTGTAATGCCATTCCGGAGAACCTGCTCGAGAGCGAGCTTTTCGGGCATGAGAAAGGGGCGTTCACTGGCGCTCACGCTCAACGCAAAGGAATGATTGAATCGGCCGGCGAAGGAACCCTCTTTCTTGATGAAATCGGTGAGTTACCGGCTGCTGTTCAAGTCAAGCTGCTCCGTTTTCTACAAGAACAGCGGTTTCAGCGGGTCGGGGGTAGACAGGAGATACAAATTGATACGCGCATAATAGCGGCTACAAATCTTGATCTAAAACAGGCGGTAGCTGAAGCCAAGTTCCGGGAAGATTTATACTTTCGGCTGGCAGTGGTCGTGATTCAACTGCCGCCTTTGCGCGAGCGAGTGGACGATGTCGTTCTGTTGGCGCGCGAGTTCCTTCATAGGTATGCCGCACAGAATGGAAAGGCGAACCTGACATTCACTCCAGAAGCTTTGCGTGCGATCAACTGTCATCCCTGGCCAGGCAACGTGCGCGAACTGCAAAACCGTGTGAAGCGCGCAGTCATCATGGCTGATGGAAAACGGATAACAGAAGTAGATCTCGAGCTATCTTCTTCCCCAAATCCGGCTGGTGCGGCTACGCTCAAGGAAGCACGTGAAAGCGTCGAGCGTGAATTGATTCAACGGACCTTGAAAAGACACCTGGGCAAGGTCACTTCCGCCGCAGCCGAACTGGGAATCAGCCGTCCCACTCTTTATGAACTGATCGACAAGTTGGGCATCGCCAAGCCGTAAAACGAAGGATTGGATTGAGCGCTGGCCAATGGAAACTATTCATGCCGTGGTTAACTCCCGCCGTTGTTTTATTATGATTTTGCCTGCTGTCACTAAACAACTACCAAGGTTTATCTTTTTCAGGATTTTGGTCGCAGCTTTCTTTATTTCTGTGTCTGTTGGCTGCAGTCCTGCGGCGAAAAGGTCTCGCGTGCTGAAGCGCGCCGAGGATTACTTCAAAGCCGGGGACTACGATAAAGCAAGAATAGAATACCTGAACCTCCTTCGAATCGATCGCGTGAACCCGACCGCGATCAGGCAATTGGCGATTATTTGGTTTGAAGACGGCGCAGCCTTGCGAGCGCTTCCTTATCTCAAGGCTGCACGCGAACTTGACCCGAATAATCTTACTATCCGAACAAAACTTGCCTCAGCACTTCTTGCGTTGGGAGAACTTGAGGAAGCGAGAAAAGAAGCTTTGTCGATTCTCCAGCAGTCTCCCAGCAACAGCGACGCTCTTCTCACTCTGGTTGAGTCGGTCCGAACTGAAGAAGAGCTCAAGGACGTGCAACAACAGCTTCAACAGATTAAGATACCGGAAAGCTCGGCCCTACACTTGGTCTCGGGCAGTCTGGCGTTGCGAAAGAACGATCCGACGACCGCGGAAAGTGAATTACGCCGCGCCATCGAGTTGGAGCCGAAGTCAGCCATTGCCCATATGGTAATGGCGAACTTCTACCTGTCGCGCAAAGAGCTCGGCCGCACTGGAGAAGAATTGAAGGCTGCGGCCGAACTCGCACCGGTTAGATCCACTCATAGGCTCAGGTATGTGGACTTCCAAGCCCGAAATGGCGCGTTGAACGACGCCCAGGCCAGCCTCAAGGAAATCACACGGCAGGCTCCCGATTATCTCCCTGCCTGGCTTCTTGCCGCTCAGCTCGCGTTTAACCAAGGGAAATACGACGAATCACTATCGCTGCTCGAGAATGTCACCAGCCGGGATCCTGAAAATATCGATGCTCGCCTTTTCCGGGCTCGCGCGTTGTTGGCAAAAGGGGAAAGTAAAAAGGCAGTCAGCGACCTGGAGGCATTGGACAAGACCTACCCCAATATTCCTGGCATCAAGTACTATCTGGCGCGGGCTTATGTTCAAAACAACCAACCTACGCAAGCGACCGCAGAACTGAACAAGGCGGTGGCGACAAAGCCGGACTATGCCGAAGCGGGTATCTTGCTCGGCGAACTCAATCTTCGGGCGGGCAATTTTCAACCGGTCATTTCGGCAATGACAGATCTGCTAAAAAGGCGACCCGGGACGGCGGCAGCCCAAACGCTTTTGGCGGAAGCGTACCGTTCGATGGGGCGACTGGACGAGGCCGCCGCAGTGGTGCGCGAACAGATTAAGGCGTTGCCACAGAATGCCCAGGCCTACTTTCTCCTGGGCGTGATTTTGCGGCAGCAGAACAAGACCGCTGAAGCGCGCGAAGCGTTTCAAAAAACTATCGAGCTCGCTCCGGATAATCTGTTGCCAGTGGATCAGCTGGTCGAGCTGGACATTGCAAACAAGGATTTTGAGGGTGGGATGCGCCGTGTGCAGGCTGCGATACAGAAGGCGCCGAATTCGGCGCTTTTGCGGTTGATTGAGGCAAAGGTTTACATTGCCCAACTGGCATGGGATCAAGCGGAAGCTGCCCTTCGCAAGGCACTGGAATTGGACCAGAATCTTCCAAGCGCCCATGAATTATTGATCTCTACCTACATCGCGGCCAATAAGCTCCCTCAAGCAATTAATCAGCTGCAGGTATACCTTTCGAAATGGCCGGATGATCAACGCGCGCTAATGACGCTCGGACAGATTTACGACAAACAAAAAGATCCGGTCAAAGCCCGCGAAGCCTACGAAAAAATCCTGGCCAAGAATTCTGAGTCTGTTCCGGCGCTAAATAATCTCGCATATCTATACGCCGACAAGTTAAACGAGGTGGACAAAGCGTACGAATTGGCGCGAAAAGCCCGTGAACTGGGATCCGATCCCGCCGTAGCCGATACCTTCGGCTGGGTCCTTTACAAGAAAGGAGATTATCGGCAGGCGCTGGATCTGTTCCAGGAGGGCGCCGGCAAGCTGGCTCACAGTCCTGACGCTCAATTCCACTTGGGTATGGCCAGTTACATGATGGGCCAGGCCGAGGCGGCGCGGGCCGCCTTCCAGGAAGCTTTGAAAGCAGGAACAGACTTCGCCGGCAAAGAAGAGGCTAAACGTCGCCTCGCGCTGCTTGGCGATGACAGCGCGACGAAGCTCTCCAGTCAGGAACTCGAATCGATGCTGAAGCAGCAGCCGGACGACCCGATAGGGCGAATACGCCTGGCCGATTCCTATGAAAAACAAGGGGCATTTGCGAAAGCGGCAGCTGAATACGAACGCGCTTTGACGATAAACCCGAAGCTGCTTCCCGCACTGATAAAGCTCGCTCAGCTTAATGGCGGCCCGTTACAAAACGGTGAGAAAGCACTCGAATTCGCAAAGAAAGCGCGCGACCTCGCGCCCAGAGATCCTAAAATCGCCGGCATACTAGGTGGGATTGCTTATCGCGCCAGCAGCTTCAGTTGGGCATATAGTCTCCTTCAAGAGAGTGCACGACAACTCGCGGATGATCCGGTAGTCCTTCACGATTATGCGCTGACTGCCTACAGTCTCGGAAAAGTTAATGAGGCTCGCGAGTTGATGGAGCGCTGCCTCCAGGCGGCTCCGGGTTCATCAGTTTCGGAAGACGCAAAATCGTTTTTGAAAATGACAGCATTGGCTGAAAATCCAAAAAGTGCCTTTGCTGCAGAATCTGAAGTCGAGAAACTTCTCAAAGCGGACCCTGATAACGTACCGGCATTGACCGCGCGGGCGGCCATCGAAAAGCAGCGAGGCGAGGCGAATGCGGCTATTAAAACCTATGAGCAAATCTTGAAACACTTCCCTGATTTCGCGCCCGCGCAAAAGCACTTGGCAGCATTCTATCTGGCAGATCCGGCCGCTCTGGACAAGGCCTACGACCTGGCAATCAAAGCGCGCCAGAGTTTGCCAGGTGATCCCGAGGTAGCCAGGGCGCTCGGCGAAATCAGTTATCAGAGAAAAGACTATAACCTGGCCCGCCAATTATTACTTGAAAGCGGCCGAACAACTCCGTTGGATGCCAAAGGTCTTTATTACTTGGGAATGTCATATTTGGAGGCCAAACAAAAGGCTCAAGGCCGGGAAGCCCTGGAACGCGCCTTAGCCGCCGGGCTTCAGGAACCCCTTGCGTCGGAGGCCAAACGTCTGCTCGCTGACTCCAAACCAAATTGACCGCTTTGTAGAAAGTTGGCCACCTGTAAGTCGCAAGGTGCGCTGCGAATTATCGGTACTTTTCCAAAGGTATAACCAAGGAGTGGAATTTGTCGGAATTGTTAACCTGATTTGTGCGACTTATTACCTATTCATGATCAACACCTTATGAGTGGAAACCGCTCTGATACCGAGCGGGCCACGTCGGAAATTCTTACAATTTTAAGTGAACTGCAACTTTTGAGGATTTGCAATTTATAAGTCTAAACCATTAACTATGAGTACCTTGTGAATTAACCTTGCGGTGTTGGCATCCGTTATGCTTATACCTGAAGCGAATTAAATAACTGCGCCAGTTACCTGGCCATCATGCAACAACACGACAGAAGCAAACCTATGAAGTATAAACTTACAATAATCATAATGGCTCTCGCCGCGATTGGAATCGCATTCGCCACGCAGGCGAAAGCTACCACCATCACCTATAACTTCCAGGAAAACGGCCTCGGGAATTTGGGTCCCACGAGCACCTTCACGGAATCGGGGTTCTCTCTGACCGCTAGCGGGTTCCTGACCGCAGGTGGGGCTACGAATCTTTTTGCAAAAAGTTCAGGCCCTGGTGAGACGGGATTGGGCACCAACAGCGACGGTGACCACGAAGTCAATACCAGTAATTTCGTCCAGCTTACGCTGCCTACGACTCCGCCTGCAAATTTTCAGCTGGTTCTTCTGGCCAGTGTGCAATCGGGTGAAGAGGCGGATATCTACTTTAGCAACACATCGGGGGTTCTGGGCACAAAAATCGGGACGTTAACCTCGGACGGCTCCTTTGCCATTCCATCTGGCGACCAGACCGGCTTTATCGGTATAACGGCTGGCAGCGGTAATGTGCTTTTGGCAGGCGCCCAAATTAATACCACTGTTCCTGACGGCGGCTCGGCTGTTGCCCTTCTTGGAATCGCTTTGGCGGCCATTGAGGGTCTGCGCAGAGCCTTGCGAACAAAGTAAGGTGTTAGGTGTTTGGGATAACAAAGATTTAACAAGGTAAGCTTTGAGCGCCGGGCACGGTACAAGCCGTTGCCCGGCCTCAAAGAGTTTTTGGGGAGGTAGCAGGGTGAAGATGAAGAGATTTATAAATGGCTTGCTCACAGCAGCGTTCCTTGCCTTTGTTAGTGACGCATCTGCTTCGACGTTCTCTTTAGAGTCGTCGGGTGATTCAGGCCGTGCCGAAATGCGCAGAGCTTCGCACTCAGCGGCCATGTCTGCCGCGAGAGGAAGGGTACATTCGGGGCGGGCCGTAGCCCATCATAGAAGCGGAAGACACCACCACCCAGCGGCACCTCTGAGCCAGGCGGCGGCAGTATTTCAACCGTTGGCCCCTCCAAGCCAGGCGGCGCCAGTGCCAGTATTTCAACCGTTGACTGGTGGCCCAACACTGGTTGTGAGTGATGGGATACACACGATGAGACTGAGCAACGCTTCGGGGGTGATGTCCTTCAGTGGCGCGCTGGGCAAATTTGGCTTAACCATAACAACAAGCGCCGCCACCGGACTGTCCTTGTTGCCGTCTTTGACTCTGAATTCACTGAGCTATTCTGGTAGTACTCCCGGACAGTTGACGATTTCGCTGTCCAAGACTTCCCTCAGTCCACTTGACGGAGCTGTCACTTCCAAAATCAACGGCCAGATCAGCGGAGGCAGTCTCTCATATGCAACATTCGTTGATATGGGCAACAACCTGTTTGGCAAGGGCGCGCTCTTGAATAACCAGGGTGCTTACGCCAACAGCAGCTTCGCCGGGAGTGCATCCGCGGCTTTGTCGCCTCACTCTCCATTTTCCCTCACTGAGACGATTATTATCCAGGAGGCCTTCGGAGGGACAACTACGTTTGGTACTATGGTCATCGATCCACCTAGGCGTGTTGTTCCCGTCCCGGAGACCGGTTCTACCCTTGCGCTTCTCAGCCTCGCGCTTTTGGGTATAGAGGCCGTTCGGCGCAGGCTACGAGCCGGTTAAGACCTTCGTTTTCCGGGAGATTTTGCCATTCGAATGCAATCTCCGCGCAAAGTCCCTTCAGACGGTTCTTTGCATATCCCGGAGAAGAAGCCTGAGTTTCGAAAGCTTACCGGTCGGAGCAACGGCGCGGTAGAGTGTGTAGATGGTGATCAATTGACCGGTAAAACTTCACCTAAACTCGGAGTAATCACGGTGAAATCTCCGGACGGCGTCCTTTCGATGTTGAAAAGCTGCACAAGGTCGGTAGGGTCCCACTACGTTGATCAGCTAATCATGACGCAGCCACGCGCCCAGCTCGCGCTGTCGGATGTGCCACTTTGGTTCTGTCTGCGGACCGAGCCAAAGCATGAGCATATTGCGGCGGCCACGTTACGTCGCCAGTTGAACGTAACCTGTTTCTCGCCTCGCGTGCGCTTTCCGAAAGCCACCCGGAGGGGAAGAGTTTGGTTCATCGAGGCTATGTTCCCCGGGTATTTATTTGCCCGGTTTACCTATCCGCTTCTTCACCGGCGGATCGAGCACTCGCCCGGGATTCGGGGCATTGTTCATTTCGGCGATTATGTCGCCACGCTCGATCCGCAGACCATGGCGGCCCTGCAAGAAAAAACCGGCGAAGAAGAGATCATAACGCTGGATCCGGAGATTAAAGTCGGCCAATCCGTCAAGATCGCGGAGGGGCCGTTCCAAGGCCTGGAGGTAGTCGTTACCCGGTTATTGCCGGCGAGGGAGCGGGTCAAGGTGCTGCTTGAGTTTCTTGGCCGGCCTGTGGAAACGGAGATTTCTACGCCCAAGATTCTGCCAGTCTCGGCACGGGCCTGACGCTGGATCCAAGCAGATCAGAATGTCAAGTGGGGAGAGCTGTGGCCCATAATTTGGCCGATTTCCGGGTAATCGAGGCACCGATTCTGCTCAATCTGAGGTATGCTCGTCATCCTCGGTTTAACAGTGGCAGTAATCGTTCCCCTAGCCACGGTCATCACTGCCTTGCTTGCAGCGCCGGAGGCCTATGAGGGGGAGCACGGATTGTGTATTATTCGGGAGGCACGCCCCTCAAATGAATGCGTTGTCTTGTTGACAAACGCAGCACCGTCTTTCTTCTCAAGCCCGGAGCCTACGGGGCTCGAACCCGCAACCTCCGCCGTGACAGGGCGGCGCTCTAGCCAATTGAGCTAAGGCTCCTCGGAGAAACGATTGTAGAGGCGGCCGCGCCGGGCTGCAACTGGCGGATGCATTTGTGCGGTGAAACGATCCAACTCTTCCGCAACGCAAGGTCCGGATGGTTGGTTGAACATTTTGTGCGTGTTCGGCGTCGAACATTGCGCAACGAGCGGGATAAAGTTATAATAAAAATCGGTTCGGCGGATTGACCCAAACCAAAATGAGCGACGAGCGCAGCGAGGGATTCGAGGGCGAACAGGGATATTCGGGACAACGCAGCCTTCTCGATACCTTTGATCGTATCATTGCCTCACTTCCGCCGGGCGATCCTGCGCGGCGCGAGCTCCTCGATCTTCGTCCGGAGCTAGCGGACCACGAAGAGACAATTGTTCAAGCGCGCCACATGATTGAGAAGCTCGAGGAAGTGATCAAGAAGGTGACTTCACCGGCCAACCGTATTGGCACATTTCTTGGCGCAACGTCGAAGGAGACCGCGCACATCGTCGTCGGCGGTGCGGATTATTATTGCAATGTAGATCCGCGCATTCCGCTGGCGAAATTAAAAAATGGCACGCGCGTTTTGGTGAACGAAGCCTACGTCATCGTCGGCGACCTCGGTTTCGATACCGCCGGTCCGGTGACGAGAATCACCGAAGTAATCGACAAGGAGCGATTGCGCGTTGGTTCCGAGCACGGCACGCAATCAATGGTGCTGCAACGGTCAGCCGATCTCGCTGCCTCGACCCTGAAATCGGGCGACGAAGTGCGAGTTGATTCAAATTACCGCATGGCGCTGGAGATGCTTTCGAGGACCAAATCGCACGAACACTACCTCGATCAGGTTCCCGAGCTGCCATGGGAAAAGGTCGGCGGGCAAGAGCAGGCCTTGCAAGCGATTAAAGACGCAATCGAACTGCCGCTTTTGCATGTTGAGCTTTTCAAAAAATTTCAGCACGCCACGCCAAAGGGATTTCTGCTCTATGGCCCGCCCGGCTGCGGCAAGACGCTCATTGGCAAGGCGACCGCTTACAACCTGACCAAGCAACTGCGCGAAAAGACTGGCGCGGAAATGCGTGAATACTTCATGCACGTTAAGGGGCCGGAGATTCTAAACATGTGGGTGGGTGAATCGGAGCGGATCGTCCGCGAGATTTTCGCGACGGCGCGTGAGAAAAAACTTGAAGGCTTCATGCCATTTTTGTTTATTGACGAAGCTGAGTCAATCCTTGGCACCCGCCGCGCCTCGCGCTACTCGAACATTCTTTCGACCCTTGTGCCGATGTTCTGCTCGGAAATGGACGGCATCGATTCGCTCAACGATGTCGTTATCATTCTCGCTTCGAATCGCGCGGACCTGATTGACCCGGCCATTCTGCGCCCAGGCAGGATCGACCGGAAAATCAAGGTGAATCGGCCGAACCGGGAAGGCGCACGGGATATCTATCGGATTTATCTTACCAACGAGCTTCCATATGATGGCGCGTTGGCCAAAGAAGCCGACAACATCAGTGCGGCAGTCGAGCGATTGATCGAGCGTTTTGTCGGCTGGCAATTTGCGCGACGCGATGAAAACAAATTCCTCGAAGTCACCTTCCGCAGTGGGCGCAAAGAGATGCTTTATCGCAGCGATCTCATCAGCGGCGCCATCGTAGCTTCAATTGTCGAACGGGCGAAAGCGATGGCGATCAAGCGCTCGATCGCGGCGGCTCAGCCGGAAGGTATTACCGAAAACGATCTCCAGCTCGCATTTAACGCCGAGTACGTCGAAAACGATATCTTCCCGACCACCGACATCACGGAAGACTGGCTCAAGTTGATCGATTACGATCCGGAAAATGTTGTCAAGATTTCGCCGGTTAAACCGTTTGCCGAGCGCGCGAAATCCATTTCCGGAGTGATCTGATTCGCCCGACGCCATGAAACGCGTCTTCGGTCTCGAGACGGAATTCGGGATCACCGTCAACGGCGCGGACGTCGTCGATGTCGTGGCTGAGTCGATTGAGCTCGTTAGGCGTTACACCGAGCACGGTGCGCTCATGAAGTGGGATTATGAATTGGAGGACCCGCACCGGGATGCGCGTGGCTTTCGAGCGAGGGAATTGCTCCAGGACACGGACGAGTCCGCTTATTACGAGATCGACAAAAATCGGCCGCTGAGCTTTGAGGAAATCAAGAGCGACCTGGTTCTCTCAAACGGGGCGCGCTTTTACAACGACCACGCGCATCCGGAGTATTCCACGCCTGAATGCACCACGCTTGAGCAGATAGTCGCGCAGGACAAAGCGGGCGAGCGTATTGTGGCCGAGTGCGCGCGGCGGCGAAATCTCGGGTTGCCTGAGGGGCAGGAGATTCGTCTCTACAAAAATAACACCGACTTCGTTGGACATAGCTATGGGTGTCATGACAATTATCTGATGCGTCGTGACATCGCCTGGGACCGCATCGTGACCGCGATTTTGCCGTTCCTGATCACGCGACAAATCTTTGCCGGCGCAGGTAAAATGGGTGTGGAAGGCGAAAACACAACCAGCCAGCCAGGCATCTTTCAAATTTCCCAGCGCGCGGACTTCTTCAGCGTTGTGGTTAGCATCGACACGATGAATCGCCGGCCGCTGATCAATACGCGCGACGAACCACATGTCGATCCCAGCCGTTACCGCCGATTTCACGTTATTCTTGGGGATTCAAACATGAGCGAGTGGGCCACGGCCATGAAGATCGGGACGACTTCGCTCGTTCTGGATCTGATCGAACGTGGCCAGGCGCCGCAACTCGAGATCGCGCAGCCGATCGACGCGAACAAATCGATCAGCCGCGATCAGACCTACGACTGGATTATCGAATTGAGAGATGGCCGGAAAATTTCTGCCATTGACGTGCAACGAATCTATTTGCGCGCCGCGGCCAAAATTGATCATCAGGGTGAAGGTGAAGATCGACGATGGGTTTTGCAGGAATGGGAAAATGTGCTCAACGATCTCGAGCGGGATGCAATGATCGCTCGCGACCGTGTCGATTGGGCGGCCAAGAAATTTCTGCTCGATGCCTTGCAGGAAGGAGAGAAACTTTCCTGGAATGATCCGTGGCTGCAATCGATCGACCTCGAGTATCACAATGTCGATCTTGAGACCGGTTTATATTACGAGCTCGTTAGGCAAGGGGCCATCCGCCGCACGGTAAGCGAAGACGACATCAAGACGTCGATCTTCGCTCCGCCGGAAACGACGCGCGCCTTTTTCCGCGGCCGTTCTGTCGCCAAGTTCAACGACCAGATTGCGTCGTTACAATGGGACGAAATCGTATTTGCCAACGGAGCTTTATCGCGCCGTGTCGTTCTTCCCGAAGCCTTGGCTGACGCGCGCCTCAACAGGCTCAATTACGCCGCGCGCAACGGCAAAGACTTCAGTGAATTCATGCGCGCGATCAGCGCGATTGATTGATCGCTAGCCCCGAAAGCTTACCGGGCGGCCGGCCTGCGGCAGAGCCAGGGCGAACCATGGCTGCCGTAGTTGAGCTACCCTGCGACAAAGGAGGCGATACGTCCGCCATCGGACGGCCTCGTCCGGCGGCGAGCCTTGCCGCTACCGGTTCGAGCTACGACCACGTTATCAAGCGCAGCTCGTGCGCTTGCATAAGACGCGGGTGAGTCGGCAGAACGCGGATGCTGAATCCGTAGGCGCCGCTTTCTGAGGCTGGAACTGCGCCCTGGTAAATGTAACTGCCGTCGCCATTTTGGCTGCTTTCATTCAGAATCGTGACCGCCGGATTCTTGATCCCGCCGTTTTCTGCTTGCCCATGATAAGCCTCCACCCGCACGTGTTGGGGATTAACCGCTCCGAGGTGAACCCGTGCGCTCACTTGCAGCGATTCGCCGACCAAAATGTTTTGTCGATCCTTGTTAGCGACCTGCACATCCTGAATCCGCACTTGCGGCCAATCATTGCGCATTTTCGATTTCCACTGACTCAACTCGGTTGCTCCGGCGCAATTATCGCGCTCAAAGTCGTCGTGCGATTTTGCCGCCGGAACATAAAGACGCTCGGTATATTCCTTCACCATTCGGTGCGTGTTAAAGATTGGCGTCACGCTGCGAATCGATTCACGCATTAATTGCAGCCAGGCGAGGGGAAGTTTGCCGTCCGGTTTTGCGTAATAGAGCGGAATGATTTGGTTTTCGAGCAGTTGATAAAGAGTGCTGGCGTCCACCTCATTTTGAAACTCAACGGTTCCATCGACGATCTCGGCGCCGATCGCCCAACCGTCGTTGCCGTTGTAGCCTTCCGCCCACCAACCATCGAGGACGCTTAAATTAAGGCCCCCATTCGGCGCGAGTTTCATTCCGCTGGTCCCGCTCGCCTCCAGCGGACGCAGGGGATTGTTTAACCAAAGATCGACACCTTGCACGAGCCGGCGCGCGATGTAGCTGTCGTAGTCTTCGATAAAAACAATCCGATTTTCGAAACCCGCTTCACGGCTGAACTTATAAACTTCTTGGATGAGCGCTTTTCCCGCCTCGTCGCGCGGATGCGCTTTGCCAGCGAAAATGAATTGCACTGGTCGCGACGTGTCGTTCAGCGTCCGCTTAAGTCGCTCTTTGTCACTGAATAAAAGTGCGCCCCGCTTGTAAGTGGCAAAACGTCGAGCGAAGCCGATG
>Ga0209526_10001739_pt1 | contig 14611 bp, 11 predicted proteins | sample JacPinW_OM2H0_M1_FD_188566 | JGI IMG/M metagenome (GOLD analysis project Ga0209526, IMG submission 188566) | Forest soil microbial communities from Algoma, Ontario, Canada - Jack Pine, Ontario site 1_JW_OM2H0_M1 (SPAdes) (version 2) | ecosystem: Environmental > Terrestrial > Soil > Boreal... | reverse complement strand
GAAGGTGCGTAAACTTCTGCACTGGAAACTGCATGGGAGACAGCTTGTAAAGATTTTACGCGTCGTCCAGAGCAGAAAGTTCTGGATGGCGCTCGAGCAGCCAGGAGGTGATGGCGGTGTTGAGTTCGTTGAGATGACCTGCAAAAAAATGATCGGCGTTTTCGACGACTACCAGGCGATTTTCGCCCGGTATTTCGCGGACAAGGGATTCCACCTTGGCGCGCGCGCCGAATTTGTCGTTTGAGCCATGGACGAACAACTTTGGTTTCGCACACTTGCGCAAATAATGGAAGTCCGAGCTGTTCACCGGGATGCCTAAGCCGATCAATTCCTTCACGCGCGGATCGCCGCAGCCCACGCGAAGTCCTACCCAACTGCCAAAACTGAAACCCGCGACAAGCAACGGGATGCCGGAGAATTCAGTGGCAAGAAAATCCAAGGCGGCTTCGACGTCCCCTTGTTCTCCGAGACCTTTATCGTGAGTGCCAGCGCTCAAGCCGGTTCCACGAAAATTGAAGCGAAGGACCGGAACAGCTGCGCCATCGAGAGACTTCGCTGCCTGGTAAACAACTTTATTGTGGAGCGTGCCGCCGAAGAGCGGGTGTGGATGGCAAACGACCGCGGCGAGCGTTGGCGTTGCGGAGCGTATCGGGGTCCAGAGAATGGCCTCGATGCGCCCAACCGGTCCATCGAGAAAAAAGGTTCGGGAATGGTGAGAAGCTCGCATGACAAGAATTGCCGTAGGGAGTGTACCTGAAAGCAAACGTAGGTCGGAAATATCGGAGCCGTAAAACAAAATCGCAAATATAAAGGCTTTTTCTCGTGGTTCTATACCTCCCACAACGGAAACAATGCGTACTAGACCCAAGATTTCGTCGATTTCGCATTGCAGTTTCGCAGGCCGAATGCTATTTTTGCGACGGTTATAAGAAGACAGGGGGCTCGCGTGGGCGATCTTTCGGACCGGCGTGAAGCGCGACGTTTTGTGATGTCTTTACCAGTCCGCGTTTTGCCTCGCGACAACGACAGTCCCGAGCTTAAAACGCAAACACGTGATGTGAGCTATCGCGGACTCTATTTTCATGGCGAAGCGCGATTCGAAAAAGGCAGCGAGATCGATTTTGTGTTGACCCTGCCACAGCAAATCGTTTCCGTGGGAGACGTGAATATCAAATGCCACGGAAAAGTGGTTCGCGTGGACACCGATGAAAATGGCAAGACGGGGATCGCCGCCCGAATCGAACGCTACGAGTTTGTGCCTGCGCGGGCTTCCGCCGCCTGAAGACGCGCGGCACACCCTTGCTCTAGACTCGCGTTTCTCTCATTCCCAGTTATTTTTCTTTACGCGTAGAATAGACTCGAATGGCTGTGGTGCGCTCAGGCTGCGGCTTTCAGGGGATCGAGGATGTATCACTACAATGCAACTCAGGCGCTCGAAGAACTGCAGGAAGAGGCACTTTTGCCGCACCCGGTAAAACTGCGGGACATGATCCTGCGGAACAAACTGGGACCGCAGGATGCGCAAGTGCTGAACCAAGAATTTCAGGAATACCTGACCCGCTTTGGCGAATTGCAGAAAGTGGCACGCGGGATTCTGGAAAAACTGGCGACTGGACAGCGAAAGTCCGCCTGATGGGAGAGATCTAATTTTAGCAATTGAGGGCCGACGCTTGCCCGGCGGGATCGCAGCGGGAAGCTTCGATAGGGCGATCGTTGCGTTAGCGTCTGCGCATCCTTGGAATGAAAGGGATGTGAACAACGAGGTTGCGCCAGAGGGATTACAAGGCCCGGACTTGCACGAATGCTATGAAACGGAAAACACTGCTGATTGATGCCGACGACACGCTCTGGGAAAACAATGTTTTTTTCGAAAAGCTGATTGAGGACTTCATCACGCTGGTCGAGCCCTGCGGATACAGCCGCGCGTACATCCGGCATATTTTGAACGAAACGGAACGCAAGAATATCCGGCAGTACGGCTACGGAGTGAGGAGTTTTGGCAGGTCGTTGGAAGAAACGTACCTGAAGCTGGCAGATCAAATGGCACAACGCACGATCCTGGCGCAGGTGCACAACCGCGTCGTGGAGCTGGAACGGACGCCGCCGAAGATTCTGGATGGAGTGCCGGAGACGCTGGCGTATCTGACCGAGAAGCACCGGTTGATTCTGTTTACGAAGGGTGAGCCCGCGGAACAGGCAGCAAAGGTGGAGCGCTCCGGGCTGCAGGGATTTTTTGAGGCGATTGAGATTGTTTCGGAAAAAGATGCGAAGACCTACACGCTGCTGGTTAACAAACACAAAATTGTGAAAACGCACGGCTGGATGATCGGCAACAGTCCGCGCAGCGACATCAATCCCGCGATGGCCGCCGGGTTGAACGCGGTGTATATACCGCACGTCAATACTTGGCAGTTGGAGCATGAAACGGTGGTGGCGGGGTCGGGGAAGCTGGTGATCCTGTCGACGTTCCGTGAATTGCGGAATCATTTTTGATTTTGCTTTGCAAATTTGAGCGAAAAGGATCCTGGAATTATTTCCATGCAAAACGACAGTAAAGCTCGTGTTGCGGTAATCGGTGCGGGAGCCGTTGGCGGCTATTTTGGCGGAATGCTTGTGCGCGCTGGAGTTCCTGTCCTCATGGTTGGAAGGCCGGCGTTTGTGGAAGCCGTGAAAAAAGACGGCTTGCTGCTGGACACGGTGAATTTCCGCGAGGTTGTTCGCCCGGAAGCATCGTCCGATCTGGCTGCGGCGGCGGGTGCGAATTTTGTGCTGTTCTGTGTGAAGGCGACCGATACCGCAGTAACGGCCAAGGAATTGGCGAAGCATATGGCGCCCGGCGCGATTCTGGTAAGTCTGCAAAATGGCGTGAACAACGCCGAGCAGATCCGCGCGGCGTCTGGGTTGGAAGCGCTGCCTGCCGTGGTCTACGTGGCGGCAGCGATGGCTGCGCCCGGCCAGATCAAACATCTGGGGCGAGGCGATCTCGTCATTGGTCCAACAAATGAGAAAACGGAAGCGGTCGCGAAACTTTTTACTGGCGCCGGCGTGCCGTGTCGGATTTCGGAAAATCTTGCGGGCGAGTTGTGGACGAAGTTGATCTGGAATTGCGCGCTGAATGCAATTTCCGGTTTGGGCAAAGTGACGTACGGCGAAATTGTAGGCAGCCCGGATGCACGCCGACTCGTCGAAACCGTTGTGGATGAGGTTCTGGCGGTGGCGAAAGCAAAAGGGATTCACCCGCCCGGTTTGGAGGATCCGAAAGTTGCACTTGCAGGAGCGTTCAAGGTTGCGGAGCAGATGAGCGGGACACGGTCTTCGACAGCGCAGGACATGGCGCGCGGAAAGCGTACGGAGATCGCTTCGTTGAATGGCTATATTGCGAAGCAGGGCGCCGAACTTCGAATCGCCACGCCGGTGAATCAGGCGCTGTATACCTTGGTGAAGCTGCAGGAAGCGAATTTTTCGGCTCTCTAGCGGCGTTCCGGAGCGTGGAACGGGATGTGAACAATCGCCTCTAGGGCGACGGCTTGTCCTTCTTTAGTTGCGGGTTCGAACTTCCACTGACTGAAGGCCTGTATAGCGTTGGCATCGAGTTGATCGTCTACGCCACGAACAAGCTGAATGCTATCTACGCTGCCATCCGGCCGAATCACACCATAGAGAATCACTTCGCCTTCGACATGATCTGCGACCAGGGTTTGTGGATACTTTGGATCCACTTTTCGAAGAGGTACCGGAGCATTCACATCGGTAGCGCGGGACGCGCCGGGAATCAGATGCAATTCGGAAAACCGAATCACCCAACTGCCGGTAGCGCTGTTCAGGTTCGGCATGTTCACGTTCAAGGTGTAGACGTGACGCGAGGCAAAAATTTGTTCAGGCTTCGCGCCAGGCGGGAGGGCCGCAAAATTCGGTGGGCTGGTGCGCACCGGTTCGTCCTCCGCCTGGACCTTCGCGTCCGGGCGCTTCAGGGAAGACCCGGGGCGGGACAAGTTAAGTTTGCCGGACCCGCCGGCTCCCGAGGTTGTGACATTCGGTTTCGGGCTGCCGCCGCTGATGGTTATGCCGATGGAATTGCTGCTGGCCGCGCTGCCCGCGGTCGAAGAGGAGTTCGAGACAGCCGAGGAGCCGGCTCCGGTGCCGCCGGGTCGTCCTTCAGGAGAAGCGGTGACACGAGCAGCGAGGTTGCCTTCTGGCGGTGCAACGGGCATAGCGGGGCCTGGTGTCGAAGAAAGAGCAATGAATGTTTCGCTTGAGCCTGTTGGAGCGGCAGAAATGCCAGGATCTTCCGGCGCCGCTGACCGGCCATTTTGAGCCTTGGACGCGAGGCGAGGGGCGACGCCTGCGTTTACGACTAGTTTTGGCTTGGCAGGCCCGGTGGTAGAGGCAGCGAGATTGAGTTCGGCGGTGTGCTGCTCCTGATTCACAACTTCCGGCGCCGGGATATCGCGCCTTCGGATGGCTTTTGCTTTGCGGGGGCGGAGACGGGCGAGCGATTGTGGGTCGATCGAAATGCGCGGACGCGCGGGCGCCTGGATAGAAGCAATTTGGACGATGTTGGCCATGTTCGGAAGAAATTTCGGCGCTTCCGCTGGTACGGCGGAATTGATGAGCGTTTGCCTCGGGTGCGTGGGGCGCACGGGATCGGTGTGGATGCGCTGCCGGGGATGAAATGCCTCGGGTTCCGGCGTGGAAACGCTGGAGGCGAGTTTCTGCGCTTCCGATTTTGGCGATGAGCGGTGCTTTTCGCGCGGAGCATTCAACAGGGGAAGATCTTGGATTGGACCGGACCAGGTCAGCTGGGTGTTGTCGAAGGCGGTGTTGCGGCGTGGCGCAGAGAAGAGCGACCAAGGTAGCTGAAAGAGGATCACGTGAAGGGCTGCGGCGACAAGAAAGGTCCAGCGCTCGACGCCACGAAGCATGCGTTGCTCGCGGAAAATCTTCAGAGGTGACAGGGCTCGCGCCGTAGGCACCCGCTGAAACAGCACCGGCAAACCGGTGAAAAAATTCTGGTGAAAACTGTCCCAGGCAATGGAGAGCCGGGGTTCCACGGCTCCAGGCAGTTCGACAGAGCACCGAGCGGGCTCGGTCTGACCTAACAGGTCGAATGGGTTGTTGTAAAAAGATGTCGCCATGAATCCCTAAATTATAACGTGCCCAGGTAATTTCGCACCTTTGGGAAAGGCTGTTCCGTTAAACGGGGATTCCCCCCATGTGCTGGGCGCACCAAGAGATAGATGAAGGTGGTGCCAGGGGGGTTTACTGGGAATGGGGAATCTCCCTGGGGCTGGCTGTGTAAAACGTGAGGCTAGCGTCACCCTGCTGCAGGATACGCACGGTGTGCAAGCGGCCGCGGGTCTCGGGAAGATCGAACGAGCGGCGATGTTCGGCGATGACCAGGCTACCGGGATCGAGCAGTGGTGCGTCTCCCAGGAAAGAGAGCACCTGCTCGTACTCATCCGCGGCAGCGTAGGGGGGGTCAAGGAAAACGATATCGAACGCAGGGGAGCCGCTGCTCTGTTCAGCAGCCAGTTTCACTAAGCCGCGAATCGCATCCATGGGAAGAACCCTGGCTCCGGAGCGAATTTCGAGTGATTCCAGATTCTTGCCTATGAGCGCGGCGGACGGTTGGTGCTTCTCGATAAAGACCGCTTGCTTCGCGCCGCGGCTCAGAGCTTCGATACCGACGGCGCCGGTACCCGCGAAGAGATCCAGGAAGCGGCTGTCTTCGATCCGATCTTGAAGAACATTGAAGAGTGTTTCTCGCAAGCGGTCGCTGGTGGGGCGAAGCGCAAGACCCCGGAGGCTCTTGAGTTGCCGGCTGCGAAATATTCCTGCAATTACGCGCATGAAGAATTGGCCCGCCCTCAGCCGATGCGAGCGAGATGATAGCGCCTTTGCCACTGTGCGGGTAGCGCGCGGAGGGTGCGTTGCAGTTCGGGTTTCTGCGCGGGATCGTCGGCCAGGTCGAAGGCCTCCTTGCGCGCGAATTCGAGAATTTCGCGATCGCGCAACGGGTTAGCGACGTGAAAACCGAGTTCGCCGGATTGTCGCGTGCCGAAAAACTCGCCCGGGCCGCGTATCTGCAGATCGGTTTCGGCGATTTCGAAACCGTTGTTGGTGCGGACCATGGTTTCCAGGCGGGCCTGCGCATCCGCACTCATGCGATTCGGTCCGACCAGAATGCAATGCGACTTTTGTGCGCCGCGACCGATGCGCCCGCGCAACTGGTGAAGCTGCGCCAGACCAAAACGCTCGGCGTGCTCGATGACCATCACCGTGGCGTTCGGAACGTCCACGCCCACTTCGACAACCGTGGTAGCCACGAGGATTTGCACTTCGTTGCGGCGGAACTGCTCCATGACCGCTTCTTTTTCTTCGCTGGACAATCGACCGTGAAGAAGACCGAGTTTCAATTTCGGAAAAACGGTTTTGGAGAGCTTTTCGTATTCCTTCATCGCCGCCTTCAGCTCCAGCTTCGATTCTTCTATCACTGGATAGACGATGTAGCCCTGATGGCCGGCTTGCACTTCGCGGCGGAGAGATTCCCAAACACCGGGGAGATGGGGCTCGGTGGTCAGACGTGTTTCGACAGGTGTGCGCCCGGGCGGCAACTCATCGACGATGGAGACATCCAAATCGCCGTACAGAGTAAGCGAAAGCGTTCGGGGAATCGGGGTAGCGGTGAGGACAAGAACGTGCGGCGCTTGGCCGTGCCTGGCCGCTTTATCCATCAAGCGCTTGCGTTGCAGCACCCCGAAGCGGTGTTGCTCGTCCACAGCGACGAAACCTAAACGATGAAATTCGACGTTATCTTCGATAAGCGCGTGTGTGCCGATGACCAGATGCGCTTTACCGTTTCGAATTCTCTCAAGTGCCGCGGTTTTCTCCGCGTGCTTCAAGCCGCTGATGAGCAGTTCAACATTGTAGTTTCCCGGGGCAAGGATGCGACGTGCGGAGAGAAAGTGCTGCACCGCAAGAATTTCCGTAGGCGCCATCAGCGCCGCCTGGCAGTTGTTCTCGATAGCGATGACCGCGGCTTGCATGGCGACAATCGTTTTCCCGCTGCCGACGTCACCCTGCAAAAGCCGATTCATGGGGATGGGTTTTTCTAGATCGCTTGCGATTTCCGCGAGGACTCGCTTTTGCGCTCCAGTGGGTTTGAACGGGAGAATGCGCTTCAATGCTTCGCGCACTTTGTCTTCTCGAACGCGAAAGGCGATGGCGTTTTCCTTGCGCTCGGTCTTGCGGCCGAGGGCAAGGCTCAATTGATAGAGAAAAAACTCTTCGAAGATGAGCCGTTGCTGCGCCGGGGAGCGGAACAGATTCAGCGTGTCGAGCGATTCTTCTGCAGGCGGAAAGTGAGTATGGATCAGCGCTTCCCGCCGGGAAGGCAAATTTAGCCTTTCTCGTAAGGCTTGCGGAAGAATATCGGGAATATGGGGATCGAGATTCTGTAGGGTGCCGTAGATCACGCGGCGGATCATGCGCGAACCGAAGGTGCCGACGGCCTCGTAAATCGGCACGATGCGGCCCATTTCGGCGGAATCGACTTCTCCCGTGCTGAGCACTTCCATCTGCGGATTCACCATCTCGCGGCGGGCCGGCCGCAACTTATCCATTTCCACTTTGCCGTGAAGAATCAGTTCCTGGCCGGGTTTGAGGCGTCCTTCCAGGTAGCCGCCGTGAAAAAATTTGCAGGGCAAGGAGCCGGAATCGTCCTCGACCAGCAAATGGTAGATGGCATCGCGGCCATACATTCCGCGAACGGCTTGGCCGCTCATCACCCGAGCGCGCAGCGTGTAGATCCCGTGTGGCTGGACATCCTTGATTTTGGAAAAGCGAATGCGATCTTCGTAGCGAAACGGCAGATAGTAGAGCAGATCCTCCAGGGTGTGAATGCCGCGATCGGCGAGAAGCTCGGCGCGCTGCGGGCCGACTCCTTTCACCATTTGCACGTTGGTCTCGAGGCGAATGGACATGCGTCTCTTCTTTTATATCATTGAGACCGCTAACCGCCGAATAACCGCCGTTTTCGTGAAACTTGCGCTGCTGGCAGGCATATCGATAGAGTGAGCGTTTGTGGTTGCCGCGCCCTGGAGGCTCCGTTGGCCGATGCTCGATTGACTGGTTCCGAGAAACGGGCACTGATTTTGTGGATTCTGTGCGGCATTGTTGGCGCCGTTTTTGCGCATAAATATTTTCTACAGGCGTTTCCCGAAGCCTCCGTTGATTTCAAAATCTCACGCGGCGAAGCACAGCATCGCGCGAAGAGTTTTCTGGAAGCTCTCGGCGAGAACCCAGCCGGGTATCAATTCACAATCGATTTTGGCGTAGATGAAACCGGTAAGACGTACCTGGAGCGTGAGCTGGGTCTGAAACAGGCGAACCGTCTGATGTCCAGCGATCTGGAACTTTGGTATTGGGAAGTGCGCTATTTCAAGCCGCAGCAGGAGGAGGAGTATCGCGTTCGCGTGAGTCCGGCGGGAAAAGTGGTGGGTTACGAACACAAAATTCCCGAAGCGCAAGGCGGGAAATCCTTGAACCGCGAAGAGGCTCAGGCCGATGCGACCCAATTCCTTGAAAAGAATCTCGGTGTCGATCTTAGCCGGTGGAACTTTTTGCCGGAAGAAGCAAATTCAACAACACGGCCGAAACGCGTGGACTGGTCGTTCACCTGGGAAAGAAAGGATTTTAAGGCCAAGGATGCGCCTTACCGGCTTTCTGCGCAATTGCAAGGCGACAAGATCGGAGGCTCACAGGAATTCCTGCAGGTGCCCGAAGCATGGAAGCGAGCCTATGCGCATCTGCGTTCCACGAATAACTTTTATGGAACGATCGCGCTGATTCCGTTTGGATTTCTGCTGGGCGCGGCGTTGTGGCTGGCGCTTTCGCTGACTCGGCGCGGCCAAACGACGTGGAGCGCGGGCTGGAAGGTCAGCGCGGTAGTGGTGACCATCTACCTGCTGATGGAATTGAACCAGTGGGACTCTCATCGTGCGAACTACGATACCCACGATGCTTACGGCACGTTCGTTCTGTTGACCCTGCTGGGTTTGCTGCTCGCTGCAATTTTCCAATTCGCTTTGCCCATTCTTTTGAGTCTTCCCTCAGGTGAGCCGCTGTACCGCGCGGCACAGCCGGACAAACTGCGGCTGACGAAAGCATTTTCCGCGCGTGGACTGCGCTCGAAAGAGTTTTTTTGCGCAGCGGTGGTCGGACTATCGATGGCCGCCGCACATGTTGGTTTTATCGTCGCGTTCTACATGATCGGAAGCCGCTTCGGGGTGTGGGCACCGCAAGACGTAAATTACAGCGACATCGTGAACACATCGTTTCCGTGGATCGCCGGTGTAGCGATTGGCGTGGTGGCCGCGACCAGCGAGGAGTTCCTGTTCCGGCTGTTTGCGATTCCTTTCCTCCACAAATTGACCGGCTCGCGGATTCTGGCGGTGATTTTACCGGCATTTTTCTGGGGTTTTCTGCACAGTGCCTACCCGCAGGAGCCGGGCTACATTCGCGGCCTGGAAGTAGGGTTGATCGGAATCGTAGCCGGACTGGTGATGCTGCGCTGGGGAATTGCGGCCACGCTCATCTGGCATTACACCGTGGACGCGACGCTGGTGGGAATGCTCCTGATTCGTTCGGACAATCTGTATTTCAAGATTTCCGGAATTGTGGTCGGACTTGCCGCACTGGCACCGCTCACGTTTTCTGGTGTGATGTATCTCTTGCGCGGCAGTTTTGAACCGGTGGAGGATCTGCTCAACTCTGCGGCGCCAAAGCCGGAAATCGATCTACAGCGGCAGACCCGCGAAGAGGAAGCGGTGGTGGCAGGCCACCGGTATACGGCGCTGTCCGGCGGAATGATCGGGTTCCTCGCGCTGGCGCTGGTGGTGGGCGGGTTGCTTGCCTGGCGCGTGAAGGAAGAAACGATCGGCGATTATCTGCGCGTAAGCGTGGACAGGCATGGCGCCATGGAACGAGCCGACCAAGTGCTGCGCGGGCACGGGGTGGATCCACGAAGTTTTCAAAGCGCGGCCACGATGGTGGATACAACCACCGCAAGCACAAATGAGTTTCTGCGACGGCGGATGCCCATTGCGGAGATCAACAAGATTTACGCACAGGGTGTGCCGGGAGCGCTGTGGAGGGTGCGCTATTTCCGCGACTTACAGCCGGAAGAGTATGCGGTAACGCTGCGACCGGACGGAAGCGTGCACGCATTCCGGCATACGCTGGCCGAAGAAGCCAAGGGCGCGAACTTGAGTAAGGAAGATGCGTTGGCGATCGCCGAGAAATACCTGCGGGAGCAAAACCAGATTGATTTGGGCGGCTGGAAGCTGGTGGAGGCAAACTCCGAAAAGCGACCGCACCGGACGGATCACTCTTTGACCTGGCAGCAAAATACGCCCCTCGATCCGCCAACGAAGGATGCAAACGCAGGATCCGCTGAAGACCATGCTTACGCCCGGATGGATTTGGACGTTTTGGGGGATGAGCCGGCCAACTACAGAACATACATCAAAATTCCGGAACAGTTCGAGCGTCAGCAGCGGGATCGCACCCTGGGGCGCGCGCTTGTGCTGGTGGGACAAATTCTTGTCGGCGTGGGGCTCGTCGTTGCCGTGCTGGTGTTTTACTTCAGGCGATTACGACTACAACCTCCCGTGCGGGTGCCATGGCGTCGTTTGCTGTACACAGGCCTCGCTGGACTTGCTTTCTTCTTTTTGAATTTTCTGCTGGGGCGCGGGATTCCTGCACTACTGTCCCTCTATCAAACATCCATTCCGTTGCGGCTGTTCCTTGGGACTTCGGGAGTGGGGATATTCATCCTCGGTGCGCTTATTCTCGGCAGCCTGGTAGTGCTGTTCGGCTTGGCGTGGCATTTTGCGGCGCGCGCATATGGAGAGGAATCGCTGCCCTCCTGGTTCGGCATGCCGGGCGTGTACTACCGTGACGCATTCCTGATTGGACTGTGTGGCACAGCGGCATTGGTCGGACTGCACAGGCTGTTGGCTTTGTTGAACGAGCATTGGTTCACGCTACATCGCGGTACGCCAGCGGCTTTTGGAGATTCCTTCGATGCCATACTACCGGCGGCAACGGTTCTCGGTTCGACTCTAATGCGGGCACTTTTCTACACTGGGATTTTCGCGTTGGCTTCCGCGTTTCTTGCGGCGGAGCTGCGGGTGCGATGGTTGCGCCTCTTGCTCTTTTTGGCGGTGGCAGCGGCGCTGGTCTCAGACTGGGGCAATGGAGCGGATTTCTTGAAACAGTTCCTCGCATCCTGCGTGGTCGTCGGATTTGCTGTGTTCGGCATTCGCTGGGTGGCGCGGTTCAATTTACTGGGCTGGTTTCTGGTGGCCGCTTGTGCGGGGCTCCTAGGGGGTGCTTCGCAGCTGCTTACACAGCCGAATGGCTTCTATCGCACCGAGGCTTACATCGTTGTTGCCGCAATAATCGCTTTGCTGGGGTGGCCGTTGCTGGTCTGGAGGCTCAGCGGGAGCAAGACCCGGCCAGCGTGAACCTTGAAATAGTCCTTGCGGCATTCAGCGCGACTCGCGCATCCTAAGGGCAGTGGTGGGTCCAGAGAGTCGCGAGTGATCCAGGAGTCCCGCAGTGCTTACGGAGGGGCGTAGCCTGCGTCCAAGTAAGATATCGGTAGTGGAGCCTTATCTATCGGTGATTGCCGGCTGTCTATCGTCTTCGGACGGAGTGGAATAGACCGAAATCGGCAAAGAGAAAGCGAATATGCCGTCTCCCCGTTGGGCCTTGGCTGTTGCGAATCAGACTGGCCAATCCGGCGCATGCAGTGCTGCCATGGCCACGGTGACCCCTTTGGCCAAACCAGATGAGCGCGCCTTGGTACAGGAAGCGCAAGCGGGCAACCGCCAGGCCTTTGAAGAACTCGTTCGCATCTACGATCGGGACGTCCTGCGCCTTGCCCTGAACCTGATGAAGCGCTTGGAAGATGCGCGCGATGTTTATCAAGAAGCGTTCCTGAAAGTTTATCGGAACCTTCATCGTTTCCGGTTCGAGTGCAGCTTTTACACCTGGTTGTATCGAATTGTCACCAACGTCTGCCTGGATCATTTGCGCCGCCGGCAATCGCGCCCGGAGGATCAAGCTCCGGACATGCATTCTACAAGCTACGAAGAAGGCACAACGGATTTTTTTGAGCGGCAGAAAGAGTACCGCCCCGGACTGGACCCGGAACGTCACTTAATGGGGCGCGAAATTCAGACCAGGCTGGCGGCGGCGATGGAGCGGCTCTCTCCGCGAGAGCGAGTCGTTTTCGAAATGAAGCATTACCAGGGACTAAAATTGCGCGCCATCGGCGATGCGCTGGGGACCAGTGAGGAAACTGTGAAAAATTCCCTGTTCCGGGCTACCCGCAAACTGCGGCAGGAATTGGGAGTGCTTCGATGAGCGGTGCGGAAACGCGCAAGCCGTGCGAAGTGATCGGTTCGTTGCTGTTCTTTTATGTCTGTGAAGAAGTGAACGGGCAGGAGCGCGTTGCGGTCGAGGAGCATGTTGCGATTTGCGTTGCTTGCCGGGAACAACTGGCAATTGAGCAAGCATTGCAAACGGATTTTGCTTCCCTTCCCCAGGCCAGCGATCAATTGGACTCCGCAGGAATTCTGCTTTCGCAATGCCGCAGTGAACTCTCCGAAAAACTCGATGAACTGATTGCACCGCCTGCGAAGGAAAAGTGGCTGTCGTTTTTCTGGCTGCGGCGCTGGATGACGGTTCATCCGGCGTGGAGCGCCACGTTGCTGATCCTGTTTGGCCTCGTGGCGGGCGTGCAGGGAACGCAGTGGCTGACCGGGCTGAATAACGCGGTTGCTTTGGATCAGGCAGTAAACGTGCGTCCGGGGATGAAATTCACGGACGAGCAACTTTCCAAGATGGCCGTAGCGGGTGTGAATTTTACCTCCAATCCGAGTGTCGGCCAGGAGCATGTGCGGGTGCAGATGAGCGCCCAACAGCCTGTGGAATTGACGGGCAGCCTGGATGATGACGATGTGCGCCGTGTCCTGACCTACGTTGTGGAAAATGGCGATCGCTTCAATCCGGGAGTACGCCTGGATTGCCTGGACGCTTTGAAAGCGCGCTCCGGTGACCTGGAAGTGCGCGGTGCGCTGCTGGCGGCCGCGCGCAAGGATCAGAATCCGGCGGTCCGGCTGAAGGCTTTGGAGGCCCTCCGCGATGCTGCCGCGGACCACACCGTTCGTCTGACGCTCATTGATGCGCTGCATCACGATTCGAATCCTGGAGTCCGGGTGGAAGCCGTCAACCTTCTGGTGCGTTCGCTAGAAGCGCCTAAACTTCACGGCCTAAACAATGGCCTAAACAATGGCAAGGAACTGACCGTGACCGTGCTGGAGGGTCAGGAAGACCTCGATTCGCTCGATGGGGTCTTGCGAACTTTGCAAGTATTGCAACGCACGGATCCAAGCCCATACGTCCGGTTGCGGAGCGCCGCAGCCCTGCGCGAGATTGGCGATCGCGACGAGCAGTGACTCAAGTTTCAGGATGAGTTCAATGCATGCAAGGTGATTGGTCCAATTCGGCGCGCGCACGCGGGATTCAACGGGAAAAGTGCGCCCTGCTTGTTGCGATTCTCAGTTCCACTTTTTCGCTGTGCACCATTGCACCTCGAGCAGCGGGCGAAACCGGTCCGCCACACGCAACTGCGGATCATTCCGGCGAGATTGCCGCCGGATCAGTAACCGCGTTCATCCTCGCAGCGGACCTGGGGTCGGTACAAATCCAAACCCAGCCGCCAGAAGCAAACCCCATGGTGCGCTATTCCGTCCATCTGGAAACCGATGCACGTCAACCAGCGGCGCAGGCCCTGCTCGATAAGTATTCCGTGACGGCGCGGCAGACTCCGAAGGGCGTTCTCCTTTCGGGCACGCTGCCTCCTACGCATTCCGGGCCAAACAAGAACGCACAGTTTTGGGTGCAGTTCAAGATCACGGTGCCGGCGAATTTTTCAGTGGAGGTGACGACCGGGGCCGGGGACATTGAAACTTCCGATATCGGCGGCCGAGCGGTGCTTCTGACCGAAGGCGGAAACATCCATACGGGAAAAGTTGGTTTTTTACTGGCACAGATCGGCGGAATACTGACCTCCCACAGCAGAATTGAGCCCATCGGCGGTACGATGCGCGAGCATCGAGGAATGGGGACGCGGGTACACGCAGCCGACCCAGAGCGCCCCGTAGCAAGACTGGAGACTAAGGGCGGCCATATTACGCTCCTGGACATCGCCGGGGATGTAGACGCCTACACCGCGGGTGGACACATTCAAGCGGGGAACATCGCTGGTAACGCCAAATTGCGTACCGGCGGTGGACACATTCGCGCCGGACAGATCAAAGGAACGGCAAGCCTGGAGACCGAGGGTGGGAATATTACGGTCGGGGAAGCAGGCTCGCTTGTTTCCGTGCGGACAGGTGGCGGCCAAATCGATTTCGGCGAAGTGCACGGCTCCGTACGGGCGCAAACAGGGGGCGGCGGGATTCGCGTAATTTATGTGGCCGGACCAATGGAAGTGGAAACCAGCGGCGGCAGCATCTGCCTGACCCGCGTGGTCAACACG
>Ga0209526_10001738_pt1 | contig 14618 bp, 11 predicted proteins | sample JacPinW_OM2H0_M1_FD_188566 | JGI IMG/M metagenome (GOLD analysis project Ga0209526, IMG submission 188566) | Forest soil microbial communities from Algoma, Ontario, Canada - Jack Pine, Ontario site 1_JW_OM2H0_M1 (SPAdes) (version 2) | ecosystem: Environmental > Terrestrial > Soil > Boreal... | reverse complement strand
GTTCCCGCTGCGCCTCATCGTGCCGGGCTGGTATGGCATGACCCACGTCAAGTGGATTCGCTCGATCACGGTCGTGACGCGCCCGTTCCGCGGTTATCAGCAGGAGCCCGCCTATCACGTCACGAGTAACTGGGACGAGCTGGGCGAGCCCGTGACGCGGATGCTGCCGCGCTCGCTGATGGTGCCACCGGGCATCCCCCATTTCCTGCCGCGAATGCGCCAACTTGGGATCGGGCCGTGCGTCCTCGAAGGCCGTGCCTGGTCAGGCCGGGGGCGCATCGTTCGCGTTGAAGTCAGCAGCGATGGCGGGCGATCCTGGGCGGATGCCGAGCTTGGAGGAGACGGCGGGGAGTACGCCTGGCAATCATGGCGCTACCTGTGGGACGTCGATCAAGCCGGTGAGTACGAGCTGTGCTGCCGCGCGACGGACGCGGCGAACAACGTTCAGCCGCTCACCGCGCCTTGGAACGCCCACGGCGTCTGCAACAACCAGGTGCAGCGCATCACGGTCGTGGTCGGGGAACATCTGGTGCCGGTCCAACCTCCAGCAGACGGCCTATAAGCTGATTTGTCTCGAATGAGCCAGAATGCGCCCTCCGCCGAACCGTCGTTGCCAACCGGTCCGGTCGATGCGGGCATCGCCGGCCCGCTGGTGCTGGTCGATATTTCCGGGTACACGACGTATGTCGCTGAAACCGAGCTGACGCATTCCCAGATCCTCGTCGCGGAACTGCTGGATGCCGTCCTGCAGAGCCTTGGTCCGCACCTGGAGGTTTCCAGGTTGGAAGGGGATGCCGTGTTCTTCGTTGGCGAGGCCACTGGGCCAGAGTTGATGGGCTGGTTCGACGAAACGTACCTCGCGTTCCACCGTCGCTTGCGAAAAGTCGTGGCGGAGCGCGCCGTCCATTGCTCCTGCCAGGCTTGCGTCCGAGCGCCGACGTTGACGGTCAAGGTGATCGCGCATCACGGGCGCTACAGCCGCTATCGAGTCGGTCAGGTCGAGCAGCTGCACGGGACCGACGTCATCGTTCTCCACCGCCTGGCGAAGAACCATATCCCCTCGCATGAATACATTCTCGCGACGGCCTCGCTTCTCGAGAGATTGCTCCCCGAGCAGGCCGCCAGTTTCGTCCGCCTACAGGAGCCGGTGGCAGACCTGGGCGTGCTTTCGATCGGCTATCGCGATTTGGCGCCGCTCCGGGCCTTGCTCCGATAGCAAACTGGTAATCTTGTCGATGGTCTTCGGGGCAGGAGTGTAACTCCCTGATCGGCGGTAAAGCCCGCGAGCGTCCTACGGCGCATGACCCGGTGAAGGCGCATTGCCCATTCCGGGGCCGACCGTACAGTCGGGATGAAAGAAGGCCCTCGGCGCGCATCTGCCATGCGCCCGATTGCTGCCCCGGCGGCCAAAGGAGTATTGACGATGGCCGTCCCGACAACGAGATCGCAACCAGCAGCCCGGGCCAAACGGGTCAGCCTCATCGACCGCTTCTCCGTCGTGCTGGTCGCGGTGGCGGCCACGCTCTGGGCCTCGGATACCTACTTCCGCGCACAGCTCATCGGTCATCTGAAGCCGGCGCAGATCGTGGTCATCGAGGATGCGCTCGTCAGCCTCTTCCTGCTGGCCTTTCTCCTCCGCGGTATCCCGGAACTGCGCCGGCTGGACAGGCGGGGCTGGCTGGCAATCGGCCTGATCGCGGTTGGGCCGCAGGCGGTGGCGACCCTGCTGTTCACGACATCCTTCTCCTACGGTCACTTCGCCGAGACCTTCGTTCTGCAGCAGACCCAGCCGTTGATCGCGATCCTGCTCGCCTGGCTGATCCTGGGAGAGCGTCGCCGCCCGTGGTTCTGGCCGACGGCCGCGCTGGCCCTCGTCGGCGTCTATATGGTGGTCTTCGCGCAGGACCTCACCGCTCCGCTTTCCGATCTCCAGCACGGCCGGCTCGAGGCGGGACTCTATGCGCTCGGCGCCGCGGCGCTCTGGGCAAGTGGCACGGTGCTCGGCCGCTTCGTGCTCGGCAAACTGAGCTTCACCACGACCACCGCCCTGCGCTTTACGCTGGCGCTGCCGGTGCTGATCGTCATCGCCGTGCTCCAGTACGGGGGTTCAGCCTTCAGCCACTACCAGGCTTCGGATGTGCTCCCCTTCCTGGGGATCGCGCTGATTCCCGGGTTCATCGCGCTTCTCATTTATTACCGGGCGCTCGCCAGCACGCCGGCGACGCTGGCGACCATTGCGGAGCTGGCCTACCCGGTTACCGCGACCTTCATCGCCTCCGCCCCGCCGCCCTACGGCTTCAACCAGCCGCTGTATCTGCCGCAGTTCATCGGCACCGGCCTCTTGATCGCGGTGATCCTGATCCTGAACTACACCAAGGACCGGACTCCACCGGTCGTCGTGGAGCAGGAAGCTGCAGCCTAGCGTTGAGCTGATTTGCCAGTAGGGTTCAGCATCGATCCGGACCAGGGCCTGAGCGAAGCCGATGAGCTACAGCTCGTCAGGCTGGCCGCTGAGCTCGGTTACGATTCCGCCTGGACCCCCTCTCGGGCCGATGCGGCGGCGTTCGACCGCTGCCTGCGCTGGCACCAGGCGAGCGGACTGCCGGTTGGAATTTCCGCAGTCCCGGCATCTGGCCAGCAACCGGACTTCTATGCCGATCCGGCGCGCCGTTTGTGGGACAAAACCGGCGGACGATTCACGCTCGCCGTCGGCAGCGGGCAGATGCCTCGGCCAGCGCAGACGATGCGCCCGTATCTTCTCGAGCTTCGCAAACGCCTGCCCACAGAAATGCCGCTCTACCTGGCCGCGCTCGGACCGCTCATGCTGCGCCTGGCCGGCGAGCTCGCCGAAGGGGTTGCGTTGAACTGGTGCACGGCGGAGCAGGTGGCCTGGTCACGCCAGCAGCTGGTTGACGCGGCGAAAGTCGCCGGTCGACCCGTGCCTCGGGTGATCGAGTACATCCGGACGGCGGTTGATCCCGATGCCGAGCTGGCCCGCCGGACCGTGGCGGCCGCCGCCCTGAGCTACGCGCTTCGCGTCCCCGCCTACCGGCGGCACTTCGAGCGCATGGGTTTCGGCGAGGAGCTCAGTCGGATCGAGGCATCGGACACGGATGTCACCCCAGCGTTTGTCACTCGAGTCGCTGCCGCGGGTACACCTGGTCACACCCGACCGCAGGTGGACCATCTGGCGACAGGCCTCGACCTCCCGATCGTGCGGATCCTGGTGGTCTCGCGCGGTGACGCCGAGTCAGCGCGGCGCGTTCTGGAGGAATGCCGCCCGGTCCACTGAGCGCGCCAGCCCCGTGTTGACCTGTGGAAAACGTCGACACGCAGCTGTCGCAAACCGGTGCCATACTGCGGGCGGCATTGAAGAAGGAACGCCGGAACTGGATCCTCCCCGAGCCGCTTCGGGCTCAACCAGGACTGGAGGCCTTCTCCCCGGTATTCCGCCAGATCCTGCATGGGCGCGGTGTTGCCCGGCAGAGTCAGCTGGACCCCTGGCTGCAGACTGATCTAGAACGGGCGCCCGATCCCTTCTTGCTGAAGGACATGGCGGTCGCGTGCGACCTGATCGCGGAGGCCATTGGTGGCGGCCATCGAATTGCGGTGTACGGCGATTACGACGCGGACGGCGTGACGGCGTGCGTCACGCTGGCGCGTGGCCTTCGCTCGGTTGGCGCCGACGTCATCACCTATATCCCCAACCGCTTCACCGAGGGTTATGGCCTGAACCTCGAGGCGCTCAACGACCTGCACACCCGCGGCGCGAAGCTGGTCATCACTTGCGACTGCGGGACTAATTCGGTGGACGTCGCCGCCGGAAGGCCGGCCGGCATGCGGCTGATCGTCACCGACCACCACGAAGTGGGAGCAGACCGCCCGGCGGTGGATGCGCTCATCAATCCCAAGCAGCCCGATTGCCGTTACCCGTTCGATGGACTCGCAGCCTGCGGGGTCGCGTACAAACTCCTCGTCGCGCTCGAGCAGCGTTCATACCCTGCCCGGCTCGATCCGACGGCGTCGCTCGACGCCGTTGCGCTCGGAACCGTGGCCGATGTCGTTCCCCTGCATGCGGAGAACCGCGCGATCGTGCGCGCTGGACTTCGGCGCCTGAGCGAGGCGCCGAGCCCGGGCTGCGCCGCATTGCTGGCGGTGGCCGGCATCAACGGCCCCGTCACCGCGGAGCACCTCGCCTTTCAGCTCGGCCCCCGCATCAACGCCGCCGGACGGATGGAAGATGCGATGCTGGCCCTCGAGCTCTTGATGGCGGAAACACAGGAGTCGGCAGCTCCGCTCGCCCAGCGGCTCCACGAGCAGAATGCGCAGCGTCAGCAGCTGACTGCGGAGATCGTCCGCGAGGCCAGGACCGAGGTCGTCGCTCTCGACAATGATGCCGCCGTCATCGTCATGGGCGCGGGCCACTGGCCGCTTGGTGTCCTCGGGCTGGCCGCCAGCCGGCTGGTCGAAGAGTTCTACCGGCCAACCTTCATCTTCAACACCGATGGCGAGGAGTGGCGCGGCTCTGCGCGGAGCATCGAGGGCTTTCACCTGGTGGAATGCCTGCAACATTGCGCCCCGCTCTTGCATCGATTTGGCGGACACGCGATGGCAGCCGGATTCACGGTCCTCAAGTCTCGCTTTGCCGAGCTGAAGGAGTGCCTCGAGTCGTACACGGCGGCGCGCTTGAACGGCGACGCCTTCTCCCGGCCGGTCACGATCGAGGCGTCGGCGGCGTTCGCCGACCTGAAGCCAAGCCTGCACCAGGAAATCCAGTCGCTTGCGCCGTTTGGCGTCGGTAATCGCGAGCCGCTGCTGCTCAGTCGGGAGGTCGAGGTCGTGCGGACCGAGACCTTTGGCTCGGACCGTCGCCATCTCCGGGTGCAACTGCGCGACCGGACGGCCACGGCGGAGGCGATCGCGTTCGACAAAGCGTCGGCGGCGCCGCATTTGCCCAGCGGCCGGCGGATCGACGTCGTGTATGCGCTGCAATGCGAGCGCTGGGACGGCTTCGACCGCATCCGCCTGCATCTGCGCGACCTGCGACCGGCGGTGCAGCCCGCCCTGGTCCTCGCCGGCGTGTAAATTCACTACCGAACGTCTTTACTCGGCCGCAAGCCCTGTGCTACGGTAGCCGTCAGGCAGGTGCTTTGGGGAAGAGGCACCTTGTTGAGCAAGTAGTAGCGAGGCAAGGATGCTGGACGAAGTACGTACTCCAAGGCTGGTCATCGCCGGTACCGCCAGCAACGTTGGCAAGACGATCCTTACGGCTGGGCTGATTGCGGCTTTCAAAGCCCGTGGGCTCACGGTGCAATCCTTCAAAGTCGGCCCCGACTACATCGACGCGGCCTACCTGGCGCACGTCAGTGGACGGCCATGCCGCAACCTCGATTCCTGGATGCTGGGCGAGGGGGCGTTGCGCCAGGTGCTCGCGCAAGGCGCGCTCGGCGCTGACCTGGCACTGGTCGAGGGCATGCTGGGACTTTTCGACGGCCGTAGCGGCAGCACGGGCGGCAGCACCGCGGATGTCGCACGCGTCATCAAGGCGCCGGTGGTGCTGGTCATGGACGTCAGCGACATGACGGAGAGTGCCGCGGCGGTGGCGCTGGGATTCAAGACCTATGCCGAGTCGCCAAAGATCGCCGGCGTGCTGCTCAACAATGTTCGCTCTGACGCCCATCGGCGCATTGCCGAGGACGCGATCTGGGGCATCGCCAAGCTGCCGGTGCTGGGCGCCTTGCGGGCCATGCCGCAGTTCGACATTCCACAGCGCCAGCGCGGGCTCCTGCCGGTCACCGAAAACAAGGAATGGGATCGGATGATCGCTGTCCTATCCGAGACGCTTGAGCGCGACGTTGATCTCGACCTGCTGCTGCGGATTGCCAACAAGGCGGAGCTCGTGCCCCTGGTCCCAAAGAAAGTGTTCCAGGGGAAACCAGACATGGGCCAGCCGGTCCGTCTCGCCGTTGCTTATGACGACGCCTTCAACTTCTACTACCCCGAAAACCTGGAGCTCCTCGAAGAGCACGGTGCCCAGGTTGTACCGTTCAGTCCGCTGGAGGACGATCATCTGCCGCAGGACGCCTCGGGCGTGTACCTTGGCGGCGGCTTTCCGGAGATTTTCGTCGAGCCGCTGGCGAGAAATCATGCGATGGCCGAGTCGATCCAGCATGCCTACCGCAGCGGGGTGCCGATCTACGCGGAGTGCGGGGGATTGATGTACCTTGGACGATCGCTCCGGACCGACTCCGGGACGAAATACAGCATGGCGGGGGTGATCCCGGTCGACGTCGAGATGGACGGCGAGATCCATCGCTTCGGGTATCGCCAGCTCCTTACGCTCGAGGAAAACATCCTCTCACCCCGCGGCCAGTTCTACCGCGGCCACGAGTTCCACTGGAGTCGAATCACCGGACACAACGGCGACTTGAAGCCCGCCTACCAGATGCAGAACGCGGATGGCGAAGTGATCGGCTACGAGGGTTTCGTGGCGCCGAACCTGCTGGCCAGCTACGTGCACCTGCACTTCGGACAGAATCCGCTGCTGGTGGACAAGTTCGTCCAGCACTGCCGCGAGTTCATGGCTGTCCGCAGTTCCTGATCCTCGTTTTAGGGCGGCCGGTTTCGGGCATCACTGAGTAAACCGAATGGCAACGCCTCAATACAAGGACTACTACCAGACGCTCGGCGTGTCACGGACCGCCAACGAGAAGGAGATCAAGTCCGCCTACCGGCGGCTGGCCCGCCAGTATCACCCGGACGTCAACAAGGATCCCAAGGCCACCGACCGCTTCAAGTTGATCAACGAAGCCTACGAGGTGCTCAGCGATCCGAAGAAGCGGTCGAAGTACGACCAGCTGGGCGCGGACTGGGAGCGGATCGAGCGCGAGCAGGAGTTCGCCCGCCAGTACCAATCACAGCCCGGCCAGGGCGCGGGCGAGGCCGCCGGTTTCGGCGACTTCAGTGACTTCTTCAACACCTTCTTCGCTGGCGAAGGCGGCGGGTTTTCCGGCTTCGGCTTCGAGGGTACACGCGGGCGAACCGCGGTCCGGGAGCGGGGCGAGGACATCGAGCACCCGATCGAGATCACGCTCGAGGAGGCGGCCCGCGGCGGCGAGCGAACGATTCAGACCGAGGTGCCGGAGACCTGTCCCACCTGCGGCGGGTCGGGATTTGTGGCCGAGCGGCGCAAGGTCGGCAACCGAACGGTGATGGAGAGCGTGACCTGCTCGACCTGCGGCGGCGCGGGAGTGCGGGCGACCCGGCGCCAGATCCAGGTCAAGATCCCCGCCGGCGTGACCGAAGGCTCGCGTATCCGGGTGAAGGGAGAAGGCCAACGCGCCGCCCAGGCCGGCGACCTCTATCTCCGCGTGCATCTCCTGCCGCATCCGCGGTTCGCGGCTAAGGGGCGCGACCTCTATACACCGCTGCCGGTGCTCGACGACCAGGCGGCCCTTGGTGATGAGGTCACCTTCCAGTCGCTTACCGGCGGCCAGCTTCAGCTGCGGATCCCGGCGGGAAGCCAGGCCGGCAAAGTCTTCCGCCTCAAGGGCAAGGGCTTACCCGCCCTGAAAGATGGATTGCCGGGCGACCTCTACGCCACCCTCGAGATTCGCATCCCCGAGCCGATCACCCCGGCGCTGCAGGACCTCTACCAGGGAATCCGCAAGGCCCGAACCGGCTGAGGTCAGCGGCGGAAGAAAAGGTTCAGGAGAAGGGTCAGCACCAGGCTCAGCAGCAGGCAGGTGACAATCGGGAAGTACAAGTGCACATTCCCGCGGTCGATCGAGATGTCGCCCGGCAACTTGCCGAGGTAGGGAATCCGAAGCCCAAGCGCGAGAAAGAGGCCGACTAAGAGGATGAAGCCGCCAACAATGATGAGCAGCCTGCCGATGTCGGGCACGAATTCATCGTACCCGCCTCAGCACACGTGGCGGTCGCGGGTCGGTAGCGAATTCTAGAAGCCGATCCAGCCGATCGCTTGCTCGATCTGGGCCTGCTGGACCCCGGCGATGGCGACGCCATCGATCACCGTCAGGGGAACGTCTTTGACCTCGATGTCGAGGGTGCGCAGGTCCCGACCATCCAGCTTGCCGTCGGCGCAGATGTGCTCCTGGAAGGTGACGCCGCGGTCCTCCAGGATCTCCTTGATCCGGCGGCTGCTTTCGCAGTTGGGCCGGGTGTAGACGATGACTTCCATGTCGCCCTTGCCTCCGCTGTGCTCCCGCTCGCCCCGGGGTGACACATGACTTGATATCGCGCCTATCAAAAGGCTATACCAAGGCTATCAAGGGACCTGTTATTTGTCCAATTCATTTCTCCGATGAGATCGATCAAGACCGTCAATACCAGGACCGAACGGGCGGTCGATTGACAACTCCGGGCGATGGCCCGTAGACTTGCCGGGACCTTCGTCCTTTAACCCGGTCCAGCGAGACCGAAAGGAGAAATCCGGTGCGTGACACCCTGACCGTTCCGCCCGCGCGGACGCAGGTTCCCCTCCGACATCTGACCGGGCCGCACGCCCTCGACCGGGCCTTGATCGAGCGGCTCCTCGAGCGAGCCTCCGCCTTCGAGCAGGCCAACGAGATGGACGCCCGGCTCCCGGGACGGCTGCTGGCGACCGTCTTCTACGAGCCCAGCACGAGGACCCGGTTTTCCTTCGAAGCCGCGATGCACCGGCTGGGTGGGCAGGTGCTCAGCGCCGAGAACGCTACCATAGCCTCCTCGGCGGCCAAGGGCGAATCGCTCGAGGACGCCATCCGCGTCATCAGCGGGTATGCCGACGGCATCGTGCTTCGCCACCCGGATATTGGCGCAGCGGATCGGGCAGCGCAAGTGGCGCAGGTGCCGGTGATCAGCGCCGGCGACGGCGCCGGGCACCATCCGACCCAGGCGCTGCTCGATCTGTACACGATCAAAAAGGAGCTTGGCCGCCTCGATCACCTTCGGGTTGGCCTGGCCGGCGATCTGCGCAACGGGCGCACGGTCCGCTCGCTCGCGCAGCTCCTCTCGCGCTTCCCCGGAAACGAGCTGGTGCTGATCTCGCCGCCTGGCCTTCGCCTGGGCGACGAGATCGTCCGCTCTCTGGAGCAGGCGCAGCAGCGCGTCCAGCAAACGGGTGACTTCGGCGCCGCGATCCCAACCCTCGACGTGCTCTACCAAACGCGCATTCAGGCGGAGCGCTTCGAGTCGCCCGAAGAATACGAGCGGTATCGCGGGGTCTACGTGGTGACCGCCGACCTGATGCGTCAGCTGCCGGAGGAGGCCATCGTGATGCATCCGTTGCCGCGGGTCGCGGAGATCGACCCGGTCGTCGACGCCGACCCGAGGGCCGCATATTTCCGGCAGGCGCGCAACGGGCTATGGGTGCGGATGGCGGTCCTCGATTGGGCGCTGGGCGGCTGATGTTGCAGACCCCATCCGCCAAGGCCGTCATCCTGGATGCCGAGGGCCTGCGCCGGGCCTGGCGCCGGATTGCCCATGAGGTCATCGAGCGACAGCCGAACCTGGCGCGGCTGAGCCTGCTCGGCATCGTTACCCGCGGCGTGCCACTGGCCGAGCGGCTGGCGGCCACCCTCGAGGAGCTGGAGGGCGTGCGGCTTCTGGTGATCCCGCTCGACGTGCGAGCCTATCGGGACGACCTGCCGCGCGCGGCGGCCGCCCCGTTGCCGGTGCTGCCCGCCGCGGCCGTCGACGGGCGCCCCATCCTCCTGGTCGACGACGTCCTCTTCAACGGGCGCACGGTGCGAGCCGCGATCGACGCCGTCATCGCGGCCGGCCGGCCGACACAGATCCAGCTCGCGGTGCTGGTCGATCGTGGTCACCGCGAGTTGCCGATTCGGCCCGATTACATCGGGAAGAACGTGCCAACCTCGCGGCAGGAATGGGTCGACGTCAACCTGAGCGAAACCGATGGTGAGGATTCGGTCCGCATTCTCGAGCGGTCGGAGCCCTGATGCGCCTGCACGACGTCCGGGTGCTGGGGCCGGCGGGTCTCTCCATGCCGCAAACCGTGGACGTGAACGCCGAGGACGCCGACGATCGCAACGCAACCGGGCTCGTGCTTTCTCCCGGTTGGATGGATCTTCACGCTCACCTGCGCGATCCCGGGTTCCCCCACAAGGAGACCTTGTTGTCGGGTGCCACCAGCGCTGCCGTCGGCGGGTTCACGCATGTCCTCGCCATGGCGAACACCGACCCGGTGACCGATCGGCCGGAGCGGATGCTGAGCCTGGTGGCCAGAAGCGCGGCGCTTCCGATCCGGATCAGCTTCGTGGGAGCGGTGACGGCGGGCCTTGAAGGCCGGCGGCTCACCGATGCCGTCGGGTTGAGGTCAGCCGGCGCGGTCGCGCTCTCCGACGATGGACGGCATGCGATGAACGGCGTCGTGCTCCACGCGGCCCTCGAGGCGGCAGCCGAGGCCGGATTGCCGGTCCTCGTCCACGCGCAGGCCGAGCGTCTCGGGAACGGCCCGGATGCTGAAATCGCCGCCATCGACGAGGCGTTGGACGCCCTCCGAAACCTGCGTGGCGCGCGTCTGCACTTCCAGCACGTGAGCACCCGCGGGGCTGTCGGACTCATCCGCGGGGCGAAATCGGACGGGTTGCCGGTGACCGCTGAGGCCACGCCGCACCACCTGACGCTGACCTCGCGGGATGCGACGCCGTTGGGCCCCCACGGGAATGTCAATCCTCCGTTGCGGACGCCAGACGATCGCGACGCACTACGCCAGGCGCTGATCGAGGGGGTGATCGACGTAGTCGCAACCGATCATGCGCCCCACGACCAGGCCGCCAAGCAGGCAGGCGCGAACGGTTTCCACGGCTTCGAGACGGCCGTGAGTGTCATCCTCGGACTCGGCCTTTCTGATCGCACCGTGTACCGCGCCTGCGTGTCGCGCCCACGAGAGATCGTCGGCCAAACCCTGGACGACGAATGGATCCTCATCGATCCGGACTACGAGTGGACGGTTGACGCCTCGTCTTTCAAGAGCCGCGGCAAGAACACGCCATTTGCGGGTCGCCGGTTGCGCGGACGGGTCATCATGACCGTCTGTCGCGGCCAGGTGGTGACGGAGCGCGTGATGCAGCATGTCTGAGCCGATGGTCCTCGTCCTCGAGGATGGATTCACCGTCTTTGGCGAGCGTGGCGGGCAGGCCACCCAGGCAAGCGGCGAGGTCGTGATCAACACCTGCATGACGGGCTACCAGGAGGTGCTCTCCGATCCCTCCTACGCCGGGCAGATGATCGTCATGACCTATCCCCTGATCGGCAACTACGGCGCAGCGCCAGAGTTCCAGGAGTCTGGCCGGCCCTGGGCGCGGGCCTTGATCACCCGGCAGCTCAGCTCCTTCCAGCAGCACTGGCGCACCCATCAGTCACTCGCCGAGTGGCTCGACGGCTACCAGGTGCCGATCCTGACCGGCTGCGACACGCGACGGTTGGCCCGGCACCTGCGAGGCACGGGCGCGCAGCGGGCCATCATCGGGCCGCGTCACGAGCTGCCCGGGCTTCGCGAGCGGGTCCAGCGCGTCACGCCGCTCGAAGAACAAGACCTGGTCCGCCAGGTCTCTGACGGATTTAGCGACGTCGCCGAAGCCCTCGATCCGGCACTCGCGGTCGGGTCATCTCGCCAGTGGACCGGCGTGCGGGTCGTCGTCGTCGACTATGGCGTCAAGCGAAACATCCTGCGATCGCTTCGCACGCGGGGAGTTGAGGTCGAAGTTCTGCCGCACGACAGCGATCTCGACATGATCCTCGCTCGGCGCCCCGACGCGGTGGTGCTCTCGAACGGTCCCGGTGACCCGGCGCGGCTGCAGCCTGCCGTCGCGATGACCCGGCAGCTCATCCGGCGCGTCCCGGTGCTTGGCATCTGCCTCGGGCATCAGCTCGTCGGCCAGGCGGCGGGCGCCCGCACCTCACGACTGCGATTCGGCCACCATGGCGGCAACCACCCCGTACTCGATCTGCGGTCCGGCCGGGTGAGCATGACGTCGCAGAACCACGAGTTCGAGGTCGATCAAGAAAGTCTGCCCGCCGGCAGCGGGTTCCAGGTCAGTCATCGCAACTTGCACGATGGCTCGGTCGAGGGCCTGGTGCACCAGCACCTCCCCGTCCGCTCGGTGCAGTTCCACCCCGAAGGAGGACCAGGTCCCCAGGACAACCAGGTGATCTTCGATGAGTTCCTCGACCTGGTCACCGGCCGGCAATCGGAGCCGATCGCCGTACGACAGCCGGCACGTCCTCCCGCCAGCGTCCTGGTCATCGGATCCGGGCCGATCGTGATCGGCCAGGCGGCCGAGTTCGACTATGCGGGAACCCAGGCCTGCAAGGCCCTTCGCGAAGAAGGCGTGCGAACCATCCTCGTGAACTCGAACCCGGCGACCATCATGACCGACGAGGGAATCGCGGACCGCGTCTACATCGAGCCACTGACGGTCGAGGCGCTCACCGCGATCATCGAACGAGAGCGACCCGATGGACTCCTGCCGACCCTGGGCGGCCAGACCGGCCTCAACCTGGCCGTCGCCCTGGCCGACGCCGGCGTTCTCGAACGCTGCCAGGTGCGGGTACTCGGGACACCGCTCGCGGCGATCCGAGAGGCGGAGGATCGGGAGGCCTTCAAGGCCGTCCTGCTGCGAATCCGTGAGCCGGTGCCGGACAGCCGCACCGTGACCACGGTCGAGAGCGCCCAGGAATTTGCGGCATCCATCGGGTTTCCGCTGGTGGTACGACCGGCCTACACGCTGGGTGGCACCGGCGGCGGGATAGCGGGAAGCCCGTTGGAGCTCGAAGCGGTGGTCCGCGAGGGACTCGCCGCCAGCCCCATCCGTCAGGTGCTGGTCGAGCGCTACCTCTCCGGCTGGAAAGAGATCGAGTACGAGGTCATGCGCGATGCCAATGACACCTGCATCGCCGTCTGCAACATGGAAAACCTCGATCCGATGGGCGTCCACACCGGGGACAGCATCGTCGTTGCGCCGAGCCAGACGCTCTCCGACCGGCAGTACCAGATGCTGCGATCGGCCGCGCTGCGCATCATCCGGGCCCTGCGCATCGAGGGTGGGTGCAACGTCCAATTCGCGCTGGACCCGACCTCCGATCACTACTACGTCATCGAGGTAAATCCTCGGGTGAGCCGGTCCTCGGCGCTGGCGTCGAAGGCGACCGGATATCCGATCGCACGCGTGGCCGCGAAGATCGCGGCAGGGCGGGGGCTCCACGAGATCTCCAACGCGGTCACCGGAAAGACCAGTGCCGCGTTCGAGCCGGCACTCGATTACTGCGTCGTGAAGATCCCCCGCTGGCCGTTCGACAAATTCCCGGCGGCGGATCGGACGCTGGGCACACAGATGAAGTCCACCGGCGAGGTGATGGCGATCGAACGGACCTTCGAGGCCGCGCTCAGCAAGGCGTTGCGGGCACTCGAGCAACGTCTGCCCGATGCGTCACAGTTGCGCGGCCGTCCCGACCTGCTGCATCAACCCAACGACCGTCGCCTGATGGCGGCGATGCAGGCGCTGCGCGACGGCTCGAGCCAGGAGGAAGTCGGTGCCGCGACCGGCTACGCGCCATGGTTCGTCGACCGGCTCGCCTTCATCACCGGGCTGGAGGCCGAGCTCTCGCAAATCCCCTCCGCCGCTGGGGAAGAGTCCCCGCAAGTCCCTTCCCCCGCGGGGGAAGAGTCCGCGCAAATCCCCTCCCCCGCTCGCGGGGGAGGGTCAGGGTGGGGGCTTCCCAGCGATCTTGTTCTGCGCGCGAAACGCGCCGGCTTCGACGATGGCCGAATCGCGGAGCTCAGCGGTGACCGGATGCCGATCACCGCGCTGGAGCCGACCTACCGGCAGGTCGACACCTGCGCCGCCGAGTTCGAAGCGGTGACGCCCTATTTCTACGCTACCTATGAGGACGAGGACGAGATCATCCGCAGCGGGAACACGGCAGTTGCCGTGATCGGCTCCGGCCCGATCCGGATTGGGCAGGGGATCGAGTTCGACTACTGCAGCGTCCACGCCTCGGCCGCGATCCGTGAAGCCGGTCTGGATAGCGTGCTCATCAACAGCAATCCGGAAACCGTGAGCACCGACTTCGATGCCTCGACCCGCCTCTACTTCGAGCCCCTCGACTTGGAGGGCGTTCGCAACGTGCTTCGCCGCGACCCGGTGCTCGGCGTGATGGTCCAGTTTGGTGGCCAGACCGGCCTGAACCTGGCCGACGCGCTGGCCGAAGGCGGCGTTCGGATTCTCGGTTCGACGGTGGACACCATCGACCTGGCGGAGGACCGCCGGCGCTGCGAGGCGCTGCTGCGCGATAGTGGCATCCCCCAGTCACCGGGCGGCTCGGCCTTAGACGCCGAGGCCGCGCTCGGTGTCGCGGCCAGGGTGGGCTACCCGGTGCTGGTGCGGCCGTCTTACGTCCTGGGCGGGCGCGGGATGGAGATTGTGCATTCACCCCAGGACCTTCGGCGCTACGTCGAGGCGGCCCTGGCGTTTGGTGTCCGCGGGCCGATCCTGGTCGACAAATATCTTCTCGGTCGCGAGCTCGACGTCGACGCCGTCGGCGACGGTGAGACGGTGTTGATCCCGGGCATCCTGGAACACATCGAGCGGGCGGGC